>Ga0326727_10004519_pt1 | contig 41618 bp, 41 predicted proteins | sample MB2enrmetagenome_FD_207643 | JGI IMG/M metagenome (GOLD analysis project Ga0326727, IMG submission 207643) | Lab enriched peat soil microbial communities from McLean, Ithaca, NY, United States - MB29MY | ecosystem: Environmental > Terrestrial > Soil > Wetlands > Peat | place: USA: New York...
GGTCGGCAAAGCGAAAGATCACCCGCCAGTTAGCGCGAACGGTCACCGCCCAAAAACCCTCGTACTCGCCCTTCAGCGGATGCAGCCGGAACCCCGGCACGTCCATATCCGCAATCGTACCGGCAGCGTCCAGCCGCGCGAGAATGTCACGCAGCTTTTCCGCGTGTTCCCTAATCACGCCGCGCGAGTCGTCGTCTTCGTGAAGGCGTTTGAGCCCCTTGTGGCGGATCGACCAGATCATTCCTGTACTGTAACGCGTCACGTAACGCATGTCAACTGCGGGTAGCCACTGTGCCGCCGTGGCGACCTCTCACGACCGCGGCCTTTTCCTTCGATGACGAACCCACGGTCAATTCCCAAGACGAATTGACCGTGGCTACCTCCGGGTCACAGAGTCTCAGGCGCCGTTCAGGTGCCGACCTAAAGGTCGGCGCTACGCCAGCTTGCAACTCCCCACCTTGCGCAACTCGACCACGAAGTAGGGGCAGGCCTCGTGCCTGCCCTCCGGCAGGGCACCCACGAGGGGTGCCCCTACCCTTCTTGGTTCGGCGGCAAGGTACAAAGAGGGGGCGGCAAGCCGTCCCCCTACGGCGAAAGGCCTGGCGGGCACCCGGGTCCAAGAGAACGAGATTGGCACCCGCGTGGTAACGATTCGCGTGCTTGCCGTGTGCCGTCCCTACCCCGTTCCTCACCGTAAGACTGCGACCATATTGCACTGTACAAGGGTCTTGCCAATTCGCTAAACTAAACGCATGGAAATTACCATTCACATCCCGGATGACTTGGCGCGCTCACTCGGGCAGGCCGGAGGGGATTTGACACGCCGGACCCTGGAAGCGCTCGCTATTGATGGCTACCGGTCCGGCAAGCTCACCGAAGAGCAGGTACGGAGGATTCTCGGTTACGGCACCCGCATGCAGGTCCACCGCTTCCTCAAGGAGCACGACGTCTATCTGAATTACGGTCTAGAGGACCTGGAGCAGGATATGCAGACTTTGGGCCATCTCCACGAAACGGAGCCAGCGCGCGGCTGAATGATTGTCATTGCCGACACTACTCCGCTCAATTACCTGGTGCTGATTGACCAGGTGCAGATACTGCCTCAGCTCTACGGTCGTGTTCTAATTCCGCTGGCGGTGTGGGAGGAGTTTCAGAGACCGGAATCTGATTGTGATCGGCACGCTGGGGGTTTTAGTGGAAGCCGTCGAACGCGGACTGATAGATTTTTCGGATGCGATTGCCCGGCTACAACAGACCAGTTTTTACGTGTCACCAGAAGTCCTGAATCCTTTGCTCCAACGCTACGGCAAGAAATGCGAGGCAGGCTCACAGGGCAGCGGGTAGACACGGCCACAGCCCTGGTGACCGTGGGTTTTTCCTTCGATGACGAACCCACGGTCAATTCCCAAGACGAATTGACCGTGGCTACCTCCGGGTCACACAACCTCAGGCGCCGTTTGGTGCCGACCTAAAGGTCGGCGCTACGCGGGCTTGCAGCTTCCCACCTTGCGCAACTCGAACACCAAGTAGGGGTAGGGCTTGCCCTACCCTTCTTGGTTCGGCGGCAATGTACACAGAGGGGACGGCAAGCCGTCCCCCTACTGCGAAAGGCCTTGCGGACAGCGGCGTCCGGGAGAACGAAATTTGCACCCGCGTGGCAGCGCACCTCTGGTCTTTTGGGTGAAAACGTGGAATCATGATGTCTGGGGGGACGCTAGGGTGAGCATGGAAACAATCGACTGGTCGGAATGCCCGCTTGTCGAAGCCAAGCCGGGAGTGCAAAGCGGCGCTCCGGTGCTGCGCGGTACGCGGATGCCGGCGAGCGCCATTGTCGATAACTTCGACTATGGCGTGAGCGCCGCTGAAATCGCAGAACAATTTGAAATCCCGCCCGAACGAGTTGAGGCGATTCTAGCTTACGCTAAGGGTCACCGCGTTGCGCATACTGTTTGATAAAAATGTCCCGGTCGGTGCGCGCCGCTTCCTGCTCAAGCATGAGGTTAAGACTTTCGTCGAAATGCTGTGGCCCGATCAACTGGAAAACGGCGAGCTTTTGAAGATGGCGGAACAAGCCGGGTTCGAAGTACTGGTTACTTCCGATCAGAACATCCGGTATCAGCAAAACTTGGAGGGTCGGAAACTCGCTTTGGTCGTCCTCGGCTCCAATATCTGGCCCGTAGTACGGCAGTACAGCGCGGCGATAATGGCCAGAGTCGATGGAGCAACACCGGGAGGGTATTATTTCATCGAAATGCCGCTCCCGCCAAAACCGCGAAGGAATAGCGGTTGAGTGCATGACGCAACTCGACCACCAAGTAGGGGTAGGGCTTGCCCTACCCTTCCTGGTTCGGCGGCAATTTACACAGAGGGGACGGCAAGCCGTCCCCCCACGGCGAAAGGCCTTGCGGAGATCGGGGTCCAGTCTGGTAGCGCCCCGATTTATCGGGGCGGCTTTTCTCACCGACCGCGCCCAAGGGCCGCTTGCTTCAAGCACATGCGGCTCACCGCAGCAAACCCCTGTGAGTCCAGAAGCAACTCAGCGAACTGACACACTGACATGGTACACGCTGCGAATGATTCGTCGAAGGCCACAAAGTGTCTGCCAAGCGTAGGGCAAAACATTTGACGGTCGACCCACCGCGGCCGGACAGCCAAAGCTTGCAAATATCCCATCCCGGCAAGGCGCCTTTAGCCGGCATCCATGATTGATTTAATTGCTGAAAACGTTCCCTAGGGAATTATAATTTGGCAGCAACGCCGAATTAAGGTGGTACCGAGCAGGGAGATCTGCTAGGTCGGATTGGAACTCCGTGCTCGCTGCCGCCACCGCGGCCGCTAAGGGAGGCTCGTGCAATCCCAAAGGTCGACAACCCGACGCAGAGTTTTCACGTGGGTCATCATTGTTCTCGGCGTGCCGTTTCTGTTGGCCGCCATTTTGGTAGTTTATTTTTGGCGTTTTCCCCCGCTGAACCGAGGGTGGGTGGTTGAGACGCTGGAGAAGCACTACCAGTGCGAGGTTGAACTGAAGAGCTTCACCGCCTCGTTTTTTCCTGCCGTGAGCATTGCAGGTGAGGGACTGGTCCTGAACCGCAAAGATCGGCCCGACCTGCCGCCACTGGCATTCATTAGAAAGTTCTCGGTCAGGGGGGATTGGCTCGGCCTGCTGCGCCAACCGAGACACTTTCGGCAGGTGCGACTGGAAGGTTTGGTGATTGTTGTTCCGCCGCGCTTGAGGCAAGCCCAGCCGGAGAAAAAACAACCGGCTTCCCCTTTCGTGCTGGATGAGGTTTTGGCGGACGACGCCACGCTGAGCATTCTCCCTGCGAACCCCAACAAGCCCCCACACGTATTTGACATTCACAAGCTGCGGATGGAATCGGCGGGCCTCGCCCAGCCGATGTCTTTTCAGGTCACGCTCACCAACCCGAGACCGGTGGGCCAGATCCAGTCGAGTGGGCGATTCGGTCCGTGGAATACGGACGATCCTTCTCTGACCCCAGTTTCCGGAAATTACGACTTTTCCCATGCTGACTTGTCCACCATTCGCGGCCTCGGCGGAACACTCTCTTCCCACGGCAGCTACGAAGGTGTGCTGAGCCAGATCCGGGTTCAAGGTGAGACCGACACGCCCGATTTCGACCTCGGGATCAGCGGCAATAAGTTGCGTTTGAAGACTCAGTTTAGTGCAGTCGTCGACGGGGTTAACGGCGATACACTCTTGAGGCCTGTGAGTGCTCAGTTGCTTGGGTCGACCATCGTTGCGCGCGGCGGGGTAACCCAGGAAGCAGGCAGGAACGGAAGGATCATTCTGCTGGACGTGAACGCAAAGCCTGCCCGGGTGGAGGACTTTCTCCGCCTGGCGGTGAGATCCACCACGCCGTCCATGACCGGCGCGGTGAGTGTCCACACGAAGTTTGATCTACACCCCGGCGAGGAGGAAATTGCGAAGCGATTAAAACTGGACGGCAGTTTCACTGTTCAATCCGCCCGGTTTACCAACCCGGAGGTGGAGGCGAAAATCACCAGCCTGAGCCGGCGGGGCCAGGGGAAACCCCGGGACGGCGATATCCAAAATGCGGTGTTCGATATGCAAGGGCATTTTGTGCTCGCGGATAGTCAGGTGACGTTTTCCAGCCTCTCCTTCAGTGTCCCCGGGGCCACGGTGCAACTCCAGGGTACTTTTGGGCTGCTCAGCCAGGCTCTCGATTTTCATGGAACACTTCGCCTCCAGGCTAAAGTCTCGCAAACCACCACCGGGATCAAATCGCTCCTCCTGAAAGCGATCGATCCGCTCTTCGAGGGCAAGGGCGCGGGAACCGTCCTGCCCATCAAGATCACGGGAACGCAAGGAGAGCCGTCGTTCCGGCTCGAGATCGGCGAGGTGCTCAAGAGGGGAAAATAAGCGTGCCTTATGTTGGTACCTTGAAGCGATCGAGGAATTCAAGCCCTGCCTGGCCTTCCACATCCGAGGCCGGCTTTCCCACCCATACCACGCGACCGGTGACCGGGTCAGAGCCGTTACCGGGAACAACTTCCACCACTTGGCCAGGTGTGAGCGAGATGCCTGCCTGTATTCTTGCCCCTTGCGCGGAAACGTCCAGGGTGAACGCGTCGCATTCTTCCCAATCCCTCTCCCTTTCGACAAACAGGATTATCGCCATTTTTGCGATCCTGCGGTCGGATCGCCGAGGAAGCGGCTGGGGGAAGGTGGCCACGGTCTGGAGATTACACTCCTGGTTGGTGAAAATCAAGCAGGCTTACAAGCAACCGTATCTACTCAGTAAACTCGCTCAATTTACCCATCGCTCACGTCCGGCTACCGGCGGGCGCTGGTCATGGTACACTTGGCAACTTTGCAAAGCAAACGGAGTTTCAACTTAAAGTGTGCAAGCCGCAAGAAACACCGGGTTCCATGGGGTTAACTTGACGCATACTGAACCAACTCATCCCTATCGTTTCTACGTTGCGGTCCTGGTAATCGCGGTCCTTGGCGCGCTGGTCACGCCCTCCAGCGCTTGGCCGAAAACGCCGCTATCAGGTCCGAGATTTGAGGTCTCTTTTCCCGCCTCAGCTCACGCCGAGCCCATTACCGGCCGCGTCTTCGTAGTGGTCTCGAACAGAGAAAATCCTGAACCTCGCCTGCAAGTAGGTTTCTGGGGCGACACGTCGCCGCTGTTTGGCGCCGACGTCGTCCAGCTTAAGCCCGGCGAGGCCGCGTTGATCGACGGCACGGCGCTCGGTTACCCGCCCGCGAGCCTCGCCGATATCCCCGCCGGCGATTATTACGTTCAGGCGCTCATCAACGTTTACACGGAGTGTCACCGCTCCGACGGCCACACCCTCTGGGTGCACCTTGACCAGTGGGAAGGCCAGCAGTTCAACCGCTCGCCCGGCAACCTTTACAGCGAAGTCGAGAAGGTGCACCTTGACCCCGCCGCCGGCTACGAAGTGAAACTGAGTTTGAGCAAGGTGATCCCCCCGGTGGAGATTCCCAAAGACACCGAGTGGGTGAAGCACATCAAGATTCAGAGCGGCTTGCTGACGAAATTCTGGGGCCAGCCGATTTATCTTGGCGCCACGGTGCTGCTGCCCAAGGGATACGACTCACATCCGACCGTGTCCTACCCGGTGCTTTACGAACAGGGCCATTTCAGCCTCGGTGCTCCCATGCGGTTCTCCACCCAGGATGAGCCGGCGCCGGAACGGGCCAAAAAAAGGCTCAGTGAATACAATCTCGAAACCGGCTACCAACTTTATCAAGCTTGGAACTCCGCCAATTTCCCGCGCATGCTCATCGTGACGTTTCAGCACCCCACGCCTTATTTTGACGATTCCTACGCCGTGAACTCAGCCAACAACGGCCCTTACGGGGACGCGATCATGACCGAGCTGATCCCCTACCTCGAAACGCACTTTCGCATCATTCGCAAACCTTACGCGCGCGTGCTATCGGGCGGCTCGACGGGTGGCTGGGAGTCCCTGGCGCTCCAGCTTTACCACCCGGACTTCTTTGCTGGCACCTGGACCCTTTACCCCGATCCAATCAGCTTCGAGCATTATCAGCTCTCGAATATCTACAAAGATGATAACGCCTTCTTTGAGCCTGGTCATACCTGGCTGCGAGCCTGGAGACCCTTGATGCGGACGACCGAAGGTCAGGTGGAAGTGACCATTCCGCAGATGAGCCAGCTCGAGGCGACGCTGGGCAGCCACGGGCGCTCCGCCCAACAACTGGAAATCTGGGAGGCGGCCTACGGCCTGGTGGGCGAGGACGGCTATCCAAAGCCGCTATGGGACAAGCTCACCGGCAAGATCGATCACAGCGTGGCGGACTACATGCGCGACCACGGGTACGACCTCACGGCTTACCTCAGGCAGAACTGGTCCCACGGACGCGGGATCGGGCCGCAACTGGTGGGAAAGATCCACGTCGAGGTGGGCGACATGGACAGCTTCTATCTCAACCTGGCCGTCTACGATCTCCAGGAGTTCCTCAAGACCACCCACGACCCGCATTACGAAGGAAGTTTCGAGTTCGGGCGGCCTGAGAAGGGCCACGGCTGGCAATCCATGACCCAAGAGAACCTCATCCGGACGATGGCCAGTCACATCACCAAGAACGCGCCGGCGGGCGAGGATACATCGGCATGGAAGTACAATTGAGGATCAGACTACGGAAGGCGGACGCTCAAAGAGCGTGAGTGAAATGCCAGCCCGCCAGAATCGCGACGTAGCCAATGGCTACCGCCAGGCTAATCCAGAACGTCTTTCCGATAAACTTCTCGGTGACCTGTTTGTGCCAGGCGCGATAGCAGACAATGACAAGCACAATCTCCAGCAGGATTGATAACCCGTGGAGAGGCGTGTCCAGGGGCCGAGAACCTTCTCCTGTGAGAGCGCCGAACAGGACCTTGAACTCGCCGAAAAAACCACCCAACAGGATGGCCATGATGAATCGCAAAGGCGGGGTGACTATCCCCAGCATGTAACTGAAGCGGTCCTCGCCAAAGAAAACCAGCAAGGCGATGGCGAGATAGATCAAGGACTTCAAGAGCTCGAAGGTGAAATAATGGGGCATGGCAAAAGCCCCCCCGACAATCACAATCACCGTAAGAAATGCGATCAGGAAAACCCACCTGTCAGACATGGTTGCACTCCTCCTCGAGTCAATGTGGAACCTGCCTCGAATTGGGTCGGTCGCGTGCTCATCCGGCGAAAGCCCGCTCTTGTTCCCCGCCGTACCGTTCGGGAGTGACAAGTCTTCATGGGCCTACGCCAGATCTTGGACCGATGGTTCCCTTTCAAGTGGCGTTAGTATAACACAGGAGATTCTCAGATGGTGAGCGTGCCTCTGTCCGACGGCCAGCCCGAGGGCTGCAATGCAGATGATTCAGGCCGTAGTAACGCTGCTGTGGTGCCAGTAGTGTAGTAGGGGCACGCCATGGCGTGCCCCCTGCGGGGATTTTTTCGCAGCTTCGTAGGGCTGAGAAATAAAAGTGATAAACTGTAAACGCCTGGGTTCGGAATGGTCCTGTAGACGGGCATGATGAGTCCCGTATACGGCCTTGGACGGGCTGGAAACTTGCTGAAGCACCCCGATCTATCGGGGCTCCAGCCGGCCCTCATGCCCAGAAGCATTTTCGCCGCCGCTCCCATTCCTGGAGCTTTCGAATGAGGCTGCCGAGCCTGCTCGGCCGGCAGCCTGGAAAGCGAGTTTCCATTATGCCCATGCAGCATCACCCTGAGACAGAGGAAGAGAAAGTTCTGGCTGCGAACTTGGCGTTTTATGAGGCCCTCCGCTCCCTGGACATAGCTCGCATGGAAGCAGTGTGGCTTCAAGAAGATTGGGTCAGGTGCTTGCACCCCGGCTGGGAGTTGCTCCTGGGTTGGGAGGAAGTCCAAAGAAGCTGGGCCGCCATCTTCCATTCAACCGGTCACATACTGATTTCAATCAGCCGCCCCCTGATTCAAATCGTGGGCGACACAGCTTGGGTGTCCTGTCTGGAAGACGTCACCACCGCACAAAGGGACGGCATCTCCTCTGCCCTGATCGAAACCACCAATATCTTTGTTCGTCATCGGGGCCGGTGGCTATTGGTTCACCGTCATACGACGCCGCTTCCCAGTAACACAAATTCGCCGCATGATCAGATTTTGCAGTGAGTCCTACTGGAGGGGTGGCCCTTGTGGCCGCCCTCCGCTAGGTGACGGATGGTTGCCCCAGGGCGGCCACAGGGGCCGCCCCTACAACTAAATGGCCTCGTTCTGCCCGGGCGGAGGCTGGAGCTGTTTCTGGAGTTGCAGCTTGAGCTGTTCCTGTAGTGCCCGTTGGTACTCTTCCGCGGCATGCCGTGCCTTTTCCAACGCCTGACGCTGCTGGTCACGCAGTAACCTTTGAGTTTCTTGCAGGGCGAGCTGAGCCGTCGCCAGGCGCGCCTTTGCCTCCGCTCCCCAACGTTGTAATTCGCCCGCATCAATCCCAAAACCCGCAGCCACTTTCTCGCGGTCGCCAAGCCCTGGCCTCTCCAGGTCAACGGGCACCGTTTGCTCGTGCCGATCGCGCACGACTGTCAGGTTGAGCCTTCGTTTTTCTTCTGAGGGTTTGATCTCGACTGCCTGCCGCAGTTCCGTAACCGTGGCCACGCTCTTCCCATCCACAGCCACGATGACGTCACCTGCCTTCAGCCCCGCTTTCTCGGCAGGACTACCGACCACCACTTCGCGCACCAGAACTCCCTTGCCTTGCTTGACGCCGAAATAGCTTGCGAGCTGCGTTGTCAGTTCGTCTCCCGAGACTCCCAGGCTGGGTCTCCCACCGTCGAATAGAAAGTTGAAACCCCGATAGTCAAAAACGTGCGGATTGGTGGGGGTGATGTGTATTTCCGGAATGTGTATTTCCGGAGTCTGAAAGTAAAACTGGTTCGATCGCGATTGCATCTTGGCGCTAAGGGTTCGAGCCTGACCGTCCCGGATGACCTGCACGCTGACGGTGCGGCCGGCGGGTGTCTCGCGAATCAGGCGACGCAACTGCGCCTGGCTTCGCACTCGCTCGCCCGCGAACTCGACGATTACGTCGCCCTTTTGCAGGCCTGCCTTGGCCGCCGGGCTGTCCGCATCGACACTCTCCACGAAGGCGCCATACTCGCCGGGCAACTTCAAGTCCCGCGCCTTTTCAGCGGTCACATCCTTCAATGTAACACCCAGCCAGGCGACTCCCGCGACATCGAGGAGTTGCGACTCGAGCGCGCCAGTTGCGACTTCCGGCTCGTCCGGCGGCTCTGGAGGCTCGGGCGCCTCCTGACTGCGGCAGTTACCCACGCCAAACAGCAACATCAACCCTGATAGCAGTAACCCCATCGCGAATTTTCGCTTCATGATTTTCCTCCCCGTACGAACCTCGGCGCCTTCAGAGGCTCGGAAATTCATTTTCAACCGGCGCTTCCTTAAAGGCGTCGTTCCATTGGACGTGAGTCGTCTCATTTCGTCATCAAATTCACCATCACCGGAAAACTACAAAAGATCGTCCCGCTCGGCGACGCGGATTGAGCCCCGGACGGTCCGCAGCGAAATCGTCACACCGCCCAGCCCCAGACGCGTCCGCCGCGTCGAATCGCCGGGGATGGAGCTGACTTGAAAGGCGTAATTGCCTTCGATTGTCCCCGCCACGGTGCTCAGTTCCAAGTCCGCATTCGACCGGGGTGGAAGGAGCAAGACTACGTTGCCATTCACCGTGTCCAGGAGCAGCGGAGCCGTGCCCACCGGCAGGGCGCGCAGGGAGACGAGGATGCTTCCGGTAAGCGCCCGCGCCACCACGGAGCCCGTCACATCCATCTGCTCGATGTTCCCACTCAGGGTCCGCGCGTCCACAGACCCCTCGACGCTGTGCACGGCGATGTTTCCTTCCAGCGTACGCAGGGAGGACAACCGGACCTGGCGCGGCACGCGCAACCGGTAGTTCACCCGCACCGGTTCCTCGAGGTGAGGCGGGTAGACGGTTCTAAACTTCAAACTCCGAAATCCAAGCTCGGTCACCACACGCACGTCATCCAGGTGGTCGTCTTGCCCCGTGCCGATCTTTGCCGCCGTGATTTCCACTTCCGCCCGATCCCATCCCTCCACGCTGACCTCGCCCTGGACATTCTCGACCGCCACGCTTCCTCCGGCAGGGAGTGGATAGCGCCCGTACCAAGCTCGTTCAAGCTCCTGAGAAGCTGAGGGTATGGCCGTGCATGCCACCGCGAGGCAAAAGAAAAGGCAGGTGCTCAAATGTTCTTGGAGACGCGAGGTGTCAGTCCTGGTCACGGTCTTCCTCCTTCTCTCGCCGTCGTTCCCGGCGTTCTTGCTCGCGCTCGCGACGCCGCTGTTCCTTTTCCGCCTGCCGCTCCTGCCAGCGATTCCAAATCGTCTCTTCGCGGCTCTTCAAGTCCTGCAAGCTTCTGGAGTCGAGTTTACGGATTTCGATGTTGCCGGCAACAGTCCGGATGCGCAAAACCTCACCGCCGCCGTTCAACGTTCCATGGCCGCGAATGGTGCGCTCGCTAAAATCTTCCTTGTCACCCAGAATGTTGAGGGGGAAATCTGTGACAATGTGATGGCCGGCGGCCGCGTCGATGGCAGCGTCAATAGTCAAAGACAAATTCACGGGCAGATATACGTAAACATCTCCCATGGAGGTCTCGAGCTGCGATGCCTCAAAAGTCTTCGCGGTAGCGTCGAATTCCGCCAGGATGCGTCCCGCGGAGGTGCTTGCCCGGACGCTTGCCCCGAGCTGCAAGAGGTCAATGCTGCCACCCGCTGTTTCCGCAACAACTCGGCCACGCGCCCCTTGAAGGTGGATGCTTCCTCCGGCGGTCTCCGCCCGCACGCTGCCTCTTGTTGGCCCCACCTGGATCTGTCCTCCCGCAGTCTGCGCCACAACTTGACCGGCAGCGCCTGCGATGACCACATCGCCTCCCGCCGTCTCCGCCCGCAGTGTTCCGTCCACCTGCCCCACCTGGATCTCTCCGCCGCTAGTTTCAATCGTTGCATCACCCCGGACATTCCCGGTAAGAATGCTGCCACCGGCAGTCCGGACTTCCGCGCGGGCCCCAAGGTTCCCCAAGCTGATGCTTCCGCCCGCGGTTTCCACTCTGATCGGGCCGCTGATGTCGGTCGCATGGATATCGCCACCTGCGGTAGTCAGCCGCGCTTCGCCCTGGAGGGGGCATTCCAAACCAATGTCGCCGCCCTGCGTCTCAACGTCCAGATTGAAACGAGTCGGAAGTTTGATGTCGAATTCCGCTCCCACGGAGTGGCCGTGACGCCACGAACCGGACAACTCCCCGTTCACATAAACACCGCCGCCTTCTATGGAGCGGACGCTAAGATGGTAGGCATCGAAAACGCGGCGCGCCTTCTCCTCGCTTCCCGTGTAAGCGCGCAAAACCACGCGACCCTCGAGCTGACTGCCGGACCCGGGGGTGATTTCTACAGAGCCCATGTCCGCGCGCAGAATCAGCTTTCCACCCTCGCGTGCCGGAGCGTTCCATTCGTAGGTCTCTATCCAAGATGCGTTCCCGCGACGCACGGGCGTACTGCGTTTCACTATGGACTGGCCGAGGGCCTGCAAGGGCAGGGCAGCCAGCCAAAACCATATCGCGGATTGCAATAGACGTCTATTTCTCATCCGGTTGTTGGAACCCATCGCTTCCCAGCTTTCTCAGCGCACTCGCGCACTTCAATCGCACATAGCGGTTCGGATCGCCTGTGGCAAGGCGCTCGAGCGCGCTCAAAACTGCTTCATCGCGTCCTTCCTTCTCAACCCGGTCGACCAGCACGTCAACAGATTCGACCCTGACTCCCATGTTGCTGTCATGCTCCAGCACTTCGGTTAAGCTCTGCTGGAGATCATCGCCGCCCTCCATGCCTCGAACCGCGTCCAAAGCTGCCAGGCGGTTCCCTACGTTCGGGTCGTGCTCCATGGTATAAAGCAGGGCAGCTCGGACGTTGGGGCTTTTGGTCCGGGCGCGCAAGGCGTCCAGTGTGTCACGGCGAATCCCCGCGTTGTCGTAACTCTTCACGGCATAGACCAGAAGCTGTTGGATGCGTGGATCGTCAAGCGAACCTTGGAGTGTGACACGGCGCTGCGCGTCCATGGTGATGCGCACGTCGCCCGTCTTCGGATCTGGAGCCACGCGGCTGATGTCGTTGATGCGCATGTTCTCAAAGTCCGCGTCGGCCAGGGAAGACGTGGTCACGTTTCCAGGCTCGGAAGGGACCACTCGAGCGGCTCCCGGGCGCAGCGTCCAACCTAGCCCAAAGCCGAAAACTATCAGGCTGAGAGCGAAGGCGACGCGCGGGGCCACCCGCTGTGGCGGGAGTTGCAGGAAGGACAGCCAATCCCGGATCAGGCCGCGCCATCCCAGTCGTTCCCTGTCGAGCGTATCTGCCAGTGCTTGCCGACACTCCACCAGAAAATCAGGAGAAGGTTCAATGCGTGGCCGTTGAGCCAGAACCTCATGAAGGCTGCGGACTTGCTCCCGCGCAGCCTGGCAATTGACGCAGCCCGCGAGATGCGCCTCGTAGGCCGCTCGTTGCTCAGGCGGAAAGTCGCCATAAAGATCGAGCGTCAAGTACTCTTCAAACTCCTTGCAGTTCATGACCACCTCTCCTAAACAAGGTCACCAAGCTCCGTGCGCAGTTTCTGGGTAGCGCGGAACAGGCAGTTCTTGACCGTCTGCTCACTGGTCTTGCAAAGCTCGCCAATGACGCGAAGCTTGAGACCCTGGTAATGCTTCAATTCGAAGACCAGGCGTTCGCGAGGGTTCAGGCACTGGAGCGCTGCCTGGATGCGCCGCCCGATTTCCTTGGAGTGCACGGCGCGCTCCGGGTCGAGCGCCGGCCTCTCGTCAGGCACCGTCTGAAAGTACTCCGGTTGGCCGTCTTCGCTTTCGGGCCCCTGGACTTCCTTGCGGGTGTTTTGGCGGCGTAGATAGTCCAGGCAAACATTCATCACCACGCGATAGAGCCAAGTGGAAAAACGCGCCTCGAGGCGGAAGTAACGGAGGGAGCGGTAAACCTTCAAAAACGCCTCCTGATAAAGGTCTCGAGCCTCTTCCGGGGAGTGCACCACTTGCAATGCAAGGCGAAGCACGTTCTGATCATATGCGCGCACCAGCGCCTCGAAGGCTTCGTGGTCGCCTTCCTGGGCGCGGCGTATCAGCGCTTGCTCGTCCGCCCCGCTCAGTTGCCTCGTATCTTCTGGTACGTTTCCGGCCAGCTCCAAGCAGCCTTCCATCACTAAATTCGCTTGACCTCTCTACCCTTTACGACGCCTCGAGAGGGAAAAGGTAAGCGCCAAGAAGCACAAATTAGAAATCAGAAACTGGAAACTGGCGGCGTTGCCTTCCAGTTTCTGATTCCACTTTCGGGTCTGTCATGCTGATCCCGCCCTGCGGGAGAAGCATCTCGCCCTGCTGTTGGTCGGCGGAAAAGTCCAGAGCGAGATTCTTCCCTCCGCTCCGCTGCCCTCAGAATGACAGCATGGCAGTCGGGCGCACGGTGTCCACGCGTGGTTTTTTGGCCATCTTTTTCGCTTTGATTGGCGTTTTTTGCACCCAAAAGCCAGTTCGTTTTGAGGCCAGAAAAACGCTAAGTCATTTATTTGCAATACATCCTTCGGTTCGTTCCCTCTAAATAACATTTTTTTTGCAATTTCTGCCCATCTTCCGCCACCGGTGGGCCGATTTGAAACCCCCTGGGCGCGCGCTGTTGCGCTCTGCTCCATAGGACAACCACAGTAGGCTATCATATCTCCGTCCTCGTGTCAAGGGGGAAAATGCAGGAGCCGGGAGTCAGCGGCAACGCCAGGATAAACCGGCTTGCAGTTGCTTTGGAAGTGATAAACTGCAATCTACAGCTCGTTCCCGGTTGTCTGTCTTTCTGGGGCAACGATGCGGCAACGCTGGAGCCACGTATCAGCCCTCTCGGTGATCCTCCTGGCGCTCATCCTTGAGCTGCTTCTGCCCTTGACCCCTGCGCGCCTGGTGAACGGTGGTGCGTTTTCCCGGCCACTTGCCTCGCCTTCGGATGAATATAAGACCGCGCGGGAACAGATGGTTCGTGAACAGATCGAAGCCCGCGGCATTCGCGACGTCCGCGTTCTGGCCGCCTTGCGCAAGGTCCCTCGCCACCTGTTTGTGCCGCCGGAGGAACAGGGCGATGCCTACAACGATTACCCGCTGGCGATTGGGCATGCCCAAACCATCTCTCAGCCCTATGTCGTCGCTTATATGACGGAAGCGCTGGAACTGAAGCCGCGCGACCGCGTGTTGGAAATCGGCACGGGCTCGGGATACCAGGCGGCGATCCTGGCGGAGTTGGCCGCGGAGGTTTATTCCATTGAGATTGTTGAGCCGTTGGCCATGGAAGCAGGAGCTCGCTTGCGACGCCTGGGTTACTACAACGTGCAAGTTCGCGCCGGAGACGGCTACCGGGGGTGGCCGGAGGCCGCGCCCTTCGACGGCATCATCGTCACCGCCGCCCCCGGCCACATCCCCCAGCCACTCGTAGACCAGTTGCGCGAAGGCGGGCGGATGGTTCTACCTTTGGGGCAGTGGGACCAGGAATTGGTCCGCCTGCGCCGGGGCCGCGAGGGAATCCTGCGCGAGTATCTCCTCCCCGTCCGCTTCGTCCCCATGACCGGCGAAGCGGAAAAGCACCCCAACTAACTCACGGTCAGCGTGAGCGTCATACTATGGCTAAGGGCGGCAGAGCCCGAGCCCGCGCTGCCCGTCACCGTCAGCGTGTAGGCTCCGGCGGGGGTTCCGGGGTCATGCGTCACATTGGCACTGCCCCCTCCACCGCCACATCCTGCCAGCGCTAGAGTAAGCAACAATCCCCAGGCGAGGGCGACCATTGTGGACTTCCACCGGCTCACGCCGGGTTGGTTCCGGCGCCCGAGGGCCCATGCTGTCGCCGTAAGAACCAAGGCGAGCATCAATAGACCTCTTAGGCCCGCCGAAGGGGGTGGGGCCGGGGGAAGGGGTCGAGAGCGTGGCACACTTGTTGAAGGTGCTGTCGTCGTGACGCTGACCGTGATATTCGTCGCGGAACTGCCAGGGGTCACCGGGCTTGGCGAAACCGTGCAGGTGGCCTCTGAGGGAGCCCCGGTACAGGTGAAGCTCACGCTTTGGTTGAATCCCCCTTCGCCGGCCACACTTAAAGTGTACGCTGCGGGTTGACCGGGCGGGACGGTGGCCGACGTAGAAGAACCGGAGGATGCGGCCAGTGTGAAGTCCTGGCCCGTTCCGCTGAGTGCGACACTTTGCGGACTGTCGGAAGCATTGTCAGAAATGCTGACGCTACCGGTTCTCGTCCCAGCCGCTGTTGGCTTGAAAGTCACCGAGATTGTACAGTTAGCGCCCGTGCTCACAGTGGTCCCGCAGGTGTTGGTCTGGGAGAAATCCCCGCTTGCCGTGATGCTGGAGATGGTCAGCGAGGCGTTGCCCGTGTTGGTCAGCGTGATGGTCTGGGCGCTGCTGCTGTTTGTTACGATTTGAGCTGAGAAGGTGAGTGAAGAGGACGACAAACTCACAGCGGGCTCCGTCCCGGTTCCGGTCAACGTCACCGTCTGAGGGCTGTTGGAGGCGTTGTCGGTGATGGTCAGCATGCCGGTGAGCTGGCCGGTCGCCGTGGGTGAGAAGGTCACGTTGATCGTGCAGGAACCGCTGGCCGCGACACTGCCCGCGCAGTTGTTGATCTGACCAAAGTTGGTGCTCGTGGCGATGTTGGCGATGGTGAGCGCGGCGTCGCCCGTATTGCTCAGGGTAACCGGCTGAGTCGCGCTCTTCGTCCCCAAGTTCTGATTGCTGAACGTCAAGCTAGACGGGGAGACCCCGGCCACCGGAGCTGGTGGTAACTGGAGCAGTACTGAGACGTTGTCCGCGCCAGCATTGGCAGTGGCCAAATCGAGCCTGCCATCCCCGTTGAAGTCCCCCACCGCAACTGCCATTGGCCCGGTTCCAGTGGTCGGAGATGCGGCGACGGGCGTGAACGTGCCATCGCCGTTTCCGAGTAAGATCGTCAGGTTGCTGTTGCGCTCATTCGCCACCGCTAAGTCCAGTTTCCCATCCCCGTTGAAGTCCCCCAAGGCGATCGAATACGGTCCACCTCCCGTGGAAGGAGACGAGGCGGTGGGGACGAATGTGCCATCACCGTTTCCCAGTAAGATCGTCACGTTATTGCTGCCCGCATTCGCCACCGCTAAGTCCAATTTTCCGTCCCCGTTGAAGTCCCCCACCACAACTGCCCATGGATAAATTCCCACGGCCGGGGATGCGGCGACGGGCGTAAACGTACCATCGCCGTTTCCCAACAAGATCGTCACGTTGTCGCTAGTCCCATTCACCACCGCTAAGTCCAATTTCCCGTCCCCATTGAAGTCCCCCACCGCAACTGCCAATGGCTCGATTCCAGTGGCCGGAGACACGGCGGCGGGCGTGAACGTACCATCGCCGTTTCCCAGTAAGATGGTCAGGTTGTTGCCGGCCTCATTCGCCACCGCTAAGTCCAATTTCCCATCCCCGTTGAAGTCCCCCACGGCGATTGAGTATGGTTCGGATCCCGTGGATGGAGACGAAGCGGCGGGCGTGAACGTGCCATCGCCGTTTCCCAGTAAGATCGTCACGTTATTGCCGCCCGCATTCGCCACCGCTAAGTCCAGTTTCCCATCCTCGTTGAAGTCCCCCATGGCGATTGAAGACGGTGCAGCTCCCGTGGAAGGAGACGAGGCGGTGGGGACGAACGTGCCGTCGCCGTTTCCCAGTAAGATCGTCACGTTAATGCTGTCCGCATTCGCCACAGCTAAGTCCAATTTCCCATCTCCGATGAAATCCCCCATCGCAATTGAACTTGGCCTACTTCCCGCCGCTATGGGCGAGCCGCTCGCGCTGCCGAAAGCGACCGTCGTTATGGCCGGTGTCACCGGGAAAAGCACCATGTTCGAAGTCAAAGTCGAGCCGGGATAGGCCACGGAGATCGAGGCCGTACCCGGTGAGGCGATGTTTGCCGCCGGCACCGTCACCGTAAGCTTTTCACCAGTTACGAAAGTCGTCGCGAGCGCTGCGCCATTCCAATTTCCCGTTGCGCCGGAGGCGAAGCCCGTGCCATGGACGGTGAGAGTGAATCCTGGCCCGCCGGGTGCGACACTTGTGGGCACGAGGGGTTGGCTGATGAATGGCACGGGATCTGCGCCCGTACCGGCCAAACTGACCGTTTGTGGGCTATCCAGGACATTGTCCGCAATCGTTAGGGCGGCGCATCTGCTTCCCAGCGCCGCAGGTGCGAACGTTACCTGGATGGCACAGTTGGCTCCCACCCCCAGCGTGGATCCACAGGTGTTGGTTTGGGCAAAGTCGCCACTGTTGCTCCCCGTGATTGCGATGTTGGTGAGGGTCAGCGAGGCGTTGCCCGTGTTGGTCAATGTGACGGTTTGCGTGGAGCTGCTGGTCCCTGTCATTTGGGCCGGGAAGGTGAGTGAAGCGGGCGACAAGCTCACATCGGGCCCCGTCCCGGTTCCGCTCAAAGTCACGGTCTGCGGGCTGTGGGGGGCGAAGTCGGTGAAAATCAGCGAGGCGCTAAAGCCCCCCATCGCGGACGGGGCGAACGTCACGCTGACGGAGCATGTGCCATTGGGGATCACCGTGGCTCCCGTGCAGGTGTCGTCGCTTTTGGCAAAGTCGCTGGGGTTCGTACCGCTTATCCCGGCCGTCAAGATGGTGAGGTTGGCTGTGCCTGTGTTGGTCACCGTCACGCTCTGCGCAGCGCTGCTGGAGTAGAGGAGCTGGGGTGAAAATGCGAGGCTGGGAGGGGATATGGTCACCACGGCCGATCCGAAGCTGGCCACCAGGTTCGAGACATTAACCGTCCCGATTCCCGTGGCGAAGTCCCACCCGGTCGTGGCGCCGAACGCCGGTTGATAGCTGTCACTGGTGTTAACCGCCAGTGCAGCGCACGTTCCGCCCGATCCCCCGCCTCCGCTCAGAGTACACTGGGGCATGGTGGTGTAGCCGCTGCCGGGGGCGTTAAGGCTGGTCGCGATTCCCGGCGCCTCGGTCGCGGTACAGGTTGCGCCTGTCCCACCCCCTCCGCTGATCGTGCAAATGGGGGCGGAGGTATAGCCGCTTCCGAAGTTGGTGAGATACACATAGCAAACCTCGTTGTTAGTACAGAAGTATGCCGCACAGCTCGCACCCGTTCCTCCTCCGCCCGTCAGGGTGCAGGAGATTGGATAGGTCGTATAACCGGAACCGCCGTTGGTAAGAGAAAGCGTGGAGACCACTCCGGTCATGCTGGCGCTGCACGCCGCCCCTGATCCACCGCCCCCGCTCAGGGTGCAGGAAGGAGCGCTCGTGTATGCGTATCCCAGGCTGGTGACCGACACTGAGCTCAGGGTCTGGGGTGCGGCGGAAAGCACTCCATAGGTCCCCGAGGGCGCATAGCAGTTCACTCCTAGGCAGGGCACGTCAATATCGCCTCCAGTGCCCGAGCCCGTGTAGAGAAGCGGAATCTGGGTTACGTCGTAGAAAATACAGTTGGTGGCCGCCGCATTGCCAAGAGCGGAGTTACAAGACGTGCTGCCACCGGAGCCGTACTCCGTTGCCGCCAGCGAGTAATAGGAGGGATTCGGGTTACCCCACCGGGTCCCGGAAGCCTGATTGATAAGCGACTGAATCGCCGCCATGATCGGCGAGGCAAACGACGTCCCGCCAGCCCCGGCCCACGTGTCGGGAGTGCCGCTGCAACTGACGCCATAGTTGTTCGGGTCAGAAAAGCAAAACGCGTAGTAGTGCCCCCAGGCTCCGTTGGCAGAGAAAAGCGAGACGTCGGGAATGTCCCGCACTCCATCGCTCGGGTTGCCGATCAACCCGGACTGCCATGCGGGCTTGGGATATCCGGCGCAGGTGCCACTGACCACGCCGCCGGTATCCGGCGCACCGGTGGCGCAGCCGCTGGGGCCGCCGCTGCCGGAGGCGGTGGTTGTTAGGTAGGAATAGCTGGCATTGTTGCACAGTCCGTCCGAGCCATAGGTGGGCAAGATTCCCGCGTAGTCGCCCATCAGCACACTGGCGCAGGAGTCGTTCCAGGGAATCTCCGGAACATACGAAAGGGCCGACCCGTAGTTGGCAGTGTTGGCGGAGTTCCAATAGGTGGCATTGGTGCCTTGGTAAGTATCGGCAAAGTCGGTGCCACCCACCGAAACGTTGTAAGGTGTGGAGGTGAATCCACTGACGGTTATGCCGTTTTCGGCGTAAGCTTCATCGGCGTCCGAACTGGCGGCGCCTTCGTCGCCCGAGGAAACAAAGACGGAGACCCCCTCCGTCACCCCCTGCTGATACAAAGAGCTAATGAAGGCGTTTGAGGAAGCGCCCAGATAGGACTCGGAGCCACCATAGCTGATGCTGACAATAGCCGGCGGTGTGCCGCTGGCGTTAAGGAGGTTTTCGAGGGCAATGAAGCCGCCGAAGTTGATGGTGTCCGCGCAGGACGCCAGCTCGATCGCAGCGCTGGGAGCCCCCGCGCTCGCCCATTCCACATCGAGTGTGGCTTCGACATCATCACCGTTGTAGCCTGGATCAGTGCAGTTATTGGTGGGACTGCTGGGTGGGTGGACTTGCGCCAGAGAGCCAAGAGGGTACGCTGTGGCAAGGCCAAGAGTGGAGCGGAATGTATCCCAATCCGCCGTGGTATAGAGGTCGGTATCTTCGATCAACACAATCGTCTGGCCCTGGCCCGAGTAGCCTGCCGCAAAGGCCGGGTTGAAGTTGTAGATCGTCGCCAAGTCCGCCGGCACAACCAGGTAATAGCCGTTCCCAACCGTGTAATTGGCGCGCCGCTTAAGCATCGGGTGAGGCCGGAAGTCATTCAGGGAAATCACACCCGCCACCGTTGACGCCAGGGACGCCGGAATCTGCGGGTCGCTCATATTGGCGATATGCGCGTGGCCATTCACCAGCAAGTGATGGATCTCCGTGCGGAAGGCTTGGCGGATCTGGCCCGCCGAGCCGGTGAAGTCGACAACCATTTGGTTGGGATAGACCAGGTTGACCTTGAACCCCTGTGACTCGAGCCAACTTGTCACCGCGGCTATGCCGGCCGCCGGAACGCCATACCTCTGCCCGAATTCCGCCGCCGTGATCCAATGGTGAAATCGGGGCGAATTGGGATCGTGGATATCATTGATGAATTGCTGGAGTGCCTGCTCCTGCTCGGGAGTCCGCTGCAACTGGAGCATCATGTGGTGGATTATCAGGTCATCGGAAACTCGCCCGCGATCGTTAATCGCCTTTGCTTCCGGGCGCGTGTTGCCCCGGAGGGTAACCATGGCACCTAGTCCCGCGTCCGGGGCGGTAAGAGTGCTTGCTTGCGGGCCGGCGTTTACCGGGCTCGCAAGCGCGGCGGCTAGCCAGCGTCCGGCGTGTGGGTCACCGGGGCCAAACGGCTCAAGCGGGCCGGGAGGTCCGAACTTGCCCAACCCGCTCACGCCGGGCGAGGATTTCCGTGAGGTCAGGGCGGCCTCGTCGCCGGTGAAGAAATCAGTGTAGCCGTCGCCTTGTGCTGGGAATCGCACCTGGGCGTCAGTCTGGCCCTGGTTGGCCTCAAAGCTGAGAGGCAGCTTGCCGATAATCGCTACGGGCTCGGGTTGAATTTTCGTGAGCGCGGCAGAAACCTGACGGGTAGGGAGAGTATTTTCGGTGGCTTGTATCCTCTGAAGAAGACCACACCCTACGATGGCGAGAATTGAAACGCTAACACGTCCGCCGCAGACCGCAATGCTTTTTGTCGCCGTTTGCGCTTGCTTGGTAACGCTGAGGCGCACGGGCAATCTCCCTCCGCCGAGGCATCGTTTCATCATTTCCGAAATTATATGCCATAGAAATAGTACAAAAGTAATATGGCGGAATGTCTAAACGTAAAACACGTGGTACCGGATTGTCGCCACTTCGGAGTGTTCGTCTGGTGTGTGCACGATATTTCCTGCATCTCCCCGAGACGTGATCTCCGCCTGCGTAAGGTCCTGCCCAGCTTGGAGAGTTAAGCCGTAAGCCCTCCTGAACAATCGTGACAGGAATATAAGGCATTGCCATGAATCGTGGCGAGAATTGTCCAGGGTCCTAGGACCGGGGTGCTGGTGCCATTTGGAATGGGGATCTACTCGAGCCGCCGGTCATTCCCGCGAAAGCGGATCGCCTTCTAGGGTTCCCTTTGCCAGTGCTGGCCGCCATCATCGGTTGTCCACTGCTCTCCGGACACGGTTCTGACTGTAATGTGCTCGAGGTCGTGCGTCGAGGAAATGATAGCGACGATAGTTTCCGTGGTGGGGTTCCCGCCTGAGCTTAGGCTAACGCGCGTCCAAATCGCTCCGTCATCGCTGGAGTGATAGAGGGCGCCTCCGGACCCTCCCGCCCAAACGTCCCTGCCGATGGCCTGGATCACCCGGAACGTGACCCCGTCATCGACGCGCACTTCTTCCCAGGTCTTCCCTCCGTCGTCGGAGCGCTGCACTTTGCCGCTCGGTGAAATACTCCAAAGTGCCGCGAGCGGAGCCACCGCACTTTCCAGTTTTCCGGTGAATGCCATGCATGCAGATTCTGCCGGGTAGGATTTCGCGCGCAGAGCTGCTGCTGCGTGGGGAGCCGACGAGGTACTGTTTGGCGGGGAGACTCTGCCAACCAAGCCAGCGTTTAAACCCGTCGAGACCGCAGCGGGTTCGGCTCTCGGCGGTAAAGCTCCCGCAGCCACCGGCGGGCGAGCCACAGCCATCAACGTCGCCGGCCGCCTTGTCTTAGCGCCCGCAGGGTGCGCGGCGATCTGCTGACCCTGTGGTGGCCCGGCGCCCCTTTCGAGTTTCGCCGTCATGCGCGGAGATTCACGAGACTCTGCTCCCGCTTTCGCCGCCGCAGTTTCCGGGCTGGGTTGAGCGGATAACTCCGCGGGAGACTGTCGAGCAGCTTTGCCTGCACTCGCAACGGTGGTGGGGCGCATGGCCTTCGAAACCGTCTCCTGCCTTCTCCACAGATTCGGATGCAAGACCACGGCAATGGCGACGGCTCCCAAGGCGGCTGCTAGCGCGCCCCAACGGAGCGTCGGCCAGGCGTTCCATCCTCGTCGGGCGGGTAAAGGTTTGAGTTGAGCCACGTCAACTTTCGCGGGCAGCGTCAGAGCCGCAAGCTCGCGGCACTCCGCACACTGGGCAAGATGGTTCAGAACCTGTGTCCGCTCCCTCTCGGTCAAGCTCTTCTCCACGAATGCCGCTAGGAGGTTGGCATCGGGATGCGGGAATTGCTGATTTTCGATTGTCGATTGCCGATTGCGCTGATTGCCAAATGTTTTTCTTTTCAGCCGCTCGAGCACGATTTTGGGTAGTCCGGGCATAGTCTTTTTCGGGAACAGGGCAAGGGACAAAGGGCAAAGGGTAAAGGATCAACCTTCAGCCTTTAACCTTCGACCTTTAACCTTCACCCTTTACCCCCCATCCTTCATCCCATCCCTCAGTCTCTCCTATTATGGAACGGTCTGCGAGCCCTTTTCTTGCAGTGCCTGTTCCCTATTCCCTGTTCCCTATTCCCTCCGCCAGCCGCCGGCGAACGTCCAAGGAAAATTCGCTCACCTCGACTTCCATGGCTTGTTCCGCCTCTTTCGAGCTCATGCCGCGTTTTACCAAGCCGGCAAGAATGGCCTTGCGAGTTGAGGCGGTGATCTTCTCCAGCCTTCGGCTGACCGTGGATTCGTGTACGCCCAGCACGCGTGCGAGGTCGGCTAAGGTGCGTCCGTCGAGATAATAGCTGGCCAAAATGAATTTGTCTTCCGCAGCAAGTGAAGCAAGGGTTTGATCCGTAGCTTCTTCCAAACGCGAATCGAGTGCCTGAGCAGGATCGGGCTCTTCGGCCTGGAACTGCACGCCCGCCTCGCTCCGCTCCTCCAGGCTGACCAGGCGCTGCTGCTGGCGATAGCGATTCACATACTCTTGCGCCAGGACGGCCCGCAGCCAGCCCTCGAGGGAGCCCCGGCCGGTGAATGAGTTCAGCTTCGAGACTCGTCGGCCGTCAGAGGTCCGCGTTCCGTAGAGGTCGGCATAGAGAGAATCCGCCAGATCACGGGCGGCGGAATCCTCCGGGGCGATGGAGTGCGCCGCGTTGTAGAGCTTCTCGCGGTATCGGTTCAGGAAGACCTCCCAGGCAGCTTCGTTGCCCCGGGCGCAGCAGCGCGCCAGCGCCAGTTCCTCGACACGCAAGTTCGTGAGGAATTCCAAAACTTCGGATTGGCGCGCCTCGGCAGGAAGGTACTTCGCAGCGACCTCCTGCAAAATACTCGCGAAATCCTGGCAGGCCAGGCCGAATCTTTCCGCTCCGGCTTGGTGATAAAGCCTGGCCCACGCCGGTTCCGGGATGGCTGTCATCGCGGGGCAGGTTGCGGTTTTCTGGCTACGGCTCATCGGGGGAGCGGAAACTCGAAATTCGAAAATCGAAACTCGGCTCCACTGGGTCGCAGCGGCGTCTTCTCCGAGTTTCGAATATCAACAATCGGCAATCGTCGCAAGGCGGCAGCTTCGCAAGCTTCGCTGCCGCACTCCAAGGCGCCAAATACTTCGATGCAAGAATTATGACTTAGGCCGTTCTTACTGTAGACCGGGACTGGTGTCCTCGGTCAACTATTTTGGGAGGAACCTACCATGAGAGGAAAACAGATTTTGGGTTTGGGTACGATGACAGTAATGACAGCTTTAATGGTCCTGCCCCTGGGGCCGGGTCGCGGCGAGGCAGGCGAGACCTGGTCTACTTACAAAGCGCTCGCGCCGATCAGGCACGGCAATTTGACGATCTTCCCGGTGGTCGCCGACCGCTCATATGACACGCGGAATTTCCTGACGCTCGATGAAGGTGTGCGCTCGGGCGAAGTCGTGGTGAGTGAGGCAGGAACCCTCCAGCCGCTCATTCGCGGCCGCCAGCGACACTTTCCTGGCGGCGCGCAGGTTAACCGGCTGGTCCTGGTGAACAATTCCGAACGTCCCCTGATTCTGCTGGCGGGCGAGATCTTGACAGGGGGCAAGCAGGACCGGGTGGTCGGCAAAGATCGCATTGTCCCGCCCGAGAGTGACCCCATTGACTTGGCCGTCTTTTGCGTTGAACCCGAGCGTTGGGTGGCGACCAAATATGACTTCGGTTCTTTCCATACCCAGATGGCGCAGCCCAGCGTGCGGCGTAGCGCCATGGCCGAACAGGACCAACAAAAAGTATGGTCGGAAGTCCGCGCCTCGGCGGGAGCGATGGTCGCGGCTGCCAGCCCGCAAGCAGCCCGCGATATCGAATCGACTTCGTCCTATGCCCAAGTGATGAGTAACGAAGAGGTGAAGCAACGTGTGGAGGCAGTTGCCGCGCCCCTCGCGCAGTCCTACCGGGAAGTGATGCGCGAATTGCGCGACCGGAACGCCGTGGGCGTGGTGGTGGCAGTGAATGATCGGATCATCTGGGGCGATCTTTTCGCCAGTACCGCCCTCCTCGAGAAATACTGGCCCAAGCTTATCCGCTCTTACGCGGCCGAAGCTTTGACCCGCCCGGCGGCCCCGGGGCATCCTGACGAAAAAGCAGCCCAAGCCTTCTTGCAAGACTTCGGGGCGCGGCGTGAAACCGTGGAAAGTGAACCCGGCGTTTATCGGCGCACTGAGCTCGAGGGTGAGGGCTTCACGGCCTTTGAACTGACCACCCTCCTGCCCGGGACAGTCTTCGACCTTCATATCGCTAAAATGGCGGAATGACCAAAGGCAGTGACGAGTGACAAGTGACGAGTGACGAGCCGGGGTAGCGCAGACCTGCTTTTTGATTCCATAATGGCGTCGGCTCCTTAAGAACCGGTACACTTTGGCTACCAGATTCCCTGTGCGCGGAGGGCATCCCGCAATTCTTCATACGTTCCGCTTTCAATCTTGAACAGGGCAATCTTGCCTTGCTTGTCGATGAGGATCGTGGTGGGAATACCCCCCACCTCAAACTTACTGGCAACCTGTTTATCCGGATCGAGCAGCGTCGGCAGCGTGTACCCGAACTTCTGCAAAAACTTCCCCACGACTTGGGGATCTTCATCATCCACCCCAAATACCGCGAGCCCTTTGTCTTTGAATTCCCGGTGTAGCAATTCGACCACCGGCATCACTGCACGACACGGCGCGCACCAAGTCGCCCAGAAATCGAGAAGCACCGCCTTCCCACGAAGTTCGCTAAGCCTGACCTCTTTGCCCTCCAGATCCCGTAAGGTAAAATCCGGCGCCTCGCTCCCCGCAGTAGTCACCGCGGCCTTCTGCTGCTGTTCGCGGCGATCCTTGGCTTGGGTCTTGGAGGGGTCGAAGACAAACAGCTCGGGAGCAAAGGTTTCCTGTGTGTTCACTACGGTGAATCTTATCTCGATTTTTCTGGAGGGCACGGTCTCCGTAGTGGACGCCTCGTTTAATTCCTCTTTCCAGATCATGTCTGTTTTTGAATCAATCCAGAGGGTCCGCGTATATCCACCTTCGCGACCGATTCGGACCACTGTACAATCCGCGGCGCCAAGACGCTCTTGCCGAACGATTTTCGCCGGCTCTCTAATGCGCCCGAGCCAGACGTATGCGCCGAGCAGTGAACTGCCCAGAGGTTGCATGCCGGTAGGTACCTTCGTGAATTCATTCGCCTCAGGAAAGTACTGCCAGGTGGTCTGCCCGTCGGAGATAAGGATGCTCGGCTCCCCGGCCCCTGTGGTTTCCACCCGCAGCTTTCCCGGTGGTGAGATTAGGGTTTTGCAATGAACCGTCCTGCGAGACGCGCTGTGCTCACCCGTTCGCTCGGTGATCTCTTCGAACTCAAAGCGTGCGGTCTTGAGATTGCGATAGTTCTCGGCAACCTTGCTGAGCAAAGCCTTGCCCGCGGTGGCTGACGCATCGGCGTTTTCCGGTTTCTCACGATAGAAGAATTCCACTTCATCGTAGCCGCGACGGCCCGAGTGGTCATGAAATTCGTTCTTGTAAGCAACCAACAGACGCTGGTCCGGCAGAAGAACGAGTTCCATTCTGGTTACCTCGAAACCATGGTCCCAAGTGGCAATTGGCAGGCTGTTCCAGGGCGTAATCTTCGTTTCGCCCCAATCGCAGTCGGTCGGGACACACTTGCCCCAAGCGTGGACCAGCAGGTCTTCGCGGTCACGTCGGATAACCACTTGTGTGATTCCCGCGGTCGCGGGGTCCTGGTTGATCCAACTGCCTACCAGCGGATCTGAGGAAGTCGGTTGAACGACGGAAGACGCCAGAATCAATGCAAGAAGAAGGGTCATAAGCCACCTCGCTTCATGGAACTTTGCGGAGCCGAGATTGTACACACCGATTCCGACTCTGGCATCCTGGACGAAAGCATGTCAAGGCAAAATAGAAAGAACCAAGCTGAACCATTGCATGCGGACGTGGTCAGGTGTACATTACCGGCCGAGCGGAGAAGCAAAATTGAAAGGCGATTATGGACCGAAGAGAATTTCTGAGCATCCTGGGGACGTCGGCGTCGATACGGTTGGCTGGCACAGAGGAAGAAACTGTTCCGACCAGGGATGATATCTACCCGGATTTGGTGAAGGTCGCGGAAGGGGCGGCGAAAGAATCGCTGTCCAAGCAGCAAGCGGATGGGGGTCTGCGCGATGAGCATGAGGTCCCTCTGCCGGGAGCTGCCGCCGGCTTCCTCACGAGCCTGACCGCCCTGTTTCTGGCCCCCGAGTCCCGCTACCACCGCAGCCCCGAGCTGCGCGAACGGATGGAGCGCGCGGGTGAACACTTGGTTCGCATCCAGCATCCCGACGGCACCATCGACCTCCCGACCACCAACTTCGGGTCTCCACCAGACACGGCCTTCGTGCTCGAACCGCTGTGCGCTGCTGCCGAGGTCTTGCGGGCACGAAGGTATGAGGAGACGCGCCGGCTGGAGGCGACGCTGGAAACGTTCATCCAGCGGGGCGCCTCCGCCTTGACGACGGGAGGCATCCACACTCCCAACCATCGCTGGGTCGTCGTGTCAGCTCTGGCTCGCTGCCATCACCTCTTTCCCGACCCTCGTTACCTCGCGCGCCTGGACAAATGGCTGGCCGAAGGCATTGACCAGGATGAAGAAGGACAGTTCACCGAGCGCAGCACCGGAATCTACAATGCGATCACCGACCGCGCGTTGCTGACTGCCGGCCGGATCCTCGACCGTCCAGTTCTGTTCGATCCGGTGCGAAAGAACCTGGAGACAATGGTCTACTTCCTGCACCCCAACGGCGAGGTGGCCACTGACATCTCCCGCCGCCAGGACCGCTTCCAGCCCGCTACCTTGCGGACTTACTACCACGCTTACCGCTTGCTGGCGCGCCGCGACCGTAACGGACGCTTCGCCACCGTGGCGAACGACATCGAGCGTTACCATCTCGCGCAATTGGGCGGAGAGTTGATCTACTTCATGGAGATTCCAGAACTTCGGCAGGACCTGCCGCCTCGCGAGGCGTTGCCCAGCGACTACGAAAAGTATTTCCCACTTTCCGAGTTCGTGCACATTCGCCGTGGCGAACGCAGCGCCACCATCCTTGGCGGGGACCCGCGATTCTTTTCCTTCCGGCACGGTGGAGCGGTGGTCGAGGCCGTGCGCCTAGCCAGCGCCTTTTTCGGTAAAGGACAGTTTTCCGCTCCCTTGACACGTTCGGGAAGCGTGTATCGGCTGGAGCAGGAACTGGAAGGATATTATCTGCAACCCCTGGATCCGGCAGATCGCCGGGCGGACGGGAATTGGCTGGCGATGCCCAACTCCCACCGCGCCCACAGCAACGTCTGCCACTTGCGCTCTCGCGTGGACATTCGCGAGTTCGAGGACGGCATCGAACTTTCCCTGGACGTGGGTGGCACTGACGGGGTTCCGCTGGCGCTGGAGATCACGCTGCGGCCGGGAGGACAGCTCACGGGCGATGGGCTGGCTCCCCTGCCGGACCTGCCCAACGCTTATTCGCTCGGAGAGGGTTTCGCGAGCTATGAACTCGCGGGCCGTCGACTGCGCATCGGCCCGGGCTTCCGCCGCCACACCTGGACCCAACTGCGTGGCGCTGAACCCCGCCTGCAAGGTGTCACCCTGTACCTGACCGATTTCACCCCCCTGAACAAGACTCTGCAATTTGCCGCCCGGTGACCTTCGACGCAAGGGCGGAACGCGAGTCATTCCCGCGAAAGCGGGAATCCAGTCTGTGGACACCTCATTTCCGAAGGTTGGTGGAGTGGATTCACGCTTTCGCGGGAATGACTGCGGCTTGGAGCGCCCTGTCGCACAAATGACACCACTACCCGCCGATTGAAGGAGGGTGGGAAATGCAGTGAAAGGTGACAAGTGACAAGCCGGAAGAACTGACTTGTCACTCGTCACTCTTCACTCGTCACTGATTTCTTGGTCGGGGCGCGCGGATTCGAACCGCGGACCTCTTGCGCCCAAGGCTAGACCAGCACGGCTATCTCATTGATTTTGCGGCACGCTTGGCAACGTAAAAGCATCTAAAAGCACGGCAAGAACGCTCAAGTGGTACCGATTTGGTACTCGTTGGTTTGCGCCTGTACACAAGCGTTCTCCGATTGTGAGTGGCTCGGCGGCCTGGGCTTCTGCGCATTCGCCGCCTTCGCTACGTCATTCAGTAGAAGGCTTCCCGGCTGATCGCGTCGTCGGACAGAGGCGTATTGCGGCGGTAAGGAAAGCCTTCCGCCCAATCCTGGAAGGCCTTTGCCCTCTCCTCGGGGGTCAAAGCAGATTCCACAGGCTGCCCCGGCAAATGCTGCTCCAGAATACGCTGCACGTATCGACTCACGGGGAATCCCTTCATCTGCGCACGAGTTTTCAAGTCGGCCTCGACCTCGGGCTTGAGCTCGATTTGTCCCCTCCTGTGACGAGACTGGAATAAATGATAACCCAGGCAGGCAGCCCAAGAACTCTATCTAAGGCTTCATCCACGGTTATTAGTGGAAGCACGCCGGATGCCCTCCTGACACTTGCGGCAGTATACTCTCCAAGTCCTTAGCCACTCGCGTCGTGTCTCGTACTCTTCATCCGTCAATTGCCATGTTTGCTTGTGGTGCAAGTGAGCTGTCCGCTTACCTTCTTTTCTTTTTGCGATTTTCCCTTCGATGATGCGGAGGCGCTCCTTGAGGAACAGATCGTCAAGCATGTGCTTCAGCGTTGCTGGTACGTTTGCTGTCCAAGTGCCGTCATGATGGTACGTGCGGCTTTGGCAAGCTTCTGTTTTTGATATAAGCTCCTCATAGACGGTACGCTGCTGCCTATTGAGGCGTTGGCGAGTAAGCATTCTCCTGTAATACTGGTAGTTCGATTCATGTATTGACTGTGGGCCAGTTGACACGACCAGCTCCGGTCTCCTCCCGAGGTCAGCCACGGCATTTACATAATCGTCTCATCGGTCTGCCCGGTCCAAAAATCTCAATTTCGACCGCCATAATTTAACCAGAGGGGCTCGGTGTTCAGGGTTTTGCGCGTTCAATGCCGGACTGCCTTCCATGAAATTGATCAGGTGTTCTACGATTTCTATTCCAATGGCATACTCTTTGAGATATTGCGCCGCAGTCATTACCTCGTTGTAGCGGACACTACCGACGAGACTTATCACGCTATCCAAGGTCGGTGGGGACTTGAAAGTTTGTGGCGAAATCTGAGCGAGGCGTGTCATTTCGTTAGTGAATGCGCGATAGATCGGCACAGCCTGGAATCTTTCAAGCGCGCATGTCTCAGTGCGCGCCTGAGATGGGCTCGACGCGGAACCGTTGGCGGGACTCCGATGTCAGCGTCAGGCCCCAAACGTATTCAGTAACCACCCCTGGATACTTGTCCGCGCAAAAGGTCGTGAGTTTCCTGTATGTGTTTAAAGAATGGCAGGAGACTATGCTCGCTGTAGTCCAGTTCTCTCAGTACTTCGTGCGGGATTTCTTGAGCTGCGCAACGCTCGCTTAGGTCGGCGTACTCTAACAGCCCCCCGAAGTACCCCCGCGTCCCCGGTTGCGCAAGCCAGAGGTTTTCTTCAAATATTCTCACCATATTTCGATAGGCCGCGTTGACTCGTTCACCCAACTGCTTGTTGTCGCCATCGGCAATGCGGGCGAATGCTGGTCCCCTCTCGGTGTTGAGTCTCTCAAGATTTTCCTCTCTTCGGGCGGTCTGGCTCATCTCGTTGCACGACTTGCGCCACGCCTCGTTTGCCGCATGCTCAATTCTCCGGTGGGTGACGCAGATTGCCTCAATTTTCATGTGGCACCCCAGCAAAGGTGAATAGAAATCGCTCAACTGGCGCTCCACGAACTCGTGTCGACGTTGCCTTATTTCCCGCTTAGTCGTCAGCCACGCACCTATTAAAACTCCTAGGAAACCAGCAACACTAGGTACGAATACAGGGGCGAATACGGAGACAGCCCATTTAAATATCTCTTGGTTGGTCATCTGGCACACCAAAGAGCAGGCAAGCGCGAACCTCCGCGTTTGTTGTCTGCGGCTCTTATCTGGCGATCACGTACTCGCGGGTGGCGCATAAACTCGATTTTATGTATGCGCCCCATGAATACCCACAAAATCTCCCTCACCGCATCCTACCCGTGGCCCGTCCCGCGTCCTTAATGGTCGGGATGTAGCGCGGTGGCTCCACTTGCCGATCATACTGTTACCCGCACATTGTCGCGTAAAAACTCGGGCGCAAAGTCGGCTCCATTGGGCCAGACGAGCGTGTGAAAATCGGGATGAATCTGGAACTGACTGAATACTGCTGGATTGCGCAACGGTTCGAAGATGGGTCCGCGGAGAGCCGATGCTAGATCGATCTCGCCGCTCGTCCCGTCGCGAAAGCGGAGCCACACGACGTGGCCGGCCACGTAGCGTGCCTCGACAATGTGATAGTCCATGATCCTCACTCCAGTGGGGCAATGCCCCTGAGAGGTTGCCCTTGCCTCGCAAGTTGCCAGTTCTCGATCAGTTCTTCCTTGTGAAGGTTTGCCCATTCCAGAACGAGCCGCAAAGCTCTTGCGGGGAATTCGCCGTGAATCTTACCTGATTCCACCTCGACCGAGATTTCGTGCTCGCCGTAAATCGCGTGAAAATGTGCGACGCCATGCTCGCTGTAGAAGATACCGATGACGATACCGAGGAATCGAGAAATTTCAGGCATACATCGTAAGCGGCCTAACTTGGGCTCAAGCCCAGCCGCCTTGCCAACGGGCTTTTGCCCAAGCGCCCCACGGTTGCGGTGGGGACACATTCACATTATAACGCTATTGGACGCTAAATCCTTGGGGATGCTGGTCGGGGCGCGCGGATTCGAACCGCGGACCTCTTGCGCCCAAGGCAAGCGCGCTACCAGGCTGCGCCACGCCCCGAAATGGGAAGCAATTCCATTTTGCCAAGCTTCTTTCGTGGTGTCCAGTGTGAATCACGGCGGAGGGGGCTTACCCACGAGCTGGATTCCCGCTTTCGCGGGAATGACCCCAGGCAGTCGCTGGGCGGCTCCTCGTATAGCACTCGCACAGTTCCACGGCAGAGCAGGGCTGCATCGACTTGGCGCCTTGGTGTATGATTCTCTCAGCCCTGAGAAGGGAAGCAATGGTGTTTGCTGACAGCTTTGAAAAGGAGGAGCAGAATGGCTCGAAAGAAGATCCTTATGCTGGTTGGGGACTACGTTGAGGACTATGAGGTCATGGTGCCGTTTCAGGCATTGCAGATGGTTGGGCACACGATTCATGCGGTCTGCCCGGATAAGAAGGCGGGAGCAACGGTGCGGACGGCCATCCACGACTTCGAAGGCGATCAAACCTACAGCGAAAAGCGGGGACATAACTTCGCGCTGAACGCCAGCTTCGACGACGTGAAGCCGGAGGACTACGATGCTCTGGTAATACCGGGCGGACGCGCCCCCGAATACCTCCGCCTGAATAAGAAGGTCATCGAGATCGTGCGGCACTTCAGTGATGCCGGCAAACCCATTGCGGCCATCTGCCATGGGGCTCAGATTCTTGCCGCCGCCGGAATTCTGAAAGGCCGAAGTTGCAGTTGTTATCCCGCCGTGTCGCCGGAGGTGATGACGGCGGGCGGCGCTTACGTTGACTTGCACATGAATGAAGCGCACCTGGACCGAAACCTCGTCTCGGCCCCGGCATGGCCCGCTCACCCAGCATGGCTTGCCACGTTCCTTCGTGTATTGGGCACGGTTATTGAAACCTAAGAGAAGGAGTCAGAAGTCAGGAGTCAGAAGGATGCTGAAACTCGAAACTCGCTGCGCGCAACGTCACCCCCGCGAAGGCGGGGGTCTATGAGGCTGTAGATTCCCGCTTTCGCAGGAATGACCCAGCGGGCGGTATTCGAATTTCGATTTTCGCGTTTCGATTCTGTCTTCTGGCTCCTGACTCCTGACTCCAATTCAGTACGATTCCGCACCTGTAGCGGCCTCGTGGAACGTTCCGAACTGTTGCGCCACCGGCTTTAGCGTGGGGTAAAACTGGACAAACGTGCTTTCGACCGCTCCATGGTCGTGATGACATTGCCAGCACATAGCTTTGGGGTTGGGCTTTGCTGTTTTGGCGGAGGAATCGAAACTGAAGTAGGCCCACTTCTCCGCGAATCGGGCTACGTCTTTCACTTGAACGCTGATTCCCGTCAAGTCTGTTTGAAAGTGGGCCGCCTTATTGAGGGAACCCTTGCTCGACGACGTCCTCTTTTCCTCCACGAAGACGGTCTTGTCAGGCCAACTTCCCGCTGCCAGAAAGTGATGATAAGCCGACGGAGTGACAAAGACGTTCGTGAACGTCGCCCCCTCGCCGCATGATTCGTTATTGCTCATACGGACGCCGGATGAGAGGAATATCCACTCTCGATAACCATCCGGGCGCACGAGCTCGTCGCCGGTTGCGTACTCCGGCGAATCTGAGCCTGGACCTGGGCTGGATACCTGGAGCGACGCCGCGCACACCGAAGTAAGAACGAAAATTCCCAATAACCTGGCGGTCTTCAAATTTGCCTCCCTTCGCAGGCTGGCGCAAACACCCCCCGCTTGACGCCTGTGAGTGCGGGTGCGTTGTAGCACGGCCGCTGACGCCACGATTGGCGCTGTTTCGCCGGATGTTTTACACGTGGAATCCATTCGGCTGATCCGCGCTTGCTGTGAGTATAAGCTGTGCGGCGTCGTTTTGGAACGTTCAAGCGCAGTTTTTCGGCACGGCGCCCCCTCTCACATGGGGGCCACTTGGTTTAGAATTACATTCCAATTCAGTCTTTTATTGACGTCTCAGGAGGTGTGCGATGACCCTGGGTGAAACGTTGATTTCGGTATGGCAACAGGCGTTGGGCGAGTGGCGCGAAAATATCGAGCTGGAGGGCGAGACTTACCCGGTGACCGTCTCAAGGGCCAAAGGACTTCGCATGGCGGAATTTAACGTTGGCCCGTACCGCATCGTGGGCATTGAGCAGAACCCCAGGACAGAGTCACGCTGGGCAGGGCTGGCGCGCGAAGGCAACCGGATCATGCAATTCAGGTGCAAAGGGCGATACGTGGCTAACGTGTGCGAAGGGAAATTGTTGCGCTACCCCGCTTGGAAGGCCCTCGAACTACCGGAGTGACATCCGGGCGTTGTGCCGGTTTCCGCAGATGACCTCGCCCTCGCGCTTCCAAACTGTTAACAGCCGGCTCAGGTGGGCGGGTTCACTGTTACGGTCACGGAGCTCTTCAGGGTGAATTCGAGCTTGGTCTCCGATGGAATCTTCACCTGCTGGCCGTGAGTGCCAGCCTCCACCGCAGTTCCCGTGCCCGCGCCAGCTACGGATCCGATTGCGGCGCCTCTCCCACGCCCTGCAATCGCGCCGATGAGGGCGCCGAGAACAGCCCCTCCGCCCACGGTCTCCGCCGTGCGCGTGCCGCGCGAGGCCCCGGCTTGCTCGTGGTAGCTGGTCTCCAGTTGATAGGTCTGGCCGCCAGCCGTTACGCTGACCAACTCGACCTTCAGCTCGGAGCGGCCGCTCATGTGCCCGGCGCTCGTGGCCTGCACCAGTCGAACACGCGCGTCGGAATTGCGCGGTATGATCCCGCGGCCGCCCACCACCACGGGCGCTTCGAGGGTGGCCGCGAACTCATCGCCCGCGCGGTTCTGAGTGGAGTCGATGCTGTCAATCATGCGAACGGAGAGAATGGTGCCCGAGGGAATGGTGATGTGCTCGGGTGGCTTGACCGCTGGCGCAGGCGGAGGCGGTGGGGCCGCCGCAGATGGAGCAGGCGCAACAGCCGCAGGCGCCGCAGCAGGCGCAATAGTCGCAGGTGCGGCAGCCTGCGCGGTCATTACAGGTGGGTTCGCGGTTGGGGCTTCTTGAGCGGAAGACTCGTCGGCTGTAGCCTCATCGCTGCTCGAGCTGGCGGCGTGATTGCGGCGTCCGGAGGCTCGAGTGCGCCCGGATTGGCCCGAGGTTGGAGTGGGCAACTGCGGCGGTGTTGCCTCGGCAGTTTGCGCGGGCCGCTGGGCTTCCGCCGCAGCCGCGGAAGAGACCGCGAGTTGGTTGGCAACGGTCTTCACTCCGTCGGCTTGGCTGGCAATGCGCTCCACGGCCGCCTTCTCGAGGTCCGTGCCGACTGTCCCGGTGAGCGTCACTGTGCCTTTGTCTGAGGTCACGTGGATGTCGCGCGTTTTCAGTACAGGGTCGTCAAAGAGCTTGGCCTGGATCTGTGTGGTGATGGCGTTGTCGTCCGTAGACTGGCCGAGCTTCAAGGCGTTGCACCCGGCAAAGAGAAGCGCGCCGGCAATCAAGATGAAGCCAATCCTGAATCTCAGCCTTGGTATGTTTACCCTCTGCATGGTTACCCTCCAGCGACCCCACCGTCGCCGCGTCATTGTTTTTGGATTCATCTCTGCCCACTTAGGATGCTCGCGAGTTTACACTGCCACTTCCGTTTGGCCGATATCCCGTTGTTGCGCTCGAAATCCGAGTCTGGATAGTCTGAGCATGATAAGATTGCACGATTATGGCGCGCAGTACCGTTTGGCAGGGGCGGAAGGCAAGCATGGTAACAGGAGGCTGGCACACGTTGTCATTCCGAGCGAAGCGAGGAATCTCGTTCTGGAACAAACGAAGTACGAAATCCCTCGCTTCGCTCGGAATGACAGGCTAGGGTAAACCCCGCAGGTGGCGCGACGAGCGGTAAACTGACTTATTCCAAGTCTGGAAGATCCACTGAACGCAGGACCAGGGGTGGAAAGCATCACATTGAGCGTCGTCATTCCCGTTTATAACGAAGCGGAAAATATCCGGCCGCTGGTTGAGCGGCTGGAGTCTGCTTTGCGCGCTGCTCCCGGCCAAATCGAGATGCTGTTTGTGGACGACGGAAGCACTGATCGGACGCTGGCGCTGTTAAAAGAAGCGCAGGCAAAAGACGCGCGCATCCGGATCGCGCACTTCCGCCGCAACCTGGGCCAAACCGCTGCCATGGCGGCGGGGTTTCACCTGGCGCGAGGAAAGGCGGTGGTGACGATCGACGGCGATCTCCAGAACGATCCTGCGGAAATGCTGCGCTTGGCGGAGATGCTGGGCGAATGGGATGCCGTTTGCGGCGTGCGTGTTCGCCGCCAGGACGCCCTTTGGAAACGCATTTCGTCACGCATCGCAAATGGCTTTCGAAACTGGGTTACGGGCGACAATATCGTCGATACAGGGTGCACGCTGAAGGCTTACCGGCGTGAATGTTTGGAGCGGTTGGAGCTGTATCAAGGCATGCACCGATTCCTACCTACGCTTCTTAAAATGCGCGGGTTCCGCGTCACGCAGGTGCCCGTGAGTCATCATCCGCGCTTGGGCGGAAAAACCAAGTACGGGACGTGGGGCAGGCTTAAGAAGGGTCTGGCGGATGTCTGGGCCGTGCGCTGGATGAAAAAGAACTGGATCGACTATAGAGATTTCCTCGAGGTTGCGGAGCCGCCCGCGGCCTCTGGCAACACGAAAAAAGCGGCGGAGCGGGCCTCCGCCTGATTACGGAGATATTCCCACATTGAAGCTTGTCCTCCCTTTGCTCTTGCTTTTTGTCCTGGCGGGCTCCCTTTTCTTCGCGGGCCTTGGGAGCTTGCCCTTGCTCGAGCCTGACGAGGGGCGGAATGCCGAGGTGGCGCGGGAGATGCTGGCCTCAGGCGATTGGATCACTCCCCATTACGACGCCTTGCCCTATCTGGATAAGCCAGCGGTCTTTTTCTGCTTGGTAGCCTCTTCATTTAAGCTTGCGGGCCTTCACGAGTGGTCGGCACGGGCGCCCTCCGCTTTGATGGGATTGTGCCTGTTGCTGCTTTGCTGGTTCCTTGCACGCAGGATGTTCGGCGATTCTACGGCCGTGCGTGCCGGGGTAATCATTGCCACCGCCCCGCTGGTGACGGTGTTTTCCCGATTAGTCATCTTTGACATGACGCTCGCTTTCCTCATCACACTGGCGATGGCGAGCTTCTGGTTCGCTGAGGCCACGGAATTCCGCCGTCCAGGGCCGGACATATTCATGTTTCTGGCCATGGGATTGGCGACGATTACCAAAGGCCCCGTCGGCTTCCTGCTCCCGCTCCTCTCCATTACGGCTTACCAGGCGTTGCGTGGCAAGCTCCGGGAATTGAAACGCCTGCGTTGGGGACTAGGATGCGCCGTGTTTCTTGCCGCCGTGTTGCCTTGGTTTGTTTCCATCTCGATTCGATACCCGGACTTCCCGCGCTATGCGCTTCTGGAGGAGAGCCTGGCAAGGTTTTCCGGCGGCCTTGTGCATCGTAAGGGCGGTCTGCTCTATTACTTCCCTGTGTACCTGGCAGGGTTCTTCCCATGGAGCATCTTTCTGCTTTGGGCGGGATGGAATCGGCATAAGCGATGGAAGGAAATCAGGCTCGAGCGGAACCGCCTCTTTCTCCTCACCTGGTCGGTTGTGACGTTCATATTCTTTTCGCTTTCTCAGTCGCAGCTTCCCGGCTATTTCCTCCCCGCCATAGTCCCCCTGGGTATCTTGATGGCGAAGGCTTGGGACGATGTGGGGTTACAAGCATCGATACGATCGCCTGATTGGCTGACCGCGGGATTCGCCTCGCTCCTCGGTCTGGGTCTTATCGTTGCGGCTTCCTCTCAGTTGGCGATATTCAGCTCCGCGCATTCGCATTTGGCGAAGAGGGTCGATCCGGCAGTTTTCGTCATGCTCAAGCCTTCCATTCTCTATACGGGATTGATTCTGGCGGCTCTGGCGATCGTGGGGAGGAACATTGCGGCTCGCGCGCGGGGAAGATCGCTTTCATTGGCCGCCTTTGTACTTATCGCTCTGACAACGCCCATGCTTCTGGTGCGCTGGATCGACCCGCTGAAAGCTTATGCAGAGACCAATTCCAGCCGCCGCCTGGCGGACACTATTCTCTCGAGCCCGGAAAAAGAACTGCCGATCTACGGGTATTATTATTTCCGCACCAGCCTGCCGTTCTATCTTCGTCGGCCTGTGGGGCTGGTGACCACACGCGGGAACGAGTTGACCAGCAACTACCTGGTGTCGCGGGTTCGCGAGATTCGACAGGGGTCATCACCTGAGGCGGGTCCCAAGGTCTTCCCGCGGACTTTCAAGGACCTTGATCCTGTCCCAATCGACCAGCGGCGGCTGCTGGATATCCTCGAGCTCATCGATTTGGCCCGTACCTCGCCTCAGCCTCGGCTGGTTTTGGTTCGCAACAGTCACGTGAGCATGTTGGCCCACGAGGTGGACCGTGTCGACCCGTTGTGGACCGGCTGGGACTTTTCGGTCTGGAAGATTCCGGGAAGGAACGCGGCCCCCGTGAAGTAAGGAGTCAGAAGTCAGGAGTCAGAAGGCGACACGCATCAAAGGAGCAGCACGTTTCGCGTTACGCAACTCGTCGGGCGGGAGCACTGCTGGCTGCGTTCCGCTTATGAGTTATCCTGTCTTCTGGCCCCTGGCTCCATTGGAGTCAGAGCGATGGCCTTGCTATCCTGACTTCTGACTCCTGGCTCCTGACTTCTGCTCGTCGTGGCAATTGCATGTGCGGCATTTGCGGTCTCCTAAATCTGAAACTCGAACCGGTGGCTGATCGTGAGCGGATCGATCAGATGTCCGCGAGGCTCGAGCATCGCGGCCCCGACAGCCATGGCAAGTTCGAGCTCCCTCATGTGGCCCTGGCCATCCGGCGGCTGAGCATCATTGACCTCCAGACCGGCGACCAGCCCCTCTCGAACGAGACGGGGGATGTCACTCTCGTCTTTAACGGCGAAATCTATAACTACCGGGAAATCCGCCAACAGCTCTTGGAACGCGGGCACAAGTTCAAGACTCATTCGGACGGCGAGGTGATCGTTCACCTTTATGAGGAGCGCGGGCTTGACTTCGTCCGCGAGCTGAACGGGATGTTTGCCCTGGCGCTTTGGGACAATCGCCTCAAGCGGTTGGTCCTGGCGCGCGACCGGGCTGGGGAAAAGCCGCTATTTTACTGGCATCGAGATCACACCCTGGTCTTTGCTTCTGAAATCAAGTCGCTGCTTGCCTACCCGGGAATTGGCCGCAGCATCGACAACACGGCCTTAACCCAGTACTTCCTTTACGGGTATTTCCCCTCGCCACGCACAGTCTTCGCGGAGATTCGGAAACTGCCTGCTGCGCACCGAATGGTTATCCAGGAAGGCGAGATACAGATCGACGCCTATTGGCGACTTCAGGACCATCTTCTGCCGGCGGGCAAGCCAAGAGTTACGCCCGGCCAGGAAAAACAGCTCACCGAAGAGCTCTCCAAAAAGCTCCACGAAGCCTGCGTTTCCAGGCTGGTCAGCGACGTCCCGTTAGGCGTGTTCTTGAGCGGTGGAATCGATTCCTCCACTCTCGTGGCGATGATGAGTGAGTTGACGCCCGGCAACGTGAATAGCTTCTCGGTGGCATTTGAAGAAAAATCGTTCAACGAGGAGCACTATGCGGATTTTGTGGCCAAGCATTTTCATACCCAGCACCGCGTTGTGACGGCAGACGAGCCGAGCATGCGCGAAGCCCTGCAAATTCTAGCGGAGCACCTTGACGAACCCTTGGCCGATCCTGCGGTCCTCCCCACATACCTCTTGTCCCGCTTTGCTCGCCAGCACATCAAGGTGGCTCTGAGCGGAGAGGGTAGCGACGAGCTTTTTGGAGGTTATCCGACCTATATCGGCGCCTGGCTGGCCGGCCACTATCTCCGCCTCCCGCGCCTCCTGCGCCATGAATTCTTCGCCCGGCTCAGACGCTTCCTTCCGATGTCTGCGGGCGCTGTGCCGATAGGATGGTACCTACAACAGTTCTTAAATTATGTGGAAAAGTCGCCCGCTGAGCGGCACGCGATCTGGTTTGGAATAGCAAGTCCGGATGGACTGGATCAGCTCTTTTCGCCGGAGTGGAGAGGTCCGCAACCACCCAGCCTGGAGGCCTTGGCGCCGCTCGAGAGGATACTGGATGGGGCGGCTTTCGAAAGCGTCTTGGCGGAAATGCCTTACATCGATTTCCGGCTCTATCTGGAAGATAATCTTTTGGTGAAGGTCGACCGCGCGAGCATGGCGTGTTCCCTTGAAATGAGGACACCCTTCCTCGATCACCGGCTGATTGAATTCGCGGCTGGCATACCTGCGGACTTGAAAGTCCGGGGCTTCGAACTCAAATACCTTCTCAAGAAAGCAGCCGAGAAATGGTTGCCGCGCAAGATCGTTTACCGCCAGAAGCGCGGATTCTCCGTGCCGATCAGCCGTTGGATGCGGAAGGAATTGCGTCCTTGGTTGGATGAGGCCCTGGGAGAAGATAGATTAAGGCGCCAAGGGGTGTTCAACGTCCTCTTTGTGCGTCGACTTCTCGAAGAACATTGGAGCGAGCGGGCTGACCACAGGAAAATACTCTGGGCCCTCTTTTGTTTCCAGCTTTGGTACGATCGGTGGGGAAGAGCTTGAATCGGGAGATCGGGTGACCAAGAAACCAGTATCGGGTGATCGGAAGATCGGGAGATCGGGAGAACAGAAGCAAACTAGCCGCGCGTTGTTCTTTGTTCACTCGATCACCCGATCACCCGATCACCCGATACTCGCGTTTCATCCCAAGGAGTGGTCCATCATTCAACAATACAGGACGCCGCGCCAGGTCCAGGCCTTTCTTCGCGCCCTGCCGTATAACTGGGAGAAGGACGGAGAAACGCTGCGAACCTTTCGAGGTGTGGTGCGGCATTGGAGCGCCCACTGTCTCGAGGGCGCCCTCACCGCCGCGACCATCCTGGAGCAGCATGGTTATCCAGCATTGCTTCTGGACTTCGAATCCCAGGACCAGCTGGATCACGTCCTGTTCCTATTCAGACGGCGAGGGCGATGGGGAACAGTCGCCCGCTCCCGTGATGCCGGCTTGCACGGACGCAAGCCAGTCTTTCCCACCCTCCGGCAATTGGTGATGAGTTACGTTGACCCTTACGTGGATGGCTCCGGACGAATTACGGGGTACGGGGTCGCCGACTTGCGGACTTTGGTGAAAGGCGACTGGCGGCTCTCCGAGAAAAACGTCTGGGAAGTGGAACGTGCCCTCATCAAAATGCCTCATAAGCAACTCAAGACCTCCGACCGCAGATATGCCGCCATTTTGAAGCAGTATCGCGCCTACCGAGCGAAACATCCCGATGGCCCTGTCACGTTTTACTCCAACAAGCACCTGTGGCTGTGAGGCCAGGATTCAGGAGCCAGGGCAATTTTGAATTATGAATTCTGAATTGCCTTCTTCCTTCTTTCCGCTGCTTGCTGCCTTCTTCCCTACAAGGGCCGCCCCTCACAGCTCGCAGCGCTACGCTTGCAGGCGCCTGGGGCTTTTCTTCTGGCTTCTGACTCCCGACTTCTGACTCCTGCTCGTCCCACTCCTGTCTCGCCCTCAAGCGCTACAATAGAAGCAGGGGTAGCGTATGCGTTTTGAAGGTTTTTCTTTCGGGTCGATTCGGATAGATGGTGAAAGCTACGACTACGACGTGGTGATCGACTGCGGGGAAGTGCGCAAGCGAAAGAAAAAGGCTTCCAAAAGATTTCGGGAAGAGTTTGGGCACACCCCGCTCTCGGCGGAGGAACCGATTCCGTGGAATTGCAAGCGGCTCGCGGTAGGGACAGGCGCGAATGGAGCATTGCCGGTGATGAAAGAGGTGCCGCTCGAAGCCGAGCGCCGCAAGGTCGAATTGCTGGTGTTGCCAACCGAAAAAGCCATCGAATTCCTCAGCCAGCATCCGCAAGGCACGAATGCCGTTTTGCACATCACCTGCTGAGTGTTGTCTTCGCCGCCTGCTATGAGCGGCTTGCGTAGACTTGTTCCCTAAACCTGCGGCTTTTTCTCTGGATGGAGGCTCAAGGGCACCGGCGTTGGAGACGCCGACTGTGTGGCCAAGTCACTGTAGTTGTCAGCGGACTGCCGTAACCACTTTCGCGGAAGGGCGTTTGAACAAAGCCGCTAGCGCGGCGGACGCTTCGCGTGCGCGGGGGTGGAGGTGGTAGCACTGAGCTAGGTTATTGTCAGGTCATAAGGAGGTTCCCTATGACCCGTTTACGCCGAAT
>Ga0326727_10004521_pt1 | contig 41611 bp, 24 predicted proteins | sample MB2enrmetagenome_FD_207643 | JGI IMG/M metagenome (GOLD analysis project Ga0326727, IMG submission 207643) | Lab enriched peat soil microbial communities from McLean, Ithaca, NY, United States - MB29MY | ecosystem: Environmental > Terrestrial > Soil > Wetlands > Peat | place: USA: New York...
GGGGTTATCAGCGCTCGTGTTGGGCGGGGGGGGCGCCGCCGCGGCGGCCGGCGGTTGTCCCCGCGGCGTTACGGCGTGCGGGGGCTGCCCGCTGGCCGCCGAGTGCATGGACAAATCTCAAATCCGAAACTCGAAATCCGAAACAATCTCGAATGACCGAAATAATCAATGACAGAAACATCGACCGGCGCGGGTTCGTCAGCGGCTGCGCCCGCGTGCTGGGGGCCGTCGGCCTGGGGGGCCTGGCCTCCGCCCTGGCCCTGCGCAAGGGGCGCGCGGTCGACGAAGTCTGGCAGATCGAGCCCGACCGCTGCATCGCCTGCGACAAGTGCCAAACGCACTGCGTGCTGGACGTGTCGGCCGTCAAGTGCGTGCAGTGTTTCGCACTGTGCGGCTATTGCGACGTGTGTACCGGCTACTTCCCCACGAAGTACGACGCCCTGGACACCGGGGCCGAGAACCAGCTCTGCCCGACCGGGGCGATCACGCGGAAGTTCATCGACCGGAACGGCCCGACGCGGTACTTCGAGTACACGATCGACGAGTCGTTGTGCATTGCCTGTGGGAAGTGCGTGACGGGCTGCCGCTTGATGAACGGCTCGCTTTACTTGCAGGTCCGCCACGACCGCTGCCTGAATTGCAACGAGTGCTCGATTGCGGTGGCCTGCCCGACGCAGGCCTTCCGCCGCGTCCCGGCCAGCCGGCCGAATCTGCTGGGCCGGGCGGCCCACGAGGCCCAAGAAGCCCTGGCCCGCAGGGGCGTTGCCGCAGGGCGGGTGCCGTGCTTGCCAAGCGCGCGCAGCGAGACAGCAGGCATGTCCGCGGCGAGATCATGCCCACGGCAGGCGTGGGCATGGCACCCCGCCGGGCCCTTGCGGAAGCCCGGTGCCCCGGCGGAGGCCCGCCAGGCATGAAGACGTTTCCGGCCCTCTTGGCTTTGCTGCTGGTGGCGGTCGCGGCGGAGGCGGTTTGTGCCGCCGGCCTGATTCCCACGCCCGAGTTCGCCGGCCACCCGATCCCCACGGCCGAGCACCCGGACCCGGTGGCGCGGCTGCCGTTGCGCGATTGGCTGGACGTGGCGGCCATGGCGGGCGGGATTGCCCTGGCCTCTTACTTTGCTTTGCGGCGGCGGACGCGACGGGGCCTCTTCCTGCTGGCCGTCGTTTCGCTGGTATGGCTCGGCTTCTGGCGGAAGGGCTGCATCTGCCCGATCGGCGCGATCCAGAACGTCACGCTGGCCCTGTTCGACCGCTCCTATGCGGTGCCGGCGGCGGCGGTGGTGATGTTCGTGCTGCCGCTGCTGGCCACGCTTTTTTTCGGCCGGACGTTCTGCGCGGCCGTATGCCCGCTGGGGGCCGTCCAGGAACTGGCCGCCGTCCGTCCGATCCGCGTGCCCGTGTGGCTCGACCACGCGCTGGGCCTGTTGGCCTACGTCTACCTGGGCGCCGCGGTGCTGTTTGCGGCCACCGGCTCGGCCTTCGTCATCTGCCGCTACGATCCGTTCGTCGGCCTGTTCCGCCTGAGCGCCGGCCTGAACATGTTGATTCTGAGCGGGGCCCTGCTCGTGCTCGGCATGTTCGTGGGGCGGCCCTACTGCCGCTACCTCTGCCCCTACGGGGCGATTTTGGGCTGGCTGGCCCATCTCTCGCGGCGGCACGTGCGGATTCCGCCGGAGGAGTGCATCCAGTGCCGGCTCTGCGAGGAGTCCTGCCCGTATGGGGCGATCCGCGAGCCGACGGTCACGCCGCCGGCAGGCAAACTCCGCCGCGGGCGGCGGCGGCTGGTCGTGGCCCTCGGCCTGCTGCCCGTCCTGATCGCGGCGGGGGCGATGCTCGGGCGGCGGTTGCAGGCCCCGCTGGCCAGTGTCCACCCCACGGTGCAACTGGCCGAACGGCTGTGGCTGGAAAGCCGGGGCCTGGTCGAGGGGAGCACGGAGGCCAGCGAGGCGTTTCGCAACTCGGGCCGCCCGCCGGAGAGCCTGTACGCCGAGGCCCGCACGCTGAGCCATCGCATCGGCCTGGCCGGCGGCTGGCTGGGGGCGTGGGTAGGGCTGGTGTTCGGCGGCAAGCTGATTCACCTGGCGATCCGCCGACGGCGGACGGGCTACCAGCCCGATCCGGCCCGTTGCGTGGCCTGCGGCCGCTGCTTCTGGTACTGCCCCGGCGAGCAGGCGCGGCGGGGATGGATCGCAGGAATCGCGCAGAAGAGCGCGGCAACAACCAACGAACCGCTTGGGGGTTAACCCGTTTAGCCCGGATTATTCATGAAGTGTGCCACTGCTTGCTTGCAAGCAGTGTTGTTACAACAGCGTAAGTCGTGCACTGCTTCTGTGAAGCAGTGGCACACCGCATTGCCCGCCGATTGGCGCGACACATCGACGCGGCGGGCGACCAGGAAGCGTGGTGCCCCGCCCGCTAAACGGATGCGTATGAATAGCAACACCACGAAAAAACAAATCGCCTACCGCATTGCCGCGCGGACCGCGCTGGTGGCCGCGGTCTTCTCGATCGTTGTCGCCGCACTGTTGCTCTACGACTTCAGCCGGCGGACGATGCAGGACCCCTTCGACGCCCCGGCACTGAAGGCCTTGCGGGAGGCATTGGACCAACAGCCGGCCAACGAGGCCCTGCTGGCCGAGTACCGCGCGATGGACGAGCGGCTGCGGACCGAGTATTTCCGCCAGGTGGCCTTCGCGGCTACGGGGGCGAGCCTGCTCGGCCTGGGCCTGGTCGTGATGCTGGCCGCGGCCAAGACGGCCGCCACGCTGCGGCGGAAGCTCCCCGCGCCCCAACCGATGGCCGTGCCGCAGGACCTGGAATCCCGCTGGAAGCCCTGGGCGATGGGCGCGACGGCGGCCGTGGCGGCCCTGCTGGCCGGCCTCGTCGTGGCGCTGGCCGTGCGGCGGCCCGCTTGGCTGCCCGGCGATGCGGACCTCGCCTCGTTGAGCGCGGCGGAGCAGCCGGCCGCGCCCGCCCCGACGCCGGGCAGCCCCCGGATACAATCCGGGGGCTTTTTGCCTCGCCCCCACGTCCCCGCCCCGGCGGCCTACGTCGCTTCCGACGAAGAAATCCGTGCCGCCTGGCCCCGTTTCCGCGGGCCCGACGGCTCCGGCGTCTCCCCCTACAGCGACGTGCCCGATGCCTGGGATGCCCCGGCCAACAAGAACGTCCTTTGGAAGGCGGTAGTCCCGCTGCCGGGCAGCGGCTCGCCGATTGTCTGCGGCCAGCGGGTGTTCCTCAGCGGGGCCACCGCCACGGCGCGGCAGGTCTTTTGCTTCGACGCCAAGAACGGCGCCCTCGTCTGGCAGAAAGAGGTCCCCAGCATTCCCGCCAGCGCGAAGCCGGTGGAGCTCAACGGCGCCGATTTCGCCTCCTCGACGCCGGCCACCGACGGGCGGCGGGTCTTCGCCATCTTCGCCAACGGCGACCTGGCCGCCTTCGACTACGGCGGCGAGCTGCTCTGGCGGCAGAGCCTGGGCATTCCCCAAAGTTCCTACGGCCATGCGGCCTCGCTGCTGGTCTACAAGGACCTGCTGCTCGTGCCGTTCGACCAGGGCACCGTCAAATCCGGACTCTCGAAGCTCCTGGCCCTGGAGGCCGCCACCGGCGAGCCCGTGTGGCAGAAAGGCCGTCAGGTCAGTGCCTCCTGGACCACGCCCATCGTAATCCGCCATGCCGAGCGCGACCAGATCATCACCGTATCCAATCCCTGGGTCATCGCCTACGATCCCAAGGACGGCAGCGAGCTTTGGCGGGCCGGCAAGCTCGAAGGCGACGTGGCCCCCTCGCCCGTGTTCGCCGGCGGGGTCCTGCTGGCCACCGCCAACGATCATTCCCCGATGTTGGCCATCCGCCCCGACGGCAAAGGCGACGTGACCCGCACCCACGTCCTCTGGAAAGGCGAGGACAACATCCCCGACCTGTGCAGCCCCGTCGCCACGCCTTCCCGCGTCTACCTGCTGGACCCCAACGGCATGTTAACCGCCTACGACACCCACGCCGGCGAGAAACTCTGGGAGAAAGACCTGGGGGATTTTATGAAGGCCCCCGGCGACAGCAGCGGAAAGTTCTACGCCAAGTCGTCGCCCAGCCTGGCGGGCAAGCTGCTTTACGTAATCGGCGAGGACGGCAAGGGCCTGGTCCTCGCGCCGGGCAAGGACGGCTGCCAGAAGATCGCCGCGACGGACCTCGGCGAGCACTGCGCGGCCAGCCCCGCCTTCCAGAGCGGCCGCATTTACCTCCGCGGCAAGAAGCACTTATTCTGCATCGGGAAGTAGGCTGCCAAGGGGCAGCCGATTGTGGCAGGAAGGGATGGAAAAGTATGGAAGGGTTGGCGGTAGGATGATTGACGCAAAGGCGCAAAGCCGCAAGGCCGCAAAGGACGGACAAACAAAGAGTGTTTCTTTGCGCCTTGGCGGCTTTGCGCCTTCGCGTGGAAGAATTGCACGATCAGCTCGTCCATCCCGCCCACCCCTTTTCTCACGACGTTGCCCCCTCTGCTCCGCCCCCATCTCGCTGCATCCAAGCGGCCGCGCAGAACCATGACCCAGCTCGATCTCACCTTCGTCGACGAGACCGTCCAGCGGCTGGGTCGCCGCGCCGAGACGACGATCGCCATCCTGCAGGCCATTCAAACCCACTACCGCTACCTGCCGCGCGAGGCCCTGGAGCGGGTCTGCCAGCTTACCGAGATCACGCCGGCGGCGATCCAGGGCGTGGCCACTTTCTACACGCAGTTCCGCCACCACCCGGTCGGCGAGCACGTCATCAGCGTCTGCCACGGGACGGCCTGCCACGTGAAGGGCTCGGAGCGGGTGCAGGACGCGCTGGAGCGATACTTGCGGATCGCGCCCGGCGGCGACACGGATCCGCAGGGGCGGTTCACGATTCAGAAGGTGGCTTGCCTCGGCTGCTGCACGCTGGCCCCGGTCGTGCAGATCGACGGCGTGACCTACGGCCGGCTGGCCTCCAGCCGGATCGCCGAGATGATCGACGACTTCCTGACGCAGGCCAAGGGGCCCGCGGCGGCGCCGGCGGCGGCTTTGGGGCTGGAGGGGCCGGCCGGCGAGGTCCGCGTCGGCCTGGGCTCCTGCTGCGTCGCCCAGGGCAGCGGCAAGGTGTACCAGGCCATCGGCGCCGCTCTGGCCGAATCCGGGGCGGCGGCCGTCTTGAAACGGGTGGGCTGCGTCGGCATGTGCCACCAGACGCCGCTGGTGGAGCTGGTGCCGGCCGGCGACCCGGCTTCGCAGGGTGCCCGCCCCTCGCGACTGTTTGCCAGGGTGCGGGCGGAGGAGGCCCGGGACATCGTCCTGGCCCACTTCCGCCCCCGCGGCTTGGCGCGCCGCATCGGCTACCGCATGTCGCGCTGGCTGGATCGCCTCTTGACCGACGAGCTGGCCGACCCGGCCGTTTCGCGGGCAATCGACGCGGGCGAGCGGCAGGTGTGCGCGTTTCTCGGGCCGCAACGGCGGGTGGCCACCGAGGAGTGCGGCCAGATCGACCCCACGGACCTGGACGAGTACCTGCGGCATGACGGCTTTCGCGCCCTGCGGCGGTGCCTGGAGCGGCTCTCGCCCGAGGAGATGGTCGACGAGGTGAAGCGGAGCGGACTGCGGGGCCGCGGCGGGGCCGGCTTCCCCACCGGCCTGAAATGGGCCGCCGTCCGCGCCGCCGCCAAGGACAAGAAATACCTCGTCTGCAACGGCGACGAAGGCGACCCCGGCGCGTTCATGGACCGCATGCTGCTGGAGTCCTTCCCCTACCGGATCATCGAGGGCATGGCCATCGCCGCCAAGGCCGTCGGCGCCGACGAGGGCATCTTCTACATCCGCGCCGAATACCCGCTGGCGGTCAAGCGGGTCCACGAGGCCCTCCGCCAGTGCGAGGACCGGGGGCTCTTGGGCGACCGCGTGCTGGGGACCGATTTTCGCTTGCACCTGTCGGTCAAGGAGGGGGCGGGGGCGTTCGTCTGCGGCGAGGAGACCGCGCTGTTGGCCTCGCTGGAAGGCCGCCGCGGCATGCCCCGCCTGCGGCCCCCTTACCCCGCCGAGTCCGGCCTGTGGGGCAAGCCCACCTCGGTCAACAACGTCGAGACCTACGCCCTGGTGCCGTGGATCTTCCGCCACGGGGCGGCGGCCTTCGCCGCGCTGGGCAGCCAGCGCAGCAAGGGCACCAAGGTCTTCGCCCTGGCCGGCAAGGTCGTCCGCGGCGGCCTGATCGAGGTCCCCATGGGCATCACCGTCCGCCAGATCGTGGAAGAGATCGGCGGCGGCGTGGCGGGCGGCCGGCAGTTCAAGGCGGTGCAGGTGGGCGGCCCCTCCGGCGGCTGCGTGCCCGCCGCGCTGGCCGACACGCCCGTCGATTACGAGGCCCTGGCCGGCGTGGGCGCCATCATGGGCTCCGGCGGGATGGTCGTGCTGGACGACGGCGACTGCATGGTCGACATTGCCCGCTACTTCCTCCGCTTCACCCAGGACCAGTCGTGCGGCAAGTGTACGCTCTGCCGCATCGGCACGCGGCGGATGTTGGACGTGCTGGACCGCATCGCCGCCGGCCAGGGGCAAGCCGGCGACCTGGAGAACCTGGAAAAGCTCGCCCGCACGGTCGCCTCCGGCAGCATCTGCGGCCTGGGACGCACCGCCCCCAACCCCGTGCTCTCGACCCTCCGCCATTTCCGCGGGGAGTACGAGGCGCACCTGGCGGGCCGCTGTCCGGCGGGCCGCTGCAAGGCCCTGGTGGCCTACCGCGTGACCGACGACTGCATCGGCTGCACGCTCTGCGCCCAGCAGTGCCCCGCCGACGCCATCCCCATGACCCCCTACGCGAAACACACGATCGACCTGGAGAAATGCACCCGCTGCGACACCTGCCGGCAAATCTGCCCCGTCAGTGCGGTCGTGGTCGAATAGCGCGGCGCCGAGCCGTGCAAGAAAGGCCTCTCGTCAAGGCCACGCGGGGACGGAGAAAGTTATCACGCAAAGGCGCCAAGCCGCAGAGGCGCAAAGGAAACGAAGGATGGGAGAAGATTAGCAGATAGCCGGCGGCTAACAGTTGCCGGCGGGCTTTGCAGGCACAAGGGGGGAAGAAGATGACTGAGAACGAGATTGCGAAGATCGTGGTGGACGCAGCCTACCAACTTCACAGACATTTTGGGCCCGGCCTGCATGAGACCGTGTACGAGGTGTGCCTTGTCCACGAGCTCAAGAAACGCGGGCTGCAAGTCGAGCGGCAAAAGGCGGTTGCCGTCCACTACGATTCGATCACTTTTGAAGAAGGCTTCCGTGCGGACGCGGTGATCGAAGATAAGGTAGTGTTGGAGCTGAAAGCGGTGGAAGAACTCCATCCAGTCCACAAGAAGCAACTCCTTACCTATCTGCGGCTGATGGACAAGCGGCTTGGCCTGCTCATCAATTTCGACTTGGAGTTGATCAAAGACGGCATAGTGCGCGTCGCCAACGGTCTGCCGGAGGATCAATAACTCTCCTTCCCCTTTGCGCCTTGGCGACTTGGCGCCTTTGCGTGAGGTCCCCCACCCAAAAACCTATGCCCTTGCGAATAGCTCTTTTTCAAGAAACGTCCAGTCCCCCTCCGCAGCGCGCGTCTCGCCCATGCTGAAGCTTTCCATCGACAATCGCGAAGTGCAGGTGCCGGCCGGGGCGACGATCCTCGATGCGGCCGAGAAACTCGGGATCGAGATCCCCACGCTCTGCTACCTCAAGGGCCGCGAGCCGGCCACCTCGTGCCTGGTGTGCCTGGTGAAGATCGGCCAGGGCGAGCGGCTCGTGCCGGCCTGCGCGACCCGGGCGGCGGCGGGCATGGAAGTGGCCAGCGAGACGGACGAGGTCCGCCAGGCCCGCCGCACCGCGCTGGAACTGCTCTTGAGCGATCACTTGGGCGATTGCCTGGCCCCCTGCTGGTTCGCCTGCCCGGCCGAGATGGACATCCCCACGATGCTCCGCCAGATCGCCGCGGGGGACCTGCGGGGGGCGATTGCCACGGTGAAGGCGCGGATCGCCCTGCCCGCCGTGCTGGGCCGCATCTGCCCCGCCCCGTGCGAGAAGGCCTGCCGCCGGGCCGCCCTGGACGCCGCCGTGTCGATCTGCCAGTTGAAGCAGTGCGTGGCCGACGTGGACCTCGCCTCCGCCGTCCCCTATCGGCCGGCCTGTGCCGCGGCCACCGGCCGGCGGGTGGCCATTGTCGGCGGTGGTCCGACCGGGCTGGCCGCCGCCTATTACCTGGCCCAGCACGGCCACGCCGTGACGATCTTCGACGAGCAAGATCGGCTGGGCGGCCGCCTGCTCCGCGAGACCTCGCCCGAAGTGCTGCCCCGCGAAGTGCTCGCAGCCGAAATCGCCCAGATCACGTCGCTGGGGATCGAGGTTCGCACGGGCTGCCGAGTCCAATCGCTCCCCACTCCCTCCGGGAGAGGCGCTCACGACCATGCTTCGCACGGTGCCCGACCCGGCGGTGAGGGTGCAGCGGGAGAGGCGCCGGGACGAGCCGGCGGGCGTCAGCCCCCGGATAGCCCCTCTCCCTCTTCGGGAGAGGGATCGGAGGTGAGGCTTACAATTGCTCCCGCCGAGTTGCGGCAGACGTTCGACGCGGTCCTGTTGGCCACGGGGGCCGGGTCTGCCGCGCAGGCCGCCGACTGGGGGCTGCCCGCCGGTCCGCTGGGCCTGACGGTCAACCGGCAGACCTTCGTCGCCGCCGAGCCGGGGCTGTTTGCCGCCGGCAACGCGATTCGCGGCAAGGGCATGGTCGTCCGCAGCGTGGCCGACGGCCAGGAAGCCAGTCAGTCCATCCACCAGTATCTCTCGGGCCAGGCTGTGGTGGGACCGCCGCAGCCCTTCAGCACGCGGATCGGCCGCATGGAACGGCCCGAATTGGAGGTGCTGGCGGCCCCGGCGGGCAAGAGCCCGCGCGAGGAACTGCCCTTGGGCGTAGGGTGGGACAAGGTCGCGCAGGCGGCTGGTGGGACTACGCAAACCGCGGAGCCCCAGGGCGGCGGCGTGGATACTGCGCCCGCGACCAAAGTCCCACCACCGCCGTTTGCTCGTCCCACCCTACAAGCGGCCCGCTGCCTGCATTGCGACTGCCGCGGGCTGGTCTCCTGCAAACTCCGCCGCTACGCGGCCCTCTACGGCGCCGATCCCCGCCGCTACAAGGCCCCGCGGCGGCCATTCCAACAGGACGCCCAGCACGCCCAGGTGATTTACGAGCCGGGCAAGTGCATCGACTGCGGGCTGTGCGTGCAGATTGCGGCGGCCTCGGGCGAGAAGCTCGGCTTGACCTACATCGGCCGCGGCTTCGACGTGCGGATCGGCGTGCCGCTGGGCCATTCGCTGGCTGAGGCCCTCACCAAGGTCGCCGCCCAGTGCGTGGCCGCCTGCCCCACCGCCGCCCTGGCGTGGAAGGACGCCTCGTCGGCAGAGATTTCACGCAAAGGCGCCAAGCCGCAAAGCCGCGAGGGGGAAGAAGAGAAGAACTGAGCGAGAACGCAACCCACTCTCTCCTACCCCTTCTATTTCTTCTTTCTCCTCTTTGCGACTTGGCGCGAATGCGCGAGGAGAGAACCTCCGGCTTCGGTTGAGCCGGGTTTACGACGCGGCGGCACTGGAGGATCTGCGGCGCACGCACTGATCGGCGAACCGCGATGGCCAGACAATCAGCGAGATTGGGGGCGGCGTGCCTCTTCACTTCCCTCGAAGACCGCCAGTTCCTCGTGAATGCGGGCAATCATCTTGTGAATCCCCGCTTTCGTGAATCCCTTGGAGCCAATCGGACTTGACTTCTGGAGAACCTCCAAACGCCTTTCCAGGTCCCGAAGCTCCTCCTCGGCCTTTTCATACTCGACTGCGTTTGTAATCATAAATGAATCACCAAGAGCCCTTTGCGTCTCCCGTCGGCTTCACGGGTTCTGCTGAAGAATTCTACCCAATCCTTCCAGTCACGCGCGTCTTCTGCCGCGAAAATCTCTTCGGGCCGCCGCGTCAAGAGCATTTCTTCGAGTTCCAACGCGGCTTCCGATCCGTCGGCGATCTGCTGCTCGAAGTCGCCCGCGAGGAGTACGACCGCGTCGATGTCGCCTGGCTCTTGCTTGGCCGTAACGAAGCTCCCGTCAATCAGGAAACGGTGCGCGTGCGTCAGCCGGGACAATTCAAGCCAGCGCCGAAGCCTCAGGATCAACCGACGACGGCGCGGCGTGCCAGAACCGAAGCGGAATGTAACCTCCGCTTCGGTCGCCAGGTGAAGTCCCTCCGGCAGGTAGCCATCGCCGCGGAAGTCCGGGATCATCGTTCCTTAACCATTGTCAGGCATTGAACGCATTTCCCTTGCCCAAATTGCATTGCTTGCACCTTGTCAGGAGGTTGTCATCGGTCGTCTCACCGCCCTTTGACCAAGGCAAGACATGGTCTACGTGGAGTTCGATGCCAACCTGCGTCACGGGGCTCGCGCCGCAGGCCCTGCAACGAAACCCATCCCTTACCAGGATTCGGAACCTTTGACGATCGGACACTTCCCTCCGAGTGCGGCGCTTCGCTGATCCTGGCTGAACGGTTGATCCCGCTGAACCCCGATTCGCTTCGGCAGTCTCTTGCTGCGGCTCCTCCGATGAGTCGGAGTTGACCCACGCCACAAATCCCCCGAGTGCTTTCAACCATGAACCGAATCGCTTTTCATATGGTTTGGCGGAGAATCGCGATCTGGGCGATCTTACCTCGTCGTATCTGGGCTGGCGCCCGAGACCCATCCATAACGACCTGATATTCTCGAAGAGCTCCCCGTCGGTAATCAGGACTTTCCTGCTGAGCTTCAGCCCGGCTTGCTCTAGCGCCCTATTCCACGATCCAAATCTGCCCTCAATAGTTCCCGGAGCGAACCTCCCGGTCACCCCGTATTCAGCCCTTGTGACCGTGTCTCTTCCAATCGCTTGAGCACAACGGCGCAAGTCTTCCAGCAGTTCTTGATTGGCAACGCCTCTGTTGCTCTCCTCTGGCTCGAACTTCATCATCCCCTCGGACGGCGATCTCTGCTGGGCCCGCCCGAACGTCGGCGACGTTACAAACTGCAACACTTTAATTATGGGACGCGGCGAGTGCTTCCGCAAGAGGGCTGGCGACCACCCCACCATAGGTGGCCAAGGACGATGCGCGAAGCGGCTTCTCCCGTTCTCTCCTAACGGAAACGCGCCTTGGCGGCTTTGCGCCTTTGCGTGAGATCCCCTTCACGCAGGACCTGGATTCTCGCTCTTCGCCCCTCTTGCACTTCCCGGTCACGCAGTAACCGGGGCTCGGCGGTGGCGGAACTTGACGAAGGCCACGATGCCGATCACCAGGCAGGCCAGGCCCAGGATGGGCAGCAGGCCGCTCACGAGCGACAAGACCCCGAGCACGGCCAGCAGCGCGGCCGCGGTGCGGCTCCGCAGGCCGGAGAATGTCCTGCGGCGGGCGACCCGGGCGAAACCGTAGCCCGCCAGCACCAAGCCCACGATGACCGCCAGGCCCCCCAGCCGCGCGAGCCAAGCGGTCGAAACGGCCCGGGCCGCCAGCTCCATGTCGCCCCTGGGGGTCGTAAAGCGGTAGAGGCGGCCGCGCTCGGGCAGCTCGAAATCGAGGCTCGCCAGCCCGCTCGGAGCGGCCGGGACGAAACCGGGCTTGGTCACGGTATAGGCCTGCTGTCCATTGGCCAGCGCGACTGCCGCCGGCTGGATATCGGGCTTTTCGCCCGCATGCGGCAGGGCCGGCGTGGCCGGCGTGCTTTCCGCGGGGGCGGGTCCGGCGATCCTGTTGAATTGCATTCCGCCGCCGGCCTCCAGCAGGGGCTGCCGCGCTCGGGCGCCGAACATGGACGTGTCTCCGCGGCCTCCAAGGCCTCCAAGCCCTCCCATCCCCATGCCCCCGCCGAGTTGCGCTTGTGTCCCGCCGACATTGGGTTGCGCCTGCCCGCCGCCGACGGTGCCCGTCGCTACGACCTGCGGCGCGGGCGGCTGGAGGTTGGGGACTGGCGCATTTGCGCCCAGGGACAGAGTGCCGCCGCCCTGAAGAGCCAGAGTGCCCGCGCCGGCAACAGTGCCAGAACTGCTCGGCGGGCGAGTCCAATCGAACTTCTGCTCGTCCAAAGTAATCTTACCCACCAGCCCCGCTTCGCTAGTCACCCCCACCCCGAACATCAGCCTGCCGGCCTGCGTCTCCGCCGTAGTGCCGCTCGGCCGGCCCTCCGGGGCGGCTGGGCCGAGGCTGGAGGTGGAAAGCTGGTTGGCCGCCAGCCAGCCGCCGTTGATGTTGGCCATCGCGGGCGGCGGGGCCGGCGGCTGCGCAACCGCCAGCGTACCGCCGGCGTTGATGGTCGTCCCGCCGGAATACCAGTTGTTGCCGGAAAGGATCAGCGTGCCGTTGGCCAGTTCCAGGTTGCCGCCATTTGTTGGCACAGCGCCGTTGCCTGTCTGCACGGTGCCGCCCGGCACAGCCAGCGTCGCCGCCGTGTTTCCGGCGGTTTGGGCCACGTAGAGGTTGTTGAGCATGGCGCGGTTGTCGACGACCACGGCCTGCTTCTGGTCGGCCTGCTTCCTTTCGACCTGCTCGGCGTCCTTGAGTTGCTTTTCGGCCTCCAGGACCGTCCCGCCGTTCAGGGTCACGGCCTGCCGGAACGCCGGGTTGGCGACCACTCGACGGCCCTGCTCCTGCTCGACCCCCTGCGACTGCATCTTTCCCACCCACGCCTTCAGGTTGTTCAGCGCGCGGGCCTTGGCGAAGGGGTCGGCCTGCCGGGCCGTTTCCAGGAGCCGCTGGCCTTGCTTCGTCTCGGAGAGCAACAGGCTCGCCTTCACGTCGGCCTCGTCCTGGATCGGGTGCATGGTGCCGGTAAAATTGAACCACTGGTACGTCTCCGGCACGTGGACCTCGACGAGGCTCCGCTCGATGCCCACCGCCTTGCCGCTGGGCAGGACCTGCAGGGTCCCGAGCAGGGGGAATTGCACCGCTCCCAGCCGGCCCAGCGGGGGCAGCTTGCCGCCGTACTTCAGCACGACGTCGTAGTTCGGGTCGCCGCGGGCCGTTTTGAGGATGGGCACGAGCACCCGCCGCGTGCCCTCCCCGGCTTCCACCGGCTTGGCCGGCTCGCCCGCCACGTGGACGGTCCACAGGGCCGCCCCCTCGGGCAGCTCGCAGTCGAGGTACTGCTCGGTCGTGTTGTCCAGGCTCAGGGTGACCCGGGCGCGGTACGCCCCGTTGGCATCCAGCACCAGCGTGGTCTGGGCCAGATCGACCCGCGCCCCGGCGGTCTGGAGGTCCTCGTGCCGGACCAGATGGAAGGCCAGTTGCGGCCGCCCGGCGCTGCGGTCCGCCAGGTACGCCTGGTAGATGCGGTTGCCCAAAATGCCGGCCAGGACTTGCCACTGTTTCTGCTGCCGGCTGAGCGGCTCCAGGCCCGGCGAGGGGTCGTCCGCCACCTCGTCCCGGGCGGCGTTCTCCAGCGTGACGTACTGGCGATCGACCCAGACCTTGAACTCCTCGCTGGCGTTGCGAACATTGGCCACCAGCGGCACGGGGGCCACGCAGGCCGCGCGGGAGAGCATGCGGTCGTCTTGCACCAGCACGCGGAGCGTGTCGATCACGTCGTCCTGCAGTTCCAGGCGGAAGAGCACCAGCGGCTCGTCGTCAACCCCCGCACGCAATCCGGGGGCTTGGGCCGGAAGCTTCTCGATCGTCTGTTGCCGCAGCATGGGCACGGAGATCCGCGCATCGGCCATCCACGCCGGCAGCGCGAAGGCAAGCTGGCGGATGCCCGCCCGGCGGATCGTGTAATTCAGGAAGATCGTCGTCTCCACCGCGCGGTCGGTCACGCGGACGTTGCTGATCGTGTCGCAGGCGACCTCGGGCCGCCGCGGCACCAACCGCAGCGCGGCGGCGTAGTCGGGCCGCAGATAACGCAGGGCCAGCCGCGCGGCCGGCCGCTGCTCGGGCCGCAGCCAGCCGAACACCTGACCGAGCGGCTCTTCCTCGCACTCGACCAGGTCGCCGGCCCCCACGTCAAAGTCCGGGTCGGCCTGCACCACCACGTCCCCCTGCTGCCGCTGGACATCCAGCACTTCCACCCGCGGCGCGGGGAAGCGGCGGGCCTCGTCCGGCGGGCCCAGGAGGCCCGTCAGCACCAGCGGCAGCTCCCCCTGCTGCCCCTCGGCCAGATCCACCACCAGCACCCGCCGCTTCGCTTCCTCAACAATCGCCCACTGGTGCGGGCAGGCAAGGGTCAACTGCACGCGGCTCAGGCCCGGCGGCAACACGAGCCGCAGGCGGTAGAGCGGGCGGTCCTGGATGTGATACAGCACGCGGGTCTCCAGCGTGGGCTGGTACTCGGCCGCTTTCAGCAGCGCTTGCACGTCGGCCGTGGCCCGCGTCACCGCCGCCGCCGCCGAGAGCCGCAGCCGGAATGGCATCGTAGCGAAATGATAGGATTCGACCGGTTGCGAGACCAACACGCTCTCCTGCGTGGCGGGGCGGTCCGGGTCGGCGGGCCGGCCCTCGGCCAGGTCGATCCGCGTCAGCCCGACGTGCTCCAGCGTGCGGACATCCAAGAGCGGGCTGCGGAGGATCGTCACCTGCCCGCTGGAGAGGGCCGCGTCGCGGACGGTCACTACGGGCGCCTCCAGCGTGGCCGGTTGCTCCCCGGGCGCCTTCCAGGCCCGCCACAGGTAAAGCGTCATCTGCTCCGCGTCCTTGGCGGTCTTCAAGAGCGACACTTTGACGGTTTGGGTGTCGCCGTCCGTGTGCGCCTCCCAACCGCGGACGTTCTTGCCGCTGAGCTTCTCGACGAGGTAGTCCCCCGGGACGAGGAGCGTGAAGGCCTCGCGCTCGGCGCGGCGGAAGCCCAGCGAAAGCCGCCAGGCCAGCCGCAGGCCGTCTTCCTGGATGTCGAAGGTGCCCAGCGACTCGACCGTCAGGCCGCGATCCACCTGGGCCTCGGCGATCTTGGGCCGCCACTGCAGGGCCACCTCGCCGCCGGGTCCCAGCGCGGTCCGCAGGGTTTCGCCGGCCCGCTCGGTCTGCCGGCTGCGCCGGTCGGCCGCCTGGCCCAGCCGGACCTCGGTGCTGGCCTCCGGCACGCGGATCGTCAGGGCACTGGCCGGCGCGGCCGGCAGGACCCCCTGGGCCAGCCGCCAGCCCCCCTGCCGGCTAAGCCGCAAACGGACTTCGACCTCCAGCGTGTGGCGGCCCTTGCCGGAGACGTGCAGCACTAGCAGCGCGTCATCCGCCGCTTTGCCCTTGACCGGTTCGGGCCGGGCCACGCTCAGCCGGGCGGGCTTGCCGTCCAGGTCGGCCCGGGCCAAGACGCCGCCGCGGACGCCCAGCGGCACGCTCACGTAACCCTCGCCGAAAACGTCGATCGCCACCTGGCCGGTGATCCGCAACGACTCGTCTCCCTCCAGCGCGCAGGAATACGAGGCCCCGCCCAGGGCGTAGGGCCACTCGGCAGGCCGGCTCTCGATCTTCTTGTCCGGATAGGCCCGGTTCCATAGCTCGATATAGCGGGCATAGGGCACGAGCAAGCGGTCGGCCTCGCGGATGCCGGTCTGCGACTTGGCGTCGTAGGGCAGCAGGATGGCGTCGTCCGGGACGGTGACCGGCGTGCGGTCCTCCTCCAGAACCACGTGCTCTGGCTTTGGGTCGTCGGCCACGGCGTGCCGTGCGAAACCGCAAGCGATGGCAACGGCCAGGAGCAGCACGGCGGTGGTGGCGATCGGCCCCAATCCCCCGGACGGCAGTCCGGGGGCTTTCTGATTCTCGCTCCCAAAGCCCCCCGACTGCTGTCGGGGGGACAATCTGACGATTTTCCCCGTCGCCCACCGCACCCCGCCGGCCAGGAGATAATATGGCACCAGCAGGCTGGCGGCGTAGAAGACCATGTTCGACATCCAGGCCACGGCCACATTATCCCAGAGAATGGGCAGCACGGCGGCGGCCAGGCCGGCGGCAATGACCAGGGCCGCCTTCTGCCGGACCGGCCGCCCCGTGATGGCGATGCCCCACAGCCCGAGGCCAAGGGCCAGGGCCCAGCCGAGGGCATTGAACCGGCCGCGATGGGCCAGCGTCACTTCCAGCAGCGGCTCCTCGCCGAGGCTTTGGAACGTGAGCGTCCCCTGCCCGCCGTCCGGGGGGGCCTCCACCGCGATCTTGAGGCTGCGAACACCGGCCAGCTTGCGGATCGGGATCACCAGGTCGGCCACGGGGTAAACCTTCGTCGCCCCGGACTCCTTGTCCCCGGCCTCCGCCGTTGCGGCCTCCCCGCCTTCGGCCTTCTTCTCCGCCGGCTTTTCCGGCGCCCGGATTTTTGCCAACTCGGCCGCGCTGTACTTCTCTTTCCGCCGCGCGGTCAGATCCTTCCAGACGTCAGCCGGCGGGTAGACGATCGGCGGCTGGTCAGCGGGGGCGGCCTTCGGCACCGCGGCTACCTCTTCCCCGGCCATCGATTTACTCTCGTCTGTTGCTGCATAAGGGCGCTCGGCGGGCTTCTTTTCGGCCTTCGCCTCGGGGAGGGCCTCGGCCTTCGGCTCCGCGCCCTCCATGTCCCCGTTCTTGGCCATGGACCGACTGTCGTCACCCAACTCGTAGCGCCATCCGCCCGTGGGGGCCCGCTGCCGGGAAGACTCGTGGCTCTGGAATGCCATGCCGATCTGGTGGTCGAGCTTGCTGGCGGCCGCCTTTGGCGTGGCCTCCCGGGCGGACTTCGGCGCGCTGCACCCGATTCCGTAATCCGGCTGAATGCCGCCGCCGAGGAGAAATGCGGCCGCGGCCACCACCGCCGGGGCGGGCAGCGGCCGGACCACGTCGCCGGTCACCAGCGTGCCGCCCTGTTGGACCACCTCGTAGCCGCTGGGCACCCGCAGCTTCCAAACCAGGTCCACCAGCGGCAGATCGACCGCCTCCGCATCGCGGGCCGAGCGAAAGGCCAGCTTGGGAGCGGGCATGTGGACCTGGGTGCTCATGGCCAGCCGGGGCACAGCCGAGGCGTAGACCACCTGCAAGGCACGCGTGGTCCCGGCGGCCGCCCCGCCGGATGCGGCCGGCAGTTCCGCCAGCAGGCTGCCCCGCTCTTGCTGCGGCTTGAGCGGCTTGCCGTCCAGCTCGACCGACCAGAGGTCGGCCCCCGCGGGCAGTTGGATTTCCACGAAAAGGGCCTTGGTTTGCAAGCGGAAGTCGGCCTGCGTCTGGCTCGTGCCGTCGGCCCCCAGGACGGTCAAGAGCTCGGCCCGCTGGACGATCGCCGGGGCCAGATCGTAGGCCGGATGGCGGAGCACGTCGACCTGCACGTCGGGCGGCGGGCCGACGAAGGCGAAAGTGCCCAGCAGGCGGCGGCCGGGCGGCTTCTCGGCCGCGGCCAATTGCCCCACGTCGGCCCGGCGGGCCGTGGTCTGAATCTGGATGTCCAGCTCCGGGCTGCCCTCCACGGCCACGTTGCCCGATTGATAGACCACATCTTCAGCGCGGACTAGCGGCAGCGGGTAGCCGCGGAGGAGAACCGATGCGTCAGCGGCACCTCTCACCCCCGACCCCTCTCCCGCAAGGGGAGCGGGGAGGGGCGATTGGAATTCAACGGCCAGGCGCAGCTCGCCCCGGCGGCCCTCGCCCAACAGTACGTTCCACCGCCGCCACCGGCCCGCCGCCTCGGGGGTGTACTCCTTCACCGGCAGATCGCCCAGGCCGTAGATCCTGAGCGACTGGGGCGTGGAGGCCGGCAACAACAGGGCCAACTGCCGCGTCCGGGCGTCGTCCACCTGGTAGATCAATTCATAGTGGGCCGCCAGCCCTTCAGGCTTGACCTGGAAGAAGGAGAACGTGCGGGCGGTCAGCCGCGGCCGCGTCCGCGCGACGGAGAGCGTGGCCGCGTAGCCGGGCTTCTCGTAGCGGTAGGCCAAGACCGTGGCCACGCCGGCCAGGCCGTACTTGGCCTTCTCCGGCTCGGTGAGCGGGACGAGGTGCTCCAGGCGGTCGGGGCGGACCTCGATGTCGTCCTGCGCGATCACTGCGGCTGCCCCCTCGTCCCGGGACGCCCCGGCTACGGCGAAGACGGGGAACTGGACCTTGCGGGCCTTCCAGTCGTCGAGCCAACCGGCGGGGGTCGAGACGGCGGAGAAGCGGACCGCGTAGGGGTGCCCCGGCGTGATCCCCTGCGGCAGCCGCGCGCGGACCCGGCCCGGCCCTTCCACCGCGGCGTAGGTTTCCATCGCCAACGGTCTGCCGTCCGGTCCGGTCACGGACGTGACCTGCCAGCCGGCGGGCACGGAGAGGTCGAAGCTGAATTGTTTTTCGGTTTCCGGCACCAGCGTCAGGCCGCCGCGGATCTCGCACCCCTTTTCCGCCAGCACCAGCAGCACGCCGCTGGTAACGGTCGTCTCGGGCCGGGGTTTCTCGAACCGCGCCGCCAGGGCATAGCGGGCCTGGGGTGCGTAATAGGCCGCCACCGCGTGGACCGCCGCCGTGCCGGGCTCCGCTCTGCGCAGCGTCGCGGGCACGGCCCGCGCGAGCACCGAAGCGTCGATCGCCACCAGATCCTGCGGCACGAGCGCTTCGGCGCGCCAGTGCTCTTGCACCAGCAGGCCGAGGATCGCCACCTGCGACACCACATCGAGCATCTCCAGCCGCGGGAACTGCCAGTCCTTCACAGGCACCGGCGCCCTGACGGCCGCGATGCTCAGAACCACGGGCTCGGCGGTCTGCTCGCGGAGCCGCAGGTTGGCCACCTTGCGGCCCGCCTCCTCCGCCACGTCCCAGCGGGAGAGCATGGGCGAGGTGATTTCGGTGATCTCGAAGCCCTGCGGCACGACAAAGCGGAAGCGGTCCACCGCCCGGTGCAGCACCACCAGCGTCACGCTGGCGTGCAGCCGCTCGCAGGCCTCGGTGACCTCATCCACGAGGACCTGCCGGGCGGCCACGACCTGCCGGAGCCGCTGCAAATGACTGTTCAGCGAGAGCAGGAGGGTCGCCTGGCCGGCGGGGGGCAGGATCTCGAAGCGGGTCACGCCGGCGGCCTGGTCCAGGCGCCGCGAGACCACGGCCGCCCCGGTCTTCAGCTCCACGTCCCCGGGCACCGTGAGGGTCATGCGGCCGGCGGCCCCCTGCGGCAGGCGGAAATTGAGCACCTGCTGGGCCGAGGTCGTCTCCAGCGGGCCGATCATCTCCAGGGCCAGTCGATGCGGCCCCACGCCCTCGACCAGCAGGCTCAATCGCCCGTCGGGCCCGCGGCCGATCGGCGCCTCGCGGTCGTCCAGCTTGGCCGCCACCAGGCCCAGGCCGCCCAGGTCCAAGGGCACCGCCTGCAGGCCGTCTTCCAGCACGTCGATCACGAGCGTGCCGGAGAAGCGGGCCTGCTCGGCGTCGGTGCTGACTTCGTAATCGGCCGCGGCGAGCACGGCCGGCCGTGGGGCGTGCGTCTGGGGGGCCTTCTTGGCGCGCTTGACCAGGGCGTCGTACTCCGCCCGCGGCAGCACGACCCGCCGCGGCTGGTTCTCCAGGATCACGTTCAGGTCCGAGAAGGGCACGAGGATTTCGCGAACCTTTTGCGGCTCCGGCGGCTCGCCGGCGGCAGCAGGGGCGAGGAGCATGAGAAGGACCATAGCCGCCGCGACCACGCTGCGCGCGGTGCCCGATCCGCGCGCGAGAGGTTTTTGGCAGTAGGTCCCGCCTGCCGGGCGGGACTCTTCGACCGTATATTCGCGCGCGAGAGCTCCTGGGGTGCTCCGTCCCGTCCGGCAGACGGGACCTACTTCTGCATCTCCGCGGGTGTGAGTGGGGCGGTGCTTACGCATTGCTCGGCCCTCCTTCGCTTGGGGCGGGCGGCGCGCTTGGCTCAGGCGGAGTGCCTTGATCAGCGACCGCTGGCGCCTCGCGCGGAGGTGCCTCCGCGGCTGCTCCCCGCCGCCGTCGCAGGCCGGCAACCATTGCCTGGCCCGCCAACGCAACCGCCGGGCTGAGCCGCAACAGGAAGACGACGCCCCAGACCACCAGCACGATGAACACGGCCGCGGCAAAACTGTCGTTGAAGACCTGGAGCGAAAGGGTGGGCAGGAATACGCCGCCCAGCACCACCAGGGCGATCAGCCCGCCCAGGGCCAGCACCCGCCGCGTCCAACCGGCCGGCACCAGCAGCAGCCCGCCCAGCAGCACCACCGCGAACACCAGCCCGCTCAGCCCGCGATGGTCCACCGTGCGCACCACCAGCGGGCCGTCCGGCTCGGGCCGGAGCGTCGAGAAGACGTACTGCGTGCCGTCGGTGTGGAATGTCTCGGCGCTGGAGCCGGGGTCTTTCACCCCTTCGCGGACCCAGGGAACGAGCCTCTGGTCGTCGATCTTGTTAACGGGCATCCAGTGCAGCGGGGCGTAGGGCAGCCAGGCGAACTCTTCGGTCCACGGTCCGCTGCTGCCCAGCAGGGCCTGCGTCTGGGGCACGAAAACGCACAGATAGACCTGCCCGACGGCCGGGCCTTCCTCGATGCTCTCGCCCTCGCGGAAGACGGGCAGGGCCAACGAGCCGCCGCCGGAAACCGTGTAACGCAGCTCCAGCAGGAACGGCTCGTCGGCCGTGGTCCCCAAGAGCGGCACGAAGAACCGGCGGGCCTCTTCGCCCTGCCCCAACGTTACCGGCCGGCCGTTCAGGCGGAGCGGATCGGCGTCGAAGTCGGCCCCTTCGGGCAGCTCGATCACAAGCTGCTGCCGCGCGCTGCGGATGCGATACAGGGCCTCGACGGCGGTCACCCGCTCGGCCGGCGTCAGCACCATCCGCACCACCGCCCGGCCGATGCTCGTCCGCTTGACCTCCTTCAGCTCGTAGCGGGTCACCCTGAAGGGCAGGCTCCAGGCGTCGCCCTGGAACTGGAAGGCCCTCACCCCGCCGGGGACTTCGGCCGTCAGGTCGTGCTGCGGGTCGATGGGCTGGAGGCCCGGGGGCTCATCGGGCGTCTGGATGTCGAGTGTCTCCGCCTTGGCGAGCACGATCTGGCCCAAGGACAGGTCCACGCCGCGGGGAAGCAAAGGCCGCAGCACGAGGTCGACGCCCTTGCCCAGATCGAGCTTGTCGAGCTTCTGCTCCCAGGTCAGTTCGATCTTGCCCTCGCCCAGCAGCTCGTTTTCACCGCTCAGGCTCCAGGCGACCATGTCCTTGGCCACGCCGGCGGGCTGCCGCTCCAGCCGCTTGTCCTGGATGCCGGGAGTGGTGCAGTGGAGGGTGGCGGCCACGTCGGCGGGCACGTCGAGCTCCAGCGCTTTCACCCCGCTATAGAGGATCGAATAGGACCAGGTGTCCTGGTACTTGATCACGCCCTCTTCGACCCGGCCCACCACGAGCTGGCGGATCGTCACGTTGGGTTTCTGGCGTTCGGCGGCCAGTCGCAGCACGGCGGGTTCCTGGCTGAAAGTGAAGGCCAGCTTCGGCCGCAGGTCCCCGCGCGCGTCGCCAGCGGGGCGACCCGACTCCCGCGCCCACGGCATCCCCTCCAGCGCCTCCTTGAGCGAGACGGCCCGCAGGCCCACGGCCTTGCTCGAGTCGACGCGGAGGCTTTCCGGGGCATAGATCACCAGCCGGCCGCTGGCCCGCTCGGGCGCCGACGGCAGGTTGGCCGCGGCGGTGGTGGGCACCTGCGGCAGGCCGAGCGGCAGGTCCGCCGGCCCGAGCGGCGCGAGCAGCTTCGGCTCCGCGAGGTCCTTCTGAAACTCGACGGCCAGGGCCACGCGGCCCATGGCCTTGCGGGCGAGGTTCACGACCAGCCGACTCTCCCCCGGGCCTTCGAGGTGGTGCGAGTGGATGGCCACGGCCGCCGCCCGCTGGGAAGCATCGCCGGGAATCTCCCGCCCGCGAACCTGGCGGACCTCGAAGCCCTCGGGCCGGTCCAGCACGAGCTGGAACACGCCGGCCCGCTCGATGTTGTAGACGGCCGTCAGGTCGATCGTCAGCCGCTTGGGCTCCAGCCGCGCCTCGACCAGCGAATCGACCGTGATCTTCGGCTGCACCTCTTCCAGGCTCAACTCCAGCTCGAACGGCACCGCCGCGTAGCGATAGGCGAAAGACCAGGACCCGGAGGGCGCCCCGGCGGCCAGGCTGCGGGGCAACTCGGCGGCGTCGACCTGGAGCAGGCCGGTGGATCGCACCGCCTCGGCCCGCATCTCCGGGCCGACCCCGACCACCACGAAGCCCTGCTGGCGGCCGACGCCCAGGGCCTTGACCGCCGGGACGGCCAACTTGTCCCCCGCGGTCTTGGCAGTGATCTTCTCCAGCTCGATGGTCAGCAGTTGCGTGGTTTTGGCGGGCTCAAAAAGTTGGGCTTCGATTCGCTGGGTGGCGGGAGGGGCCGCTTTGCCTGCCGGCTTGTCCGCCGGCTTGCCTGCCGGACCCTCGGCGGGCGGCGTCTTGACCGACCACTGCCGCACGTTGGGATCGAAGACGTTGACCACCTTGTAGTCGGCGGGGACTTCCACGGCCAGTTGCTCGAGCTCGGCCCGGCTGATCGCGTAGGCCAGGTTGCACCGCGCGCGGACCACGCCCTCCTGGACCCAGACCTGTTGGTCGGCCTGGACGGCGGCCAGGGCGCTCAGGCCGGTGGCCCCTTCGGCCTTGGGCGTCCACTCGATCCGCACGGTGGGCGACGCGCCGAGGAAGGCCAGGATGACCGTCTCGTCGGCCGCGACCAAGCTGCGCTCGGTGCCCGGCTTCGCCCCCTCGGCCGCTTGCGGCTTCGCACTGGGCTGCGGGACCTCGGTGGCCGCGATCAGCGGCTGCAGGTTGACCTTCACGCCCGCCTGGGGAATCCGCACCCGCCAGCGCGTGACCGGCGCCTGCGGCGTCTCGATCGACACGCTGTTGCTGCCCGGCGAGCGGGTAATCGCCTTGGCATACTGCAAGTGCAGCTCGATCGACTCGGGTTGTTTGCCCTTCTTCTCGATCAACAGGCGGTGGCCCTCGCTGGCCCCGCCGAGGATCCGCGCCGGGGCAGCCTTGGGGTCGCCGCCGAGCGTGGCCCGCTGGATCGCCGCGTCGGAGAGCCGCAGAGGAATCTCGTGCCAGCCCTCGCTCAACAGGTCGATCTTCAGCACGGCCTTCACTTCGACCACGTCGCCGGAGACGGTGGCCTCGTTCTCGATCTCCGTGATGACGGCCCCGACGGGCGGCCGGGGCTCGGCGGCCGGACGGGTCTTGTCCCGCGCGGCCTGCCAAAGCTCCTCGAAGGCCTCGTACGGCAGGAACACCCCGCGGCCGTGCTTCTCGAACACCTGCCGCAGCTTTTCATAGGGGATGTAGATGTCCTGCTCGCGCAACGTCCGCTCGGCCGCGTCCGGTTTCGCCTCCGGCTTGGCGTCCGGGGCGACAGGTGCGGCTTTCGCCGCCGGCAACGGCGGTAATGGTACTGGCTGATCCTGTTCCGCCGGCTCTCCAGCGGTGGCCCGCACACCCCAGAGCATCGCAGCCACAACGACCCAGGACATCCACGAGCGGAAATGAGCGGCCATAGGAGTTCCCCTTACTTGAGAAAAGAACCGCTGGGGAGAACGCGAGCTTCCTGCAAATATACGTTATCTGCGCAAGAATTACGACGCCCCAAGGCCGGACAAAGTTCCACCCGCCGGCCCCGCCGACGCAGTCGGCGGGCTTTTTGCGCCTTCCGCATCACCCCCTAACGGGTGCCCGGTGGAGCGGCGGATTCCTGTTGTACTCCTCACGTTCCGCGTGAGGAGCACGACCTACGGCTTGTCGTCTTTGCAGGTGAAGCGCGCGGCGTGACCGGCGGCGGAGTAGATGGCGGCCACGCGATCCCAGCCCGGCGAGGGGGCCGCGTCGAGCACCAGCGGACGCGGGGCCAACATGCCGAATACCTCGGGAATGTCGCAGACCCGCAGCACGTTCAAGAGCGGCGGGGCGTCCGGTTCGCTGTGGCTTGCGGGCGGTTGCCGCAGGATCACGCCGGCAATGTCCGGCTCCCAGAGGGCGGCATAGGCCGCCAGCACCCCGGCCGGGCCCTCGCCCACAACGAAGACCGGTAGCTTGCCGTCGCTCTTGGCGTGGAGATAGCGGGCGGCGGCGGCGATGTCCCAGACGCGACCCGTGTCGACCGTCCGCCCCAAGAGAGCGTGCGACCGCGCGACGTAGTTCGGCGGGTCCTTCTGCGTCCAGCGGGTTTGGCCGACACCGCGGGGGGAGCAGACATAGAGTTCATCGCCGGGCTGAAGGAGGTCCGTTGTCGGTTGTCCGTGGCCCGTTGGCCGTGGGCCTTGGGGCTTAGGGCTTGGGTCTTGGGCCTTGGGACTCGTGGTTTGGGGCTCGGGGTTTTCGACCACGAGCAGGAGCCGCCGAGTGCCCTCACCCCCGGCCCCACCCTCACCCCCGGCCCCTCTCCCGGAGGGAGAGGGGAGGCTAGTGCCACCCTCACCCCCGGGTACCCGCTCGCGGGTGCCTCCCCCGCGACCACGCTGCGCATGGTGCCCGGAGGGGAGACTGCGGCGGAGGCCGACTTCAATGCCGGGCTCGCTCTCCAGGCGGGCACGGTCGGCATCCACTTGCTCCAGCAACCGGGCCGCCGGGATTCGCTCGGGGAAATAGCCGAACGTGACCCGGCGGAGCTCCTTCACGAGCGATTCCTTCCATGCCTCGAATTGGCCCGCCGCGGGCAGGGCCACCTCGCCCAGCGGCACGAAGTGCCGGTCGATGGTCGTGTTGAGCTCGTCCCGCGGGATGTCCGCATCCTTGGGGAAGACCCGCAACCGCGCGGGCTCGATGGGGTAATGTTTGTCGGGGTCCTTGCCGGTGATCAAGTCCCGCTCGCTGTCGGCGACGATCCGCGGATCGTCCTTGAGATAGGTATTGATGAAGCGATATTCGCCCTGGCGGATGTCCTGGCGGTAGGCGTGTTCGCCGATGCTCACGAAGGCTTCGACGCGGTCGCTGGCCCCGAACAGGCTGTAGACCCGCTTCAGGCGGTTGATCACCCGCTCGTTGGCGTCCATGGGGAAGATCACGTCGTGATCGCTGTTGGTGAACATAAGCGGGCGGGGGGCGACCAGCGCGGCGATGCGGGCCCAGGGCCACTGGAAGGTGTTGTAGAGGAACATGCAGTCGCAGTGGCCGTTGATCACGCGGTTCGTGACATAGGAGCGGAGGTCGGCCAGTCCGCTGACGGGCACGGCCGCCTGGACCCGCGCGTCGGCCGCGGCGATCCAGAAGGTGGCCGCCCCGCCGCCGCTGATGCCGGTCACGGCGATCCGCGCGGGATCGACGTCCGGACGGCTGATCAAGTAGTCGATGCCGCGGATGCCGTTGAGGCACTCGACGCCCGAGGGGACGTGGCCCCGCGACTGCCACCACCAGCGGCCTTCGCGGTAGGTGCCGTGGTGGATGCCGGCGATCTCGCCGAGCTGCAGCGAATCGACCACCAGGCAGATATAACCGTGCCGGGCGAACCAGATGCCGTGCGACTGGTAGGCCGTTTTATTGCCGGAGCGGCCCTGGTTGGAATGGCCACAGGGAAAGAACACGGCCGGCAGCCGCGCGCCCGGCTTGATCTGGGCCGGGCGGTAGAGGTTGCCGGTGACGTACAAGCGCGGGCGGCTCTGGTAATGGAGCATTTCCACCACGAAGCCGTCGCCGGGCAGCGTGCCGGTGACGGTCGCGGCCAGCGGCGTCTTGGCCGGCATGGGGGAGAGGCCCAGCATGTAGTAGTATTCCTCCTGGTAGCGCGGCCGCAGCTTCTGCCAATCGTCGCTCGACTTGACGCCTTCCAGGAAATTCGTTTCGATCTTCTCGGTTTCCCGCGCCAGGTAAGTCTGGATCATCGCATCGCCGGGGGCGCCGCGGTCCGGCGGGCAGTATTCCTGGGCCAAGGCTGGGACGCAAAAAAACGCTAGGGCAAGGATGGTGCGGGAACGCATGGCGGGAACCTCCGGGCGGGGATGGGACGACGGCCTTGGGCCTTGGGTCTTAGGTCTTGGGCCTCACAGCTTGTAGCCGATCTGCCGCAGGAAACTTTTCCGCCACTGGACGCCCGCCTCGTCTTCCACGCCCTTGGGCGAGAAGCCGTCCACCACGCCCATGATGCCGCGGCCCTGCTGGGTCTGGCCAAGGATGACCTCGGTCGGGTTGGCCGTGGCACAGAAGACGTGGCAGACCTCGGCCACGTTCTTGACGGCCCCCAGCACGTTGACCGGGTAGAAGCCTTCGCCCAGGAAGATGATGAAGCTGTGGCCGGCGGCGATGGTGGCGGCGTTCTTGCGGGCCAGCTCGATCATGGCGGCGTCGGTGCCGGAACAGCGGACCAGGCATTTTCCCGAGGCTTCGCAAAAGGCCAGGCCGAACTTGATCCCCGGCACGGCCGCCACCAGGGTCTCATGGAGGTCCTCGACGGATTTGATGAAGTGGGATTGCCCGAGGATGAAGTTGATCGCCTCGGGTTTCTCGATTTTCACCGTGGTGAGCTGCATGGCCGGGGCCCTCCGAAGGGGAAGGAGAAAGGATTAAGGATAAGGGATGAAGGATGAAGTTGGAAGGCGGAGGTGGGCATGAACCTGCGAAGCCGCAAGCGGCCGCCAGCCCTGGCCACGGAACCCGCCGACGCAGTCGGCGGGCTTTTTCGCGCCTCCGGCACTGTCCCCTGCCCAGACCTTCCTAACGCCTTGCAGCGGGCGGGGATAGAGAGCATACTGGCAGGTGCCCGGCGGGGTGCTCTGAACCTTTCCCCCGCTGCGGACAAGTATAGGTGCCGCACATGCTACTGGACCGCGCCAGGATCAACGGGCCGATGGACCGGGCGGCGGCGGGGGACCCCGACGCCTTCGCCGCCGTGGCCCGCGAGACGCAAGACGAATTGTTCCGTCTTGCCCTGGCCAACGGACTGTCGCGAGACGATGCGGCCGAGGCCACGCAAGAGGCGCTGTTGCGGGCCTACGCCGGGCGGGGCGGGTGGAGACGAGGCGCCGATGCCATGGCCTGGTTGTGTGGCATCCTGCTGAACGTCGTCCGCGAGTGCCATCGCCGCCGGCAGCGGAGCAGGATACTCGCGGCCGCGGACGGCCCGGCCGCAGCCGACCTGGCGGAACAGCCGGCGGCCGGCGGCCGGCCGTGGGAGGCGGAATCGCTGGGGCCGTTGACGCAGGCGATCGATCGGCTCCCGCCCCGGCAGCGGGAGGCGATTGCCTGCCGCTACCTGCGGCAGATGAGTATTCGCCAGACGGCCGCGGCCATGGGTTGCGCGGAGGGCACGGTCAAGTCGGCCGTGTCGGCGGCTTTGGAACGGCTCAGGGAAATCTTGCAAGAACTGCCATGATCGCCAGAAATCGAGAACAGGGCGACGACGGGCTGGACGGCCTGGTGAAGGACCTGGAGGCCCTGGCGCACCGTCTGGACGCCGAGCGCTATCCGGGACGGGCCTGGCCGCTCCCCGCGCCGCGGCCCGCCCGACTGCCGGCCGGCACGCGGGCCGCGTGGCTGGCGGCTGCGGCCGTGGCAGCGGGGGTTTGCGCGGTGCTGGTGTTCCACGCCCGGGCGCCGCAACCGGCCGGGGACCAGGTGTCAGGTGTCAGGTATCAGGTGTCAGGGGAGGCATCCGTTGGGCGCGGGTCTGCCTCTGTTCGGCGCGGGTCTCCCGACCCCGCCGAGGGCCAAGTCCCGGCGGAGCTTGCCGCCGGGCAGGCGCCCGTTCCGCAGGTCGTGGTCGTCGAGGACCTCGATTCGTATTCGTTCATCGACTTGACCGCCGGCCCGCCGGTGGTGTCGTTTGCCATGAAGGACTCCTGTAGTCCCACGAGCGTCGTGGCGGTGCTGCGCTGATCCAATCCCCGGCCATCACGGGCCCTTGCCGGGGGGCACAACATGGGCCCCTGAGGAGACGCGAGATGAAGCGATTACTGGCAGTGACGGCGGCGATTGCCGTGTTGACCGCGGCCAACCTGAGGTCCGCCGAGGAGCGGAAGGCGGAGGGCGGCAAGGCGGCGGCACCGGCTATCACGATCAATTCGGGGACCCTGACCGTCACCCCCGTGGGGACCAGTGCCGCCGGCGTTTGGGGCGGGAAGTCGGCCGCCCAATGGTACATCGAGAGCATCGACAAGATCGTTGTGCTGACCGACGCCCAGAAGAAGGCCATCACCCAGACAATCGAGGCCCGCGACAAGTTCATGCAGGAGTTCCAGGCGCAGAACAAGGAGAAGCTGCAAGCGGCCGGCAAGGCCATCGGCGCGGCATTCCAGAGCAAGGACAAGGAGCAGACCGCCCAGGCCCAGAATGCCTACCAGGACCTGTACGCCCCCATGCACGAGGCCATGAAGAAATCGCAGCAGGCGCTGGACGAGGTCCTCACGCCGGAGCAGCGAGAGAAGCTCCAGGACAACCGCATGGCGGCTTTGATCAAGACCCTGACCGACCCGGTGCAGCTCAGCGGCGAGCAACTCGGCAAGGTCAAGGCGGCCTATCGCGAAGCGGCCAAGAAGGGGGAGCCCGAGGCCATGCGCACCCTGAGCGAGGTGGTCCAGAACGTCCTGACCCCTGAGCAGAAGACCACGATCGTCAAGCAGCGCGCGACGAACTACGTCAAGGGGGCCTTCGGCCGGGCCAAGCTCAGCGACGAGCAGATGAAAAAGGCCGAGGCGATGATTGCTGAGCTGGCCAAGGACCCGGACCCCAAGATGCAGTGGCAGGTTTACGGCAAGCTGTATGAGAAGATCAACGCCCTCCTGACGCCCGAACAGAAGGAGGCCATGAAGGCGCCCTTCACCCTCTCCAACCTCGCCAAGGCCGGCGGCGGCACCGTGATCCTCGGCAACAGCAACGGCAACTTGATCCTCGTCGAAGGTGCCAAGGCCGAAGGCGGCAAGGTCCAACCCAAGCCGGCCGACGCCGGCAAACCCGTGGAAAACCCGGCCAAGAAACAAGAGCCGGCCGCGAAGCCGGGTGAAAAGAAAGAGTCGGGCGCGACGCTGAGGCTCAACGCGGTTCCCGGCGGCGGCCTGCAAATAATCATCGGCGAGGGCGGCAAGATCGAGATCAAGTCGCCCGACGCCGGCAAGCCTGGCGAGAACCCGGCCAAGAAGCAGGAGGGGGGCGTCAGCATCCAAAAGCTCCCCGGCGGCGGCATCCAGGTGACTATTCGCGAGGCCCCCGAAGGCAAAGAAGGCCAGCAGCGGGAGGCCCTCGAAAAGGCCCGCCGCTCGCTGGAAGAGGCCGCCAGATTGGCCAGGTCCCGCCTGTTCGAGAAAGTCAAGCGCCAGCACGAGTTGGTCGAGCAGGCCTGGCAGCTCGCTCAGACGCTGCAAGCCCTGGGCGAAGACAAGAAGGCCGAAACCCACGCGCTGCGGGAGATACTGGAGGCCATCGAGGGCCAGTTGCGGGGGACGTTGCAGCCCGCGCCGGGAACGCCGCAGTGGCAGCGCCGCGAGGCGACGCTACAGCCGGCGCCGGGAGCGAGGCCCGCCCCCGGCGGCTGGGTGCAGGTCCAGCCGGGCGTCGCCACTTACTCGCTGGAGGCCCAGACCGTCCCCTCCGTCTACCGTGAGGTCCTGGAGCTCCGCCTGAAATCCTTGCTGGAGGCGGCCGAGCAACTGACCAAGGAGGGCAAGGTCGATCAGGCCAAGGCCGTGCGGCACGACGCGCAGGAGGTACACGAGGCCCTGGAGCAACTCGGCCGCCAGTCGCGGGCGCAACCGCGGCCGGGCCAGCCCCTGGTTAACAACCTGGTGCCCGGCCAGCCGCCCGTCCTTTACGGCTTCGGCTTCGGCCAGCCGCCGGTCCCCTTCAACCCGATACCAGGCCAGCCGGTACCGCCTTTCAACAACGCGATGCCTGGCCAGCCGCCACTCGCTTTCACCCCGATGCCTGGCCAGCCGCCGGTCCCTTTTAGCCTGATGCCCGGTCAGCCGGTCAATGTTCACCCGGACCCGGCCATCCAGGAGCTTGGCCGCCAGGTGCAGGAACTCCGCCGCCAGGTGGAGGAACTCAAGGCGATCGTCAAGAAGCCGGCCGACTCCGGGAAGAAGTAGCAGCCTCAATACCGCGCGGCCAGCGTCACGGCCATGAACGGCCCGTTGCCGAAGTCCAGCCGGTCGAATTCGCTGCTGGAGGTGGAGGAAGTCCCCTCGAAGGCGTAGCGGCTGAAGACATAGCCGGCCGAGAGCGACGCGGTCCAGTGCCGGGTGAACGCCGACTGCAGCCCCAAACTCACCCGCTGGTCGTACATGAAGAGCCGGTCGTTGTCCTCCGGCCGGTCCAGCAGGCTGTAGGCCTCGTTGCAATAGTCGTAGGCCGCGAACGCGCTCAACTGCGGCGCGAAGCGCCAGGTCGCCTTGACGTGGACCGTGCGTAGCAGCATGTAGGACGCCTGGAACTGCCATTGCTCGGTCGGACGCCAACTGACCATCAGCGGCAGGCCGATGTTGGCGTGGAACTCCGGCGAGGGGTTGTAGCTGTAGGCGACGCCCGGCACCGGGAAGTTCAGTTCGCTGGTGGGTGCGTACATCACGGTGAACAACCAGGCATTGTGCTCCCCCTGCGGGATCCGCAGCATGGCGTTCAGGCCGAAAAACATCTCGCGGATCCCGGCGAAGGGATGGTCGCTGGCCGAGCCGATGCTCACGCCGCCGCCGGTCGTCCAGCCGTTGTCCAACAGCCTCATGTAGCGGAGCCCGAGGTTCACGTTCCAGAGGTCCGCCGGGAACGGCTGCCCGGTGTCCGGCAGAAGGGCATCGCTCTGGATCATGCGGTTGCGGACGCCGCCCGTGATGCTCAAGGCATCCAACGGGTCGGTCCATAGCGGATGGGAAAACGAGAGGTCCTCTCCGACCATTTCGAATTGGGTGGCCTGCCCGCGGACGGGGACGTTGGGGAACCAGATTTCGCCATAGCGGAGCGAGTCGAAGGGGTGCATGCCGCCGAAACCGCCCATTCCACCCCTGCCGCCGAATTCTCCGAAGCCCATCATGTCGCCCCATTGCCCCGCGTCGTCGCCCTTTGCCGCAGGGCTAGGACCCGGTGCGTCCGTGGCGGGGGCCAGTTCGGGCAAGGCCGGCGCAGCGGGCGGCGGCATTTCGCCCGGCTGCGGCATCAGGCCGGGCGGCGGCACAAAGCCGGGCGGCATCGGACCGGGCTGCGAAACGAAGCCCGGGTAGGGCATCTCAGGGCTGGGCGGCTGGCTCGGCGGCGGCGGGTAATTGGGCATCGCCCCAATGGGCGGCGGGCCCAACGGCGGGCCAAGCGCCGGGCCAATTGGCGGGCCAACTGGCGGGCCGGGTTGTGGCGGGAACTCCTGTGCCTCGCAGGCCAGCGCCACCATCGCGACCAGCCCGCAGGCGAGAACCGTTCGCTTGTACGACCAGAGTTTGGGCATTATGAGAAAGCTGACGACCCTGGCTGGCGCCCCTTCGCGCCCCTCGGGGTGCCTCAGCGGCGAGGCGGCGAATCTTAGGGCAATCCGCGGCGCGGCTCAAGACCACTTGCGCCCACCCCGCCATGCCTACGACGGGTACCGTGCCCACGCTGGCGTGGGCATGAGAGGCCCGGCCGCCGACGTGCTCGCTGTCCCGCTGCGCTCGCTTAGCGAGCATGGCAGCCGGCAAACGGCGGGCAAGCCCGCCCGCTAAACTCGCCACTCGCCGCCACCCGCCGCTCACTGCTTGTTCGCCTGCGTCTCCAGGTACTCCTTGAACTGCTCGACTTGCTGCGCGTCGATTTCATACTTCTTGGCTTCCTCGGCCGTGGGCATGCGCAAGGGGCGGACCACGCGGAAGCCGATGAAATTGCCGTCGGTCAGGTACCAGGGACTTTGCGGGAGTTGCGGGTCTTGCTTCTTCCAGTCTTTTTCCGACACGCGGCGGGCCGCGCTGCGGCACTTCTCGGGATCGTCGTCCCACGAGCCGCCACGGACCACGCGGTTGTACTCCGTAGTCGGCGCGGCCAGCGGATTGTCGGCCACTTTGCCCGCCGACTGCTTGTAGAAGTCCGGCGTGTGCTGGTCCAGCACCCATTCGGCCACGTTGCCGTGCATGTCGTAGAGGCCCCACGGGTTCGGCTTCTTCTTGGCGATCTTGTGATACTTGTCGTCGCTGTTGCCGGTGAACCAGGCGTAGTCGGCCAGGGCCTTGGGGTCGTCGCCGTAGGAGAAGGCCGTGGTGGTGCCGGCCCGGCAGGCGTACTCCCATTCGGCCTCGGTCGGCAGGCGATAGTAGCGGCCCGTCTTGGCCGAGAGCCATTTGCAGTACATCTTGGCGGCGAACTGGGTCATGCAGACGGCCGGGTATCCGTCCTTGCCCATCCCGAACGACATGTCCGTGTAAGGCGGCGTGGGATTGGCCAGCGCGTCGATCACCAAGTCGCGATCGGTCGAGGGGACCTTGTTGATGCGGCGGCGTTCCTTGTCCAATTTGAGGCCCCACAACTCGTATTCCTCCCAGGTGACCTCGTGCGTCTCCATCCAGAATGGCTCGACGCGGACCTCGTGCTGCGGCGCCTCGTCGGCCTGGTGGCCCTTCTCCGCGTCGGGGCTGCCCATCAGGAACTTGCCGCCGCGGATGGGCACCAGATCGAACTTGACTTCGGTCCCGGGAATGGTCTCGCTATAGGGCTTCATGGCCGCCTCGTCGGCGGCCTGGGCCTCCGGGATCTCGACGGCCGGCTTGGGCATCCACGCGGGGGTGGGGGTGAGCATCAGCCGCATCGCTTCGTCGACGCCCTTACTCGCCTGCGGCGTCGCAGCCGGGACCTTCGCTGGCGGCTTCCCGACCGGCTCCTTCACCTTCGGACCAACCTCGGCTATGGGCGGGTCGTACACCGGGGACTTCGCAGCCGGCTCTTTCGCGACCGGTTTCTCCGCTTGCGGTTTCGCCGGCGCCTCCGCTTGCGGCTTCGCCGGAGTCTTTTCCACTTCCGGTTTCGCAGGTGTTTCCGCTTGCGGCTTCGCGGCCGGGGCCGCCTTTTTCTCTGGCTTGGGCTCGACCGGCCCCGGTCCGCAGCCCGCCAACAGTGCGGCCGCCAGACCCAGCGTTGCGAGAATCGGGAGTTGCCACCCCCGCCGGTTGCAGGTTACTCTAATCATTGAAACCTCTTCAGCATGAAGGAAAGCAGGAAAGGAAGATCGTTCGTGGGAAAGTGGCTAACGGTGTGTTTGCTGGCCGCGGCCGGCATGGTTGCACATGGCGCCCGAGCCGCAGCTCCGCCCGAGCCGGCCCTGGCGCGCTTCGAGTTCGAGCAACTCGAAATGGCCGTGCCCGTGAGAATCGTATTGTATGCTCCCGAGCGTGCCGCTGCAACGAGGGCCGCCCAGGACGCATTCGCGCGGGTCCACGCCCTGAACGGCATCATGAGCGACTATGACGAGACGAGCGAGCTGCGGCGTTTGTGCGACACGGCGGGCTCGGGCAAGGCGATCCCGGTGAGCGACGACCTGTGGAAGGTGCTGGCCCATGCCCAGGACGTTTCCGCGCACTCCGAGGGGGCGTTCGACGTGACCGTGGGGCCGGTGGTGCGGCTTTGGCGCCGGGCCCGACGCCAGAGGGAGCTTCCGCCCCCAGAGGCCGTCGCCGCAGCCCGCAAGCTCGTCGGCTATCAGCTCGTCCGCTTGGACCCCGGCCGGCACAGCGTGGAGTTGTTGCGCGCCGGCATGCGGCTCGACCTGGGGGGCATCGCCAAGGGCTACGCCATGGACGAGGCCTATGCCGTGCTGCGGCGGTTAGGGCTCCCCCGGGCGATGGTCGAGGCGGGCGGCGACATCCGCCTGGGCGATCCCCCGCCCGACAGGCCCGGCTGGCACATCGCCCTGACGCCCCTGGACGATCCCCACGGCCGCCCGGAAAGCTACCTCGTCCTCTCGCGCGTGGCCGTATCCACTTCGGGCGACTCGATGCAATTCGTCGAGATCGGCGGCCGGCGGTATTCCCACATTGTCGACCCGCGCACGGGCATGGCCCTGACCGACCACAGCCGGGTGACGGTCGTGGCCCCGACGGGCATCACGGCCGACGCGCTGACGAAAGTCCTGAGCGTGCTCGGGCCGCAGAAAGGCATGAAACTGATCGAGGACACTCCCCAGGCGGCGGCCCGACTCGTCCGCGCCCCCGGCGGCACCCAGGAACGCTACCAATCGAGCCGCTGGAAGGACCTGCCCCTGGTCCAGGTGGGGAACTAGCGGCGGGGAATACCAGGCACCCTCCATGTGCCGCCCGCGCTTCCCGTGTGGGCCGAAGGCCCAGCCGTTCCCCCAGCTCCGGCCGACGGCCGGGGAACGGTGCCCGTCACAAATCGTCCCCTCCGGCCCAACGGGCCAACAGCTCGCCGGGAGAACCGTTGGCCCGTTGGGCCGGCGCGCCCCGGCGCGTGCGGCCCTCGTCGTTCCCGTCACAGTTCCCCCTTGAACGCTTTGTCGAGAACGGAGGGCAGCAGGGCGTCGAGTTCGGCGGCGGTCTGGGCCTGCAACGCCTTCAGCGAGTCCACCTTCGCCTTCACCGCCCGGAGCCTCTGTTGCGTCTCCATTGACGGAAGCGGCATCCGGTAGCCGAGAAAGTTCTTGGGGTGCAGCCGACGACGGCGCACGTTCGTTCCGGTGCTGATTTCAGCAAGCTGTGGCCATACAGAGGGCGAGCGAAAGTAAACGTCGAGCGTCTCTGGCAGGACACGCTCGGTGCTCACGTCGAAGACCGGATACTCCGGCGAAACGTAAAGGCCATCGCACTCGGGCGGAACAATCCCCAATGCCCCTTCCCATGCCATCAGCTTCGGGTAGACGAAATCCCCGGCCTGCAACCGCGTCAAGCTCTTGTAGGCGAAATCCGGGCCGCTCTTCTGTTCGCCAGGGAAGACGCCCCTACCGAAACAGTAGACGCCTGCAAAATGGTAGGTATCCGTCGCAACAACAGGGGTGTCCTCGTCTCGCAGCGTGACTATGTCGCGCATCGGCGTCGGAGGGCCAGGGTCGGCAAGAAGGATTGACCTACAAAGAGCATCGCACTGCCCATCGACCCGTTGGCGCAGCGCCCTCGCCTCCTCGATCTTCGCCGTCACCTCCTCGACCTTCGCCACGATCCGCTGCTGTTCGGGAACCGGGGGAAGGGGAATGGCCATTCGCAGGAACCGTTCTTCCTGCAATCGCACCCGATTGGTAGTCCCCTCGCTTGCAGCACGGCACAGGTCTACGAATTGTCGCGTTCGGCTCAGCCATCCCAGGTAAGGGGTGAAAAGACGGGACGGGACGACGTTGTAGGCGGGGAAGTCATTGCTAACGACGGCGCCGTCGAGCGTGCCAGGAACGATCCCGGAGGCGCCGTTGCGCGCGTCGATGCGCGAAAGAATGAACTGGCCGGCCCGAACGCAGAACCTTCTCCCACCGGCTATTTCTTGCCCCTGAACCTCACCGCGGAGTACGGCTCCCTTGCCCCACAAGCGCACAGTGACTTCCTTGTAGCGTTCGGATGGGACAATCGCGAGAGCCTCGTTAGATCGCGACAGAACGTGCCCCAGCTCAACGGTCGGCCAGGCCTGGGTCATTGCCCACCCTCCAGCTTGGCGTGAAAGCCGATCCGGGGGCGCGGGGGCACCGGCGGGGGCTCCATCAAGCGGCGGATCGCCGCCACCAACGACTGGATCGCCTCGTCGTGGGAGCCCACCTTCCGTTCCAATTCTGCAACCTTCCCGGCCAACTCCTTGTGCGTGGATAGCCATTCCCGCAGCTTGACGAACGCCCTTATGACGTAAACACTTACATCCATCGCTCGGGGCGTGCTCAGCACGCTGGCGGCCATCAGCGCCCCATGCTCGGTAAAGGCGTAGGGCAGGTAACGTCGCCCACCGTGGGACGCGGAACTTGAGGTCACAGTTTGTGACCTCAAGTTTGTGGTCGCAATTTGCGACCACCTCGTTCGGGCTTCTTCGGCGGTCAGTTGGAACATGAAATCCGCCGGAAACCGTTCCAGATTCCGCTTGACGGCCTGGTTGAGCGCCTTCGTGGTGGTTCCGTAAAGTTCGGCCAAGTCGGCATCCAGCATCACCCGCTGGCCGCGAATGAGCAGGATGCAGGGCTCGATCCGCTCCACTGGAACCGGGGATTGCGGCTTCTGCTGCGTCATTTCCCCGCCCCCGCCAAGACCCGCTTGATCTCGCCCATAATCTCGATGATGCGCCGCTCCTTGGCCAGGATGTCCTCGACCAGTTGCTCGGGCGGCAGGTGCTCCAGGGCCTCGGCGGCGTTGGGGTTCTTGATGTCCAGGTTGACGGATAGCAGGCTCCCGTCGGCATCCTTCTTGAGGACATCGCCGGCCTTGACCTTCCACGCCCGGCCGTTGGGCTTCCGCTTCTTCCACCACGCCAGGCAGTCGGCAAACTCCTCGAACTGGAGGGGCTTGGTCTTGCTGTAGTTTTTCCGCCCTTCGGGCAGCGGCATCTCGTAGTACCAGATGCACCTGGTCGGGCCGGAGCGGTCGAAGAACAGCAGGTTCGTCGGAATACTTGTGTACGGAGCGAAGACACCGTTGGGCAGACGGACAATCGTGTGCAGGTTGAACTCTTCGAGCAACTGGGCCTTGATCCGGGCGCACACGCCGTCGCCGAACAGGGTGCCGTTGGGCACGACGACGGCGGCGCGGCCACCCTGGGTCAGGCCCTCACCCCCGGCGTTCCGGCCCTCACCCCGGGCACCGCGCGCCGCGTGGTCGCTCCCGGAGGGAGAGGGGAGATTGGGGCGGCGGAGCTTCCGCATGATGAGTTGCAGGAACAAAAGGGCCGTCTCGGCCGTCTGCTTGTCTTCCGGGAAGTTGCCCAGGATGCCGCGCTCCTCCTCGCCGCCGAAAGGCGGGTTGGTCAGGATCGCGTCCACCCGGTCGCGGTCGCCAATTTCGTTGAGCGGCGCTCGCAGGCTGTTCTCGGGGTCGATCTGCGGGCTTTCCAGCCCGTGCAAGAGCAGGTTCATTTGGCCCAACAGGTAGGGCAGCGGTTTGGCCTCACCGCCGAAAATGCTCTCCTCCTGGAGAACCTTGCGGTCCTGGACCGTCTTGCACTGCTTGGCCAGGTGGTTGTAGGTCTCGACCAGGAATCCGGCCGTGCCGCAAGCCGGGTCCAAGATAGTTTCGCCCAGCCGCGGGTCGATCACTTCGACCATGAAGCGGACCACGGCCCGGGGCGTGTAGAACTCGCCGTTGTCGCCGGCCGCGTCCCGCATTTCCTTGAGCATCGACTCGTAGAGCGAGCCGAGCGTGAAAAGCTCCTCCTGGGCGGTGAAGTGGATGCCGCCCACGCGGTTGACCACATCGCGCAACAGGTAGCCGGAGGTCATGCGGTTGATGACGCCCTGGAAAACGGTGGCGATGACCGTCCGCCGGTCGCCGCGGCCGTTCTGGTTGTGGGCCCGCAGCGAGCGGAGGTAGGCGAACAGGCCCGGCCCTTTGGTGCCGTCAGGCCGGGTGGCCTCTTCCTGATTGATGAACGCCAGCAGTTCCGGGCCGGTGATGCCCTGTTCGTTGGCGGCCCAATCCCGCCAGCGGTACGGCGGCTCGACGGCCGGGCGGTACTTCTTGCGGCCCAGCTTGGCCCGGCTCTCCTCGATCTGCTCCATATCGTCCAGGAACTTGAGGAACATGATCCAGGTGAGCATCGGCAGCCGGTCCAGGTCGCCGGACAGCCCCTTATCCTTCCGCATGATATCGCGGGCGGATTTTATCAGGCTGCCAAGCTGCTGGCCGGTAGTGGGGGCTATTTCCGGTCTCTTGGCCTTTGACATTGGTACCTTCCATGTTCAGTGCGGTTGCGCCTGATCGCCCAAGCTCCGAAGGAGCGCGCTTCGAAAGCCCAGGGCGCAGCCCTGGGAAACGGGGCGCCGACCGGCCCCGGAGCCCCGAAGGGGCGCGCTACGACGAGCCACGCCCGGCGCCGCTGCACAGCGCGCCCTTTCAGGGCTTGAAACCCGTGACGCCTGCGGCGGTCCCCAGGGCTGCGCCCTGGGCTGTCATAGCGCGCTCCTCCGGAGCTATGGCCATCTCGCCTGTGCCTGCGCGCAAAGTGGCGGCACGAAGCTCGACATATGCGTATCGTCCGAGGACCGTGCGAGGTCATTTGCTCCTCGGTGGCTCACGTCACCGTTGATCGGCCTACGATGCGTACAGTAAGGTCTGTAGTTGGTTCACGGCCTCCGCCAGCCGCTCCTCGCCCCCGAACTTCCCCGCAATCTCAATCACATTGCCGTGTTCCGAGATCGGCGGTACCTGGAGTACGTCGGGCATGACGAATTGGGCCGCCCCGTAAGCCGCGTACTTCTCCAGCAATTCATCGAGGATCGCCCGGGCTTCCGGGCTGTACTGATCCCAGAAGTCCTGGCGCTCAGCCTGCAGCCGCCGGGCCCGTTCTCGCCGCGTCCGCAAGGGTGCATTGTACGCAATGTGGCAGAGCAGGTCGAAGGGGTCGGCGTCGGGCTGGTTCGCAGCCCCGGCCAGCTCGTCGAAGTCGATGCCCCGCTCGGCCAGGGCGGCAATGACCGCCGCCCGGTCTTCCGGGTCGGCCCAGGCGTCGCGGAGGTCGGCGGCCGACGTGTAGAGCGTGCGGACCTGCTCGGCCGTATAGTCGGTGTACTGCACCACGCGAAGCTGCCGACCGTTGGCGTCCAACTCGTAGACTAGGTGGGCGGCAATCGCAACCTGCCCGCCATCGAAATAGAACTTGCGGCGCTGCTCCTCGGGCGGCTCCGGCGGCAACGGCCCGGGCGGTTCCGGCTCGCCCGGCTCGGGCTCCGGCTCCGGCGGTTCGGGCTCATCAATGCCGCCCTCCTCGATTTCCTCCGGCTCCCCGTCGAACTCGGGATCGGCGAACAGCCGGGTGGCCGACCCGGTGTAGTCGAGGATGTTGAAAAACAGCTTGCCGTAATCGTCGCGGACCCGGGTGCCCCGGCCGATGATCTGCTTGAACTCGGTCATCGCGCCGACGAGCCGCAGCAGCACCACGTTCTTGCAAGTGGGCATATCCACGCCCGTGGTGAGCATCTGGGAGCTGGTCAGAATGACGGGCGTGGCGCGCTCCACGTCCTGGAACCGGCTCAAGTGGCCGCGGCCGATGCTGCCCTCGTCGGATACAACCCGGCACACGTAGTCGGGATGGGCCCGCATCATGTCGGGGTTCAGCCTGCTCAGTGCGGCCCGCATCTCGCCGGCGTGCTCCTGGTCCACGCAGAAAACAATCGTCTTGGCGAACCGGTCGGTTCGCTTGAGGAACTCGGTCAGGTGCCTGGCGACGGCCTCGGTCCGGGCCCGCAGCGAGATGATCCGCTCGAAGTCGGGCGTCTGGTACATCTCGTCGGGAATCTCCCGGCCGTAGCGGTCGATGTCGCCCTGGCTAGGGCGCCAGCCGGCCGCGTCCCATTGCGTGATGATCCGATGCACCCGGTACGGCGCCAGGAAGCCGTCGTCGATGCCTTGCCGCAGGCTGTAAGTGTAGATGGGCGAGCCGAAGTAGCGGTAGGTGTCGATGTTGTCCTGCCGCTTCGGCGTGGCCGTCATGCCGAGCTGGTAGGCCGGCTCGAAATATTCCAGGATTTCCCGCCAGTTGCTATCGTCCCGGGCGCTGCCGCGGTGGCACTCGTCAACCACGATCAGGTCGAAAAAGTCCGGCGGGAACTCCCGGTAAAGCCCCGGCCGGCGCTCGTCCTTGGCTAGGGCCTGGTAGATGGCGAAGTACATTTCGCGGCCGTAGCTCAACGGCCCTTCGCCGATCTTGATGCGGGCGTCGCCGAAGGGGGTGAAGGTCTTGTCCTTGGGGTCGTCCACCAGCACGTTGCGGTCGGCCAGATAGAGGATCTTCGGCCGGCGGTGCTCGCCCGTGCGATTCCACAGCGAAGACCAGAGCTTCCAACAAATCTGGAAGGCGACGAAGGTCTTGCCCGTGCCCGTGGCCATGCAGAGCAGCACCCGCCGGTTGCCCGAGAGGATGGCCCGGACGGCACGATTGATGGCGATCTCCTGATAGTAGTGCGGGTGCTTGCCGGTGAGGTGGTAGGTGGGCGTCAGCAGCCGCTCGGCGGCCTCGGGAGGGAGTTGGTCGGGGCACATCAGTCGGCCCCACAAGTCGTCGGGCGTGGGGAAGGCGTCAAGCTCCCGCTCCCGGCCGGTCAGGTAGTCGAACTCGACGATACCCTGGCCGTTGGTGGCGTAGGCGAACTTGAGGTCGAGGATTTCAGCGTATTCCTTCGCCTGCTGGAGCCCTTGGCCGGGGGTGTCGTAGCTGGGCTTGGCTTCGACCACGGCGATGGGGAAGTCCGGGCGGAAGCGGAGGATGTAGTCGGCCCGCTTGCCCGCCCGCCGCCGCCCCTGCCGGCCGGCCACCACGATGCGGCCGTCGGTGAACGTCACCTGCTCGTTGATGCGGTGGGGCTCGTCCTCCCAGCCGGCGGCCTGGAGCTTGGGCACGACGTAGCGGCGGCAGGTATCGGCTTCGTTCGGCATCCCGACCCCAATCTCGGGCGTACCACCACGGGCCACTTGGAAAAGCGGGGCCAGCACCCCGCCGGAAGGCTAGGATAATCCGTGCGCCGCCGGTCGTCTACCCGGTCAGCATGGCCGCCAAGGGCAGGGAGAGGTGTCAGGTGACAGGTGACGGGGGACAGGTGACGGGTGACGGGTGGCAGGTCACGGGGGACAGGGGACAGGTAGCAGGTGACAGGGAACAGGCCCTCACCCCTACCCCTCTCCCAAGGGGCGAGGGGACCATTGAGCCCTCACCTCCTTCCGCTCTCCACCCCGCGCATTTTTCGCTTGAAAATAGGCCAGCGATTCAGCTATGCTGCCCCGTCATGCCTGAACCAATTTCCAGCAGGGGCGCCCTGAACGAAGCGAAGCGGCAAACGATCCTCGCGCTCTTGGCGGGCGGCAATAGCCGGCGGTCGGCGGCACGCTTCGTCGGCTGCGCACCGTGTACCATCGGCCGCACAGTCCTCCGCGACCCGGAGTTCGCCGAAAAGGTCGCCCGCGCCGAACAGTCCGCCGAAGTCCATCTGCTGCGACTCGTGCAAACGGCGGCCAAGTCGGAGAAGCACTGGCGGGCCGCCGCCTGGCTGCTGGAACGCCGAAACCCGCAGGACTTCGCCACCCGCCCGCCACGCGTCTTCACCGGGCCCCAGGTCGTCCAACTCCTGGCCCATATCATGGACGTTATGACCGAGGACCTGCCCGAGGGGACCTACGAACAGGCCATCGCCAAGCTCGAAAAGATGGTGGCCGAGTCCAACGAAGTCGAGTTCGCACCGGCGGAGGGCGCGGCGGGCGAGGTCGCCACGCCGGGCGGGCAAACGGCAAGCGATCAGCTTGACGAACCGGTTGGAGACCTGGCGGACCTGGTTTCAACGGGCTTGGTCGCAGATTCCGAGGAAGAGGAGACAGCGGAGCCGGCGGGGGCAACCCAGTCCGGCCCAATCGCTTCAGACGCCCGATCTTATCAATGAAACAGGTCTTCCTGAATTAACATCGACTTGCGTTTGCCGGCTTGGTCGCAAGTCCAATTTTCCAAGTGGCTAGCGGATTGGCTGATCGACGTAAGCAAAGCGGCGTTTCAAAACACTGTTTCACTTCGCGGAGCAGCGGCCGACCGCTGCTCCCCTGTCGCTCGATTGCCGATCCCCCGATCCCCCGGACGCA
>Ga0326727_10004523_pt1 | contig 41600 bp, 33 predicted proteins | sample MB2enrmetagenome_FD_207643 | JGI IMG/M metagenome (GOLD analysis project Ga0326727, IMG submission 207643) | Lab enriched peat soil microbial communities from McLean, Ithaca, NY, United States - MB29MY | ecosystem: Environmental > Terrestrial > Soil > Wetlands > Peat | place: USA: New York...
GGCCACGGCTGCGGTAAGGATGGCGACTAGCCGGACGTGTGACACTTACTTGGCCTCCCCGGTGAATTTGATTTCGGTCTTATGCGTCCCGCTTACAATTTCCATAACCAGCGGCTCGGGTGGCTTAGCCGGGGGCGCCTCGACTTCCTTGGGCGCGGGCTTGACCACTCTGGCCGACAATCTTGGCGCCCGCGGCTGCTCGGCGCCCTCGCTGGGGTTCTGGCGCAGATCCGGCCGGCCGCCCTCGAACAGGGTCTTGGTGGACGAGCCGGAGGTCCGGGCGATTTCGCGGTCGAGGGGATTGCGGAGCACCAGTTGAATGTTCATGGCGGAGGCGAGGCTGAGTTGCTCGGCCTGCTCGGGAGTCACCAGCAGGTTCACGGTTCCCACCATGACCGGCTTGTTCTCGGCGTCCTTCTTCAATTCCTGTCCGGCCGAGAGCACTTCGAGGTCTTCCAGGGTGGTAACGGTTTTGGCGACGGTGCCCTGCATGCCGCGGTTCCCGGAGATCATGACATCCACGTGCTGGCCGGTACCCACAAATCCGGAGACGCTGGAGACGTCGTTGAGGCGGATAGCCACGGCGCGCATGCCCTTGGGGATCTGCGCGGCCAGGCCGCCGCCGGCTCCCGGCAACGCCAGGCGCGAAGCCAGGACGGGCTCCTGGGCGACGATGGGGCTCATGACGCCCCGGCCGATGGCGCCGTCTTTGCCGTCCACCTTCATGATGGCGCCGTTGGGAATCGCGCCATTCCAGTCGGCCAGCTTGACGTCTTCGGGTTTGATTACGGAGCCCACCTCCAGGTCCTTGACCGCCACCACCAGTTGGACGGCCGCGGGAGCTACCGCGGCAGTGGGGGCGGGCGCCCGCCTGATGAGCATCTGATACAGCAACACGCTCGCCGCCAGCGCCACCGCGGCCGCGAAGAGGAGCACGCCTACGAATCTTCTGGTCATTTCAAATTTCCCGTTCCGTCCAAACGGAACATCCGATCCGGGCCGCCGGATTTCGTACAACCGCCCGCCGCCAGCCGTCCGGCGGGGATACCACTGCGCCCGGCGTGCCGCGGAGCGCGGTTGCGAACCGCGGCAGACCGAGCGAAGAAGCCCCGCTTCGCCGGCTTGCCGTGGCAAGCCAAATCGCGGCGGGGCTGGCTTCGAGACCCAAGGCTCAACTCGGAATGCTCACCGAGTTGGCGTATGAGAGCTGGCTCGATGTTGTGGACCAAACACCCTTGATACTGCCGCCGGCTCCGATGAAGAGACCGGCCACAGCGAGTGCCACAAAACCCATGAGCAGGCTGTTCTCGATCAAATCCTGCCCCTGGTCGTCCTTCCAAAAATTTCCTCCAAAAAACATGGTATACCCTTCTTCCACCCCCGCAAGCTCGAATCTTGAAACCTGCAAAAATCCTGTCCTCTCTTTTTCAATCTGCCGCTCCCGTGCACACCGGACGTTGCTGCCGGAGTTGCCGGAACTCGTGCGGGACAGCCGGCGGCAAACCGCCAGGCGGGGTTTCCTCCTGGCGGGCCACACCGGGGAGCGCGGTTGCGCCCCCGGCGAACCCGCCAGGAGGTCCAGCCTAGCCCGCCGAGCGGGCCAGGCTGGTGGGTTGTCTGCGGAGAGCGCCTCCGCACCCAGCGGTCGGGCGGTTAGCTCGGGATACCAACCGAATTGGCGTAGGACAACTGGCTCGACGTCGTCGACCAGATACCCTTAATGCTGCCGCCAGCGCTGATGAAGAGAGCTGCCGAAGCCAGTGCAACAAAGCCGAGAAGCAGGGTGTACTCGATCAAATCCTGCCCCTGTTCGTCCTTCCAAAAATTCCGCAATAACGTCATTGTATTTGCTCCTAAAGTTACGTCTTAACCTTGTGTTCTGTGATCGCTCGATCACCTTCCACTGTTTTCGTGACCTCGCGATCACGGCCATCTCCGTCACCGTGTCCGGTGGCGGAAAGCGGTTGTTGTCCCCCGGTCTTGTCTGCGCTCCGGAACACCAGCGAAATTCCGTCGTCATAGACGACCCGCCAGTGCCCGGATTCTTTCACGGCGCCGGCCAGCGGCGCGCCAGGGGACAGCAGGATGGTGTCCACGCCGTAACGCCCGAGGGTTTTCTCCCAGGCGTAGTTGACGCCCAACACATCCAGATATTTCTTTCCAAAATCCGAGCCGTAGAAATCGCTCCGCCCGTCGGTGAAGACCTTGATGTCCGGGTAGAGGCGGTAGATCAGGTAATCGCCCCACTGATCCTGGGCGAAAATGCGCGCGCCGGGCTGCTGCCGGAGGGTGTCGATGGCTCCGGCGGGAAACGTCTTGGGATCGAACTCCGCCCGAAAATCCTTGGGCGGGTTGGGAGCGTAGAGCAGCGCGGCGAAGACCAGCACGCCCAACACGCTGACCACGTGCCAGCGGCCGATGCTGTCGGTCTGGGTGGTCTCGAGGGCGATATCGGAGAATTTTGCGACGGCGTTGCGCACCCACCCAGCCAGGTTCCAGCCGGGAACGGCCGCCAGCCATTCTTCGATGGCGGAGGCGATCACGGGGGCGGACACGATGGCGAAGAGGGGAATGTTGCGGGCCGCCAGCAGCGCGGCGTGGCCCCACATCAGGACCAGCACACCCTCGATGTAGCGGCCCTTGGAAGCGTGCCAGGCGGCGGCGAGGGCACCGGTCAGCAGCATGCCCTCGAAGAAGATGGCCATGGGGTGATGGAAGCTGATGGAGAAAAACTCCACGATGTGCTGGGCCTGGTAAGGATCGGTAAGATAGCTGAACACATGCTGGTGAAGATGGTAGGTGTAAGGGTTCACCAGGCTGGCGGCCACACAGGCGGCGGCGCTCAACCCGTAGTTCCGCGCCCGCAGCCACGCCGGCCGGCGTTCCTGCGCATCGGGAGTGAGCAGGGCCTTCAGTACTTCACCCAGGCCATAACCGGCTATCAGAATCGCGCCCACGAAGAAGCCGCCGTGAAGGTTGGTCCACAAGATGGTGGCTACGGGAAGGATGGCGAGATAAGGGATGGGGCCAAGCCGGGTCTTGCCGGCGCGGACGGTTTCGAGCGTGGCGTAGAAGACCAGGGTGAAGAAAACCGTAAACAGATGAGGACGGGTGAGCCAGTGAATGGAGGTGGCGGCGGCCGCGACCATGGTCACCACGATGGCGACTATGGCGTTGGATTTTCGCCGGAGCAGCCGGAACAGCATGACGAAGATTAGCGAGATCAGCATCATCGCGAAGAAGCAGATGGTGCGCAGCCCGCCGTGGGCGTGCAGCCAGGCAAACAGAACATCCGACAGCCATTCCCAGGCGTACCAGACGCTGTTGGGCTTGGTAAACGAGAAGATGTCGTGCGAGGGAACCCAGTGGTGGGCCAGAATCCACTCACCGGTGCGGATGTGCCAGCCCGTGTCGCAATCGCTCAAGAGGGTTTTGAGGCCTTCCATGCGGGCGAAGATGAACACGACCGGCATGAGGAACGCCATGTCCGTCAGGGACGGCAGAAACCTGAGAGCGAGTTGTGGGCGTGGGGCGTCCATACTCAATCAAGCCATCCAGGAGTTGGCCACGGGCATCATGGTCTCCACCGCCCGAATCCGATCGTGGAACGAGCGAAAATCCATGTAATTGACGCTCAGGGCGACGCGCGGAAGATCGTCCGCGTTGTCGGTGATGCGAGTGACGATGCCCTGGCAATGGATACATTTTTGTCCGAACCCGTGATTGGCGGGAAGCTCCACCTCGACGGTCAGGATCTGCCCGATCGCGGGCAGGGGGAGCGGACCGGCAGTTCCGCCCCAGGCGACGAGCAACCCGCTCCGGCTGATGTTCTCGGTGAACATCGCGCTGCGCATGTAGAGGGCGGGGGACGTCACATGGCAGCGGAGCTGGATATCGATACGCGGGCTCTCACGCCGGTTTATGTTCTTCATTTGCTTACTTCTTGTGACACTCGCGAATTTAGCGCCCAAAGCGCATCTGAGCAATATCGTAAATGGGCTATAACGTTCTGTTGCCGAAGGATAGCAGCCCGGCCAGGGGCGGCTGGAAGCGGCGGGAAGCGGGCCGCAAAGCCGCAGGAATATTCATCGGGAATTTCTGATCGGGGGTGGCGTATGCCGGGAGGGTTATTAGCCGTCAACTGTGGGGGTAATTGTGTGAATTTTGCAGGCAAGCGGGCTTCGGGAAACTCGGATTATTCTGCTGATAATAAATGCTTTAGGAGAATACCAGAGGGCTGTAATGGAACGCATATTCCGGGCATTTCGACGAATCTTTACCGAATTTTCGATAATTTTCTATTGACAACGGAAGTAAACAGTCGGAGAATGCAAGTGTAACAAGAGGGTAATGGCGGTACCGCAATTCCTAAGAAAAACCCTCAGGAATTGCGTAGGTTGTGGGATAGTGTGGGTTGGGTGTGCCCATGCCTGAGGTGGAGAACATGACGCGGATTCTTCTATATAGCGACGAACCCATTCTGGCGAAGGGCCTTGAGTCGGTATTGCGGCAGGTCGAGGGTTTTGACCTGTTGCCCACGTGCATCACGGTGACGTGTCTGATGGAGCAGGTGGCTCACGGAGCCCCGGATCTGGTGCTGATGGATCTCACCCCGGAGATCACCTTCGCCGTCCTGAGCGACATGAAGCACGCCATGACCAGCTCGAAGATCGTCTTGTGGGTGAACTCCATCTCCACCGAACTGGCGTTTCAGGCGATGGGACTGGGGGTCCGGGGGATTCTCCGAAAGACCCTGCCGACGGACCTGCAAGTCAAGTGTCTGCAAAAGGTTCAAGCCGGCGAGCTGTGGTTCGAAAAGGCCTTGACGGACAGCTTCCTGTGCGCCCGCCGGGTGGCATTGACGCAGCGCGAAGGCCAGCTTGTCAGCCTTCTCTCGCAGGGGCTGAAGAACAAGGAAATCGCCACAACCCTGATGATTTCCGAAGGCACCGTAAAGGTGTACCTTTCGCGCCTGTTCCAAAAGGTCGGCGTGAAGGACCGCTTCGAGCTGGCGCTGTTCGGCTTGAAGAACCTGACCACCGGCCAACTCCCCGTGGGCGAGAAAGGCCAGCGTCCCGGCGCGAGCACCATGCCGGGTCTCCGGTCGCTGGTTCTGGAACGGCCGGTGGAGCGCGTGGAGCCGTCTTCCACCCGCTTCCCCACGCCCCTGCGGCCAGTGGCTTCCTCGCGTTTCTAGCGCGGGGCTTTCACAATCGAAATGGAGGTCCGCGCACGGCGCGAAAGCACCGGGGCGGATGGGTGTGGCCACGCGGCCGCGAGCCGGCAGTCCCTCACGCGGACGAACGCAAGTGCGCGGATGGGCGCGCTCGGGCTATTGGATGAGAATCAGGTGGTAGTTCTTTTTCCCCGCCCGGAGGAGAATGGCGGCCGGCCACTTCAGGTCATCCGGGGAGACGGTCTTCTGTAACTGGTTCTGCCGCTGATTGTTGAGGTAAACCCCGCCGCCTTCGATCAGTTTGCGCGCCTCTCCCTTGCTGGCCGCCAGGCGGGTGCGCACCAGGAGATCGACGAGGGTGGTGCGGGCTTCCAGGTCCGCCATGGTCATTTGGGTGACGGGAACCTCGCGGGCCAGCATGGCGACGGTTTCCGGCTGGGGGACTTCGTCGGAGGAGGAGAACAGGATGCGGCTGGCGGATGAGACGGCGCGAACCGTCTCGACGCCGTGGATCAAGCCGGTACACTCGGCTGCCAGGACACGTTGCGCCTCGCGGTTGGCCGGCCGCTCGGCGACTTCGGCCTGGAGCGCGGCGATGCGCTCCTCATCGAGGAAGGTGAACAGCCGGAGGTAGCGCACGGCGTCGGCATCGGCGGTCTGCAGCCAGTACTGGTACATTTGGTACGGACTGGTGCGCCGGGCATCCAGCCACACCGCTCCCTCTTCGGTTTTGCCGAACTTCTTGCCGGATGCGGTGGTGAGGAGGGGGAAGGTGATACCCTCACTGCGCTGCCCGAGAACCCGCCGGATCAGGTCCTTGCCGGCCACGATATTGCCCCATTGATCGCTGCCGCCCATTTGGATAGTGCAATCATGGTACTGGCAAAGATAGAGAAAGTCGTAAGCCTGGAGCAGCATATAGCTGAACTCGGTATAAGAGATTCCCTGATCACGCTCCTCCAGCCTGGTTCGGACGGAATCGCGTTTGATCATTTCATTGACTGAGAAATGTTTGCCAATATCGCGCAGGAAGTCGACCAGGTTGAGGCGCGAGAGCCACTCGACGTTGTTGAGCATGAGGGCGCGGTCGTCGGAAGACAGGTCGAAGAAGTGGCTCAACTGGATGCGGATGGCAGCGGCATTCTCGCGGGACTGTTCCTTGGTCAACAAAGTTCTCTCACTGGCCTTGCCACTGGGGTCGCCGATGAGGCCGGTGCCGCCGCCCACCAGCACCAGGGGCCGGTGGCCGCGGCGTTGGGCGTGGGCCAGCGCCATGACGGGGATCAGGCTGCCCAGATGGAGGCTATCGGCGGTGGGGTCGAAGCCCACGTACATGGTGCGGCACTGCGCGGCCAGGTAGGCATCCAGATCGTCGCTGGTAACGGCGTCCAGGAAGCCGCGCCAGCGGAGTTCATCGAGAAAGGTGGGTGGGCCAGGGCTTCCGGCTTGGTGTTGGGGCATGGGAGTTTTCATTTTCCCACAGTGGAGGCGGGGGACGGAGGGCTGTGGAGGCGGCGATCAGGGGCGGTCGCTTTGGTGGGACGGGGCGAGAAAGCGTCGGGGACAGGCGGCGCCGTTCACGCGGCGCAAAGGAACGGGGCGCTCTCCAGTAGCGATGGCGCGCGCCTTGGGACGGAGCCGTCAGTCCCCGGGTTTTCGCGGATGGGTCACTGGATCGGCAACTGGACGGTGTTGCCGGCGGTTCCGCCGATGGTGACGGTCAACGGAGAGTTGGCTCCGGACGGCAGCCCGGCGGGCACCACGAACTGGATCACGTCCACTCCCACGGCTCCCGGCCAGGCGAAAGCATTCGAGGGAGTGAGCGAAACGGCGCCCAATTGCACGGTGGCCGGGTCGGTCAGGAGATAGGCGGGCGCGGCGGGCACGGCGAATCCCTCGGGACGGGTGGGGATGGTAGGGCCGAAGCCGGTGCCGAAGAGCGTCAGGGTTTCCCCGGCCTGGGCGGGCGAAGCGGAGGTCACCTCGGAACCATCGGCGTGAGTCACCACGCCGAAAGTCACGCCGGCGGCCACCGAGGACGGGAAGATGCCGGGGGCGTCGGCAGCCACCTGGAACACGGCCTGTACGTCGGGCTGGCCGGGCGAACTTACGATCAGGGTCTGCGGGCCCGGCGGCAGGCTGGGCGGCAACTGGAAATTGATCTGGGTGGGGGAGACGAAGTACAGGGGCAGCACTTGTGCTCCCACGTGCGCGGTCACGCCGCCCAAGGTCTGGACCATGGGCGATGAGGCGCCCACAGCCACGGCGGGAGCGAGATTCACGCCGAAAACCGAGACTACGGATCCCGGCGCGAGCACCAATTGGGGAGTGACTCCAGCGCCGTTCACGATCCCGCCGGGCAGGATGTAGGGGACGGGAAGGAGGATGGCGGCGACAGAGCGCGGGGCCGACATGGCTATAGTGGCGGTGGGAGATGTGCCGGAGAGATCTCCGCTCCAGGAGCCGAACTTGTAGCCGGGCAGGATGGACGCGGTTATAGTGACGCTGGCCTGCGAATCGTAGAAGTTGTCGGGCGAGGACGGCTGCAAGCTGAAAGTGGCGCCGGCCACCGGATTGGCGCTCACGGCCAGGGCGTTCATCATATGATAGACCGGCGAGACGGTGACCGCCGAGGCGCCGAGCGTTACCAGCAGGTCGCCGTTGGGGGCGGTAGCGGTGCCGGCTGCGCCATTGACGGTCCACGACAGGAAATCCTGGCGCGAAGCGGCCGATATGGGCACGGTGACGGGCACGCCCACATCCACCTGGGCGCCCACGGACTGGTAAACGTTGCACGGCAAGGCGCAAGGCGAACCATTGACGGTGACGGGCAAACCGGCGATGGGGGCAGTCACGGTGAGGTGGGTCGCCTCGGTATAGTTGGCGGTCATCCGCATGCCGGTGGTTGCGGCGCTGGCGGGCACGGTTATGGTCTGCGTAGCCGGGCCGCCGGTCGACCAGTTGCTGAAGTTCCAGACATTGCCTTGGGCGTCGGTCTGCTGGGCGGGCGCCGAGACAGTGTGGGTCTCTCCAACGCCCCAGGTGAAATTGTAGGTGAGCCAGTTGGTCCGGCCGTCGATGCTGAGACTCAACCCTTGAGGATTGGTGGAGAAGCCCACCAGCGCGCCGGGAACGTAGGTGGCGGTCAACGAAATGGGAAGAGAGCTGGAGGTCACGGCGTAGGAGTGGGTAGAAGCGCCGGCGTCGCTCCAGGACGAGAACACCCACAATACGCCCTGTTTATCGGCTTGGGGCGTAACGGCGCCCACGGTGTGGGTACTGCCAATGCCCCACTGAAGCGATGTTGGGGTGGTGACGGGGGCGCGGTCGGCGTAAACCTGGAGATTGGCCGGGACAGTGGCCAAGTCGATTTCGCGGGCCAACTGGAACTGCGGATAAAAGGTAGTCGGCTGAGTGATGGAATAGGTTTGCTGAAAGCCTTGAATGAGGGTGCCGGAGTTGGTGGATCCCCAACCGGCGAACACGTAGCCGTCGTTGGGGAAAGCCTGGAGCACCACGGAGGTGCCTGGGGCAACGTAGACGGTGGCATCCGACTGGAAAGCCGTCCCGTTGATGTAGATGGTGCCGGGCGACTGGCAATTTCCGGAGGGGCAGGCAAAGAAATCGAGGTTCACGGCGTATGTGAGATTGAAGACGGCCTGGTAGGAGGAAATGGTGGGGTCGGCGGTGACCACGACCTGGTTCGTCGTGCCAAGCTGTCCGCCAGCCCACGTCCAGCTCTGGAAGGTATATTGGATGGAGTTCATCGACGAGAACTGGGTAGGCGAGGCGAAGAGCGTGTGCTTGCTCCCGGCGGGCCAATAGGCGGCCATGGTCTGGGTAAAGTTCTGGCCGTCGACGCTGAACAACAAGCCGTTTGGCGAGGTGGACACGGTGGTATAGGCACCGGACACCTGGGCCATGCCGAGGGGGACCAGCGACGCGCAGATTACGGCCGCCAATAATACGACAGCACCTTTTAATACGAATTGCTTCATGACCGCCCGTTCCCGGCCGCCGTGAATTGCGCGCCTGCAGACGCGCTGGCCGATATGCCGGTACGGACGCAGTATATTCGTAAACCCGCAGAAATACACGGCTAACTTTGGTAAGGCGGCTCCTATTAGCCATTTCGATCATTGATTCCAGGCTTTCGAAGTTTTGTAATCGGAACGTCGAAGACTGCCTATGCGCCGTAAATCGTTCGTTATACCGATTGCGATCGCTGCATTGAGTGCAAGCGTCGCGGCTTCCGCCACCGCCAGTTTCGGGACCGTGGTTCCGATCGGCGGCGAGGCTTCCGACATTTGTCTGGACGAGGGTCGAGGTGTGCTTTACATCGCCAACATGGGCGGCAACACCATTCAGGTGATGTCGCTGGCGGACAACACCATCCACACCTCGATGAACGTGGCTGCGAACCCCATATCCATGTCGCTGTCGCCGGACGGCCAGTACCTTCTGGTGGCGCACTATGGGGACTGGACCAACACGAACCCGACCTTGAACATGGTCACCCTGATCCACCTGGCGGACCAAACCAGCGTGACGTACAACACGTTCGATCCTCCCCTGGGAGTGGCATTCGTGAACACGGGCGAGGCGCTGATCGTGACCACCACGACGTTTTACCTCTTCGACCCGGTATCGGGCGCGCTATCGGTGGTCAGCTCCATAGCCAACGTGTCGGTGACCATGCCGGTTGCCACGGCGACGTTCCCGGGGCAGATCACGCAGGCGGCGCTGACGGCGTCGGCGGACGGCTCCATGGTGTACGGCGTTGGCTCGGCGGGCACGGGCACGCAACCGGTTTTCCAGTATTCGGCGGCCGGGAACTACGTGGTCGGGGGAACGTGGATCACGGAGCCTCCGCTGCTGCCGCGGGTGAGCGTGGCGGCCGACGGTTCGTACGCGTTTATCGGGTGGTCGATGTTGGCGTCGATGATCCAGCCGCTCGGGGTACAGGGCGGCTATCTGAAGACCCGCTACCCGAACATAATTGCGTCCCCCAACATTACGGGCATTGCGATCGATTCGAAGGACAACCTTATCTATGGCCAGTGGCCGGACGCGTCCCAGCCGGTCGGCCCGCCGTTAGCCTCGACGACTTCCACCAACGTGCCGGCCATGCTCATTCTGGATGCGGACAACATGACGGTGCGGGACCGCATCACGATTCCGGAGAACATGGTGGGGCGGGCGATTCTGAATTCCGCGGCAACGGTGGTGTACGCGATTTCCGACAGCGGGGTGATGATTCTGCCGGTGGGCAAGCTGAATCAGTATCATCGTCTCACCACGTCGGCGGAGGACGTGCTCATACAGACGAACTTCTGCAACAGCAGCTCGGTGAGCCAGAAGCTGACCATTACGGATCCGGGCGGCGGCAACACGGATTTCGAGCTGGTGGCCAGCGCGCCGTCGGGCGTGACCATTTCGCCGGCCGCGGGAGTCACTCCGGCGACCGTGACGATCAGCATCGATCCGAGCTATTTCGTGACCAGCGGGGGCACCACGGCAATCACCCTGACGCTGTATTCGGCGACGGCGGTCAATCAGCCGAGGCCGGTGCGATTGCTGGTGAACGTTCCCGACCCGACCCAGCGGGGCACCATCGTGGACGTTCCCGGCACGCTGGTCGACATACTGGCGGACGCGGCCCGGAGCCGGTTCTACATTCTCCGCCAGGACAAGAACGAAGTGCTGGTATTCGACGCCAACACGACCCAGCAGATCGCCAGCATGCGCACGGCGACCACGCCCGCGGGCATGGCGTTCACGATCGACCAGAAGTACCTGCTGGTGGGGAACAACGACTCGGAACTGGTGAACATGTACGATCTGGACGCCTTGCAGCCGACCACGTACCCGATCGTGCTGCCGGGCGGCCACTATGGCCGGTCCATCGCGGCGTCCAACAAGCAGTTGCTGATTCTGGCCCGCAACGAGCTGGGCAAGGTTCCGGCGACCATCGACACCATCTCGCTGGCCGGATACTCCGCCAGCACGCTGCCGAACCTGGGCGACTGGAAGAACTCGGTACCGAACACGGGAGTGCTTATCGCGTCGCCCAATGGCGGCTCGATCATGATGGCGGGGCCGGACGGCAGCGTGATGCTGTATGACGCGCAATCGGACAATTTCACGGTTTCGCGCAAGGATTTCACTTCGCTTTCGGGGGCGTACGCGGCGTCGGCCTACAACACGTTCGTGATCGGCAACACGGTTTTCGACGCTTCGCTGGTGCCGCAATCGACGCTCAGCGTACCGACGGGAGCGACGGCTTCGGGATTCTCCTTTCAGAACCAGGGAGGGTACCTGGTGACGGCGATCACTTCCTCCGGACCGGGGACGATTCAGAACCTGCCCACCCTGACGAACACGCTGACGGCGCCCATATCCATGGTGGAGGCGCCGTTGCTGCCCACGGCGGCGACGGCGACGACGGGCACCAGCACGGTACCGACCAGCGGCACGGGCAGCGGCAGCACCAGCCTCTATACGGCGTACTCCTTCGAGCGGACGGTGGCGCCGCTCACCAACAACGGGACCATCATCGTGCTGACGACTTCGGGCTTCACGGTGCTCTCGGCGAATTACGCGGCAGCCACGGCGCCGCCGCAGATCTCGAGCGTGGTGAATGCGGCGGACGGAAAATCGGACGTGGCTCCGGGCGGCCTGATCAGCGTGTACGGCCAGCAGATGAGCCCGGTCAACATGGCGACCTCGCAGATTCCGCTGCCCACGGCGCTGGGCGAGAGCTGCCTGGTGGTGAACGGAGCGCCGATACCGCTGCTGTTCGTGTCGCCGACGCAGGTCAACGCGCAACTGCCGTTCGATGCGACCGGCAACTGCACGATGGCGATTCATACGCCGGGAGGAGTGAGCAACAATTTCATGTTCACGGTATTGTCGGGCGCGCCGGCGGTCTTCCAGGACGGCATAGTGGACGGGCTGGCCACGGCGGCGATCGTACGCGCGGCCAACGGCGAGCTGGTCACGCCCACGAACCCGGTCCATCCCAAGGACACGCTGGTGATCTACCTGACGGGCCTGGGCGACACATTCCCGGCGATCAATGCCGGTTGGCCAGCTCCGTCCGACCCGCTGGCTACGGCGATCGCGATGCCCGTGGTCACGCTGGGCGGCACAGCGCTGACGGTAAACTACGCGGGCCTCACGCCGGGCACGGTGGGGCTGTACCAGATCAATGCCTACGTCCCTTCGAGCGGCGTGACGCAGGGAATGAGCGTGCCGCTGGCGATCGGCCAGGGCGGCACCGAGACCACGACGAACGTGCGAGTGGTGACCCCGTAGGCGGCCGGCAAGGAGAATGACATGAGAACGATTGCGATTGAAGTTCTGCTTCTGTCCGCCGCGGCGGTTTGCGCCCGGGCGCAACAGTGGGAGTTCGGAGGATTGGGCGGCGGGGCGTTTTTGAACAACGTTACGGCCACGGCCACGGCGCCGGCCGGGACGGGGACGGCGGGATTCCAGTCCGGCGGGGTTTTCGGGGCATTCCTGGGGCAGAACATGTCGTCGCACATCGGCGGCGAGATCCGATACGAATATTTTCAGAGCAACCTGGAGTTGAAGAGCGGCGGGGCGTCGGCCACCTTTGCGGGCCAGGCGCACGCGGTTCATTACGACCTGCTGTTTCACACCCATTCGAAGACATCGTCGGTGCAGTTCTTCGCGGCCGTGGGCGGCGGCATGAAGCTGTTCCGGGCGACGGGCGCGCAGGCGGCAACTCAGCCGCTCTACCAGTATGGTTACTTCACGCCGACGCAGACGCTGAAGCCCATGGGCGATTTCGGCGGCGGGGTGCGCTTCGGCATTACCAAGCACGTGTTCCTGCGGGTGGAAGTGCGCGATTTCATCACGGCGTTTCCGACGGCGGTGCTGACGCCGCCGCCCAACGTCAAGTATGGGAGCATTCTGCAGGACATCGTGCCGATGGCGGCGGTGTCGTTCGCATTCTAGGCTGCCGGACGGAGGGCGAGCTTCGCCCGCCTGGACCGATTGACAATCGGTCCGCAGGTTGACAACCTGCCTCACACTTCATGAATGAGGCCTACATTCGCGCCCGGGATCTGACCAAGATCTACCAGTCGGGCGGCTCGGACCTGGTGGTTTTCTCGGGGCTGGAGCTGGACGTGGAGCGCGGCGAAATGCTGGCGCTGGTGGGTGAATCGGGCTGCGGGAAGTCCACGCTGCTGCACCTTCTGGGCGGCCTCGACAGGCCTTCGAGGGGTACGATATACTACGAAGGACGGGAGATTTCGGGGCTGGCCGATTCGGAACGGGCGGATTTTCGCAACCGGGAAATCGGTTTCGTGTGGCAAACCCACTACCTGCTGCCGGAATTCACGGCCCTGGAAAACGCCATGATGCCGCTGCTCATACGGGGTGTGGCGCACCAGGCGGCGGCGGCGGAAGCGCTGGCGAGGCTGGATGAGGTGGAGTTGGGCCGGCGGTCGGGGCACCGCGCGGGGGAGTTGTCGGGCGGCGAACAGCAGCGGGTAGCGCTGGCGAGGGCGCTGGCGGGCAATCCGCGGGCGTTGCTGGCGGACGAACCGACGGGGAACCTGGACTTCCGGACGGGTGAGATGATTTTTCAACTGCTGGCGAAGCTGCACCGCTCGCACTCTCTCACTTCCGTGATTGTCACCCACAACCCGTACTTCGCCCGCCGGTGCGACCGGGTGCTCAATCTGCAGAGGGAGGGTCTGGTTACGGACGGCGCGGCGGGCGGCAACCCCGGAAATTCGCATCCCACGGGCTCCGGGGAGTATCTTTAAATCATAGGGGGCTTCATACCATGTTTGAGCGATACACGGAGAAGGCGCGGAGGGTGATCTTCTTCGCGCGCTACGAGGCCAGCCAGTTCGGCAGTCCGTACATCGAAACCGAACATCTGCTGCTGGGCCTGCTGCGCGAAGACAAGGCGCTGGCCAACCGGTTTCTCCGTTCGCACGCGGCCGTGGAATCCATCCGCAAGCAGATCGAGGGGCACACCGCGGCCCGGGAGAAAGTTTCCACATCGGTGGATCTGCCGCTGAGCCACGAGTGCAAGCGGGTGCTGGCGTACGGCGCGGAGGAAGCCGAGCGGCTGAACCACAAGCACATCGGAACCGAGCACCTGCTGCTGGGCCTGCTGCGCGAGGAGAAGTGCTTCGCGGCGGAGATCCTGCACGAGCGGGGGCTGCGGCTGTCGGCGATTCGCGAGGAGCTGGCGCGGTCGCAGAGCGAGAAGGTAGCCTCGCAGCGGCCCAAGGAAAGCTCGCTATTGAGCGAATTCAGCCGCGACCTGACGCAGGCGGCCATGGACAACATGCTGGACCCGCTGATCGGGCGGGATTACGAGACCGAGCGGGTGGTGCAGATCCTGTGCCGGCGCACCAAGAACAACCCGGTGCTGATCGGCGAGCCGGGGGTGGGCAAGACGGCCATCGTGGAGGGCCTGGCGCAGCGGATCGCCGAGGGCGACGTTCCGAGCTTCCTGGCGGACAAGCGCATCCTGGCGCTGGACCTCTCGCTGATCGTGGCGGGCACTAAATACCGCGGCCAGTTCGAGGAGCGGCTCAAGACCATCATGAAGGAGCTGATGGAGAACCAGAACGCCATCATCTTCATCGACGAACTGCACACGCTGGTGGGCGCGGGATCGGCGGAGGGGTCGCTGGACGCGGCCAACATTCTGAAGCCGGCCCTGTCGCGCGGGGAAATCCAGTGCATCGGGGCCACCACGCCGGCGGAGTTCCGCAAGTCGATCGAAAAGGACCGGTCGCTGGAGCGCCGCTTCCAGGCGGTGAAAGTGCCGCCGCCGTCGGAGGCCGACGCGGTGAAGATTCTGTTCGGCATCAAGGACCGCTACGAGAAGTTCCACGCGGTGGCGTACACGGACGAGGCCATCGAGACGGCGGTATTCACCTCCAGCCGCTACATTCCCGACCGCTACCTGCCGGACAAGGCGATCGACCTGATCGACGAAGCGGGAGCGCGCGTGAAGCTGCGCCAGACCACGCTGCCGAGCGACCTGGCGGACATCCAGAAGCGCATCAAGTTCATCGTGCACCGGATGGAGAACGCCATCGCCAACCACGAGTTCGAGAAGGCGCGCTTTTATTCCGACGAGGAGCGCAAGGAGCGCGAGAACATGCGCCAGCTCCGCGAGAAGTACAACCTGGACGACTCCTCGACGGGGTGCGTGACGAAGGACGACATCGAAGAGGTGGTGGCGCGGTGGACGGGCGTGCCGATGACCTCCATCAAGGAGGAGGAGATCGCCAAGCTGCTGCGCATCGAAGAGGAATTGCACAAGCGCATCATCAGCCAGCAGAAGGCCATATCGGCGGTGGCGCGCGCCATTCGCCGATCGCGCGCGGGTTTGAAAGCCAGCGGGCGGCCGGCCGGCTCGTTCCTGTTCCTGGGGCCGACGGGGGTGGGCAAGACCGAAGTGGCGCGGGCGCTGGCGGCGTTCCTGTTCGGCAGCGAGAAGAGCCTGGTGCGCTTCGACATGTCCGAGTACATGGAGAAGCACTCGGTTTCGAAGCTGATCGGCTCGCCGCCCGGATACGTGGGCTACGAAGAGGGCGGCCAGCTCACCGAGCGGGTGAAGCGCAACCCGTACTCGATCATCCTGCTGGACGAAATCGAGAAGGCCCACCCGGACATTTACAACATCCTGCTGCAGGTGTTCGAGGACGGGCAGTTGACCGACGGCCTGGGCAACCAGGTGGATTTCAAGAACACCATCATCATCATGACGTCCAACCTGGGCGCGCGATTCCTGGAGAAGCGCGGGCACCTGGGCTTTTCGGCGCCGCAGGGCGAGGGCATTCCCTCCAAGGTGGAGGACATGGTGCGGGCGGAGGTGAAGAAGGCGTTCAATCCGGAATTCCTGAACCGCCTGGACGAGGTGATTCTGTTCACATCGCTGACGGACGACGACCTGATACAGATCATCGACCTGATGGTGGAGCAGGTGAACGGGAACCTGGTGGCCAAGCAGGTGAAGATCCGGCTGGCGCCGGAAGCCTCCAGGTACATCCTGGAGAAGACCTGCGGGGACCGCAGCTACGGGGCGCGGCCGCTGCGGAGGGCGCTGCAGAAGTACATCGAAGATCCGCTTTCGGAGTCGCTGATCCAGGGCACGCTGCCGCGGCCGTCGGAGCTGGAAGTGTACCTGGGCGACACGGGGATTTTCTACCGCCAGGTGAACGTGCCGGCGGAGGCCACGGTGCCGGCGGAAGGCGTGGCGGCGGAAGGTCCGGTGGAACCGGCGCCGGGGACGCTGCTGTACACGTTCTGAGGGGGGTATACTGCGATTGGGTACAGAGAATGGGCGCTGAGAGCCTAGCCGACGTTGTCCGGTCGCTGACGCCGCAGGAGCAAGATGCGGTGCGGCAGTTCATCGACTATCTGAAAAAGCGGGGCGGTTCCGGGCCCTCCCAATCGCCGCTCCTTCAGGCCGCTGAAGATCTCATGGCGGAACATCCGCAACTACTGCAGCGCCTCGCCCGGTGACCCGGTATCCCAGCATAGAAGAGACGGTAGCCGTTCACGCGAGACTGGTCGCTCGGTTCGGAGGCTCGGAGGGGCTACGGGATCGCGCCGCTCTGGAATCGGCTCTGGCTCGGCCCCGCTGCGGGTACTACACCGACCTGATTCAGGAAGCGGCTGCGCCTTGGGAAAGCCTCTCGCAGAACCATGCGTTCGTAGATGGAAACAAGCGCGTCGCGGTGACCATGGCGGCAGCGTTCCTGCGAGTCAACGGCTACCGGCTGGAATTCGACAACCTCGACGCGTTTTCGTTCCTGACGGATCTCTACGAGACAGGCCGAATGCGTTTTGAGGAATTGGATCGGTGGCTTCGGGAGCACGCCGAGCTTGCCGGCCCGCTCGCTTAGGCGAGAGGCGTTGGCGGCAGACGCGCGGTGTCCGTGGCGCGGCCGTAGTATGCTGTCTGCATGGCAAGACAGGTAGTGCTCTGCTGCATCCTGGCGCTGGGGTGCGCGATGGGTTGGGCGCAGACGGCGAACGCACCGTTGACGCTGGAGCAGCATACGCTCGTCGACCGGTTGGGCGAATGCGCGCGGGCGTATGATGCGCGGTTGCCGGACTTCGTCTGCACCAGGGTCACGCGGAGGAGCCGCGACACCGCCGGCTCTGGCGCGCAATGGAAACTGCTGGATACATCCGAAGAGGAGCTCACGATGGTGAAGGGGCATGAGCGGTACCGGCTGGTGAAGCTCAACGGCAAAGCGGTGAAGCCGGGGGCGTATCTGACGTCGGGGTTCAAGAGCTACGGCGAATTTGGAGGCCTTCTGCGCGATATCTTCGGCGCCGGCGTGGATGCGGAGTTCGGGTGGGAACGGGACGAGGATTCCGCGGGGCGGCGCATCGCCGTGTTCCGCTTCCGCGTTCCGCGGGAGCGTTCGCGCTGCACCGTGGGCGACGGCGCGCATACGGCCGTAGTGGGCTTTGGCGGGTTATTGTACGCGGCCGGCGACACGGGCGCGGTGGAGCGGATGCACATCCAGACCGACGAGCCGGAGGGCGTCAAGGCCGGAGGGATTACGACGGATGTCCGGTTCGTCGAGGTGACCATCGCCGGAGAGCGGTACCGGTTGCCCGGGCAGGCCGAAGCGCGGATCGGTTATAAGGGCAGGCTGCTCAAACGGGAGATGGAGTTTCGCGACTATCACAAGTACGCCGCCGATTCGTCGGTGGTCTTCGAGGAAACGAAATGATTGGTATTACCAGGGCGCTTGGCACTCTGCCGGCCGCGTTGTTCCTGCTACACGGGGCTCTGGCGCAGGAGCAGCGGCCATCTTACTATCCCGAAAAACCCAAGGACGATAAGGCGGTGTACCTGGTCAAGGACAGCTTCGCGGTGCACGCCGACGGCGTGGGCGACGATTCGAATGCCATCCAACAGGCCATCGATAAAGTGCGCAGCGCGGGAGCGCAGGGCCAGCGGCCGGGCAGCGGGATCGTCTTCGTCCCGGAGGGGCGGTACCGGCTGTCTAAAACCATTTACGTGTGGCGCGGCATCCGGCTGATCGGCTACGGGAAGCGCAAACCGGTGTTGGTGCTGGCGGAGAACACCCCGGGTTACCAGAGCGGAACCGGCAAGTACATGCTTCACTTCGCCAGCCAACCGGGCGGGCCGGGACAGCCCGTGGTGGACGGCAACGAAGGCACGCTTTACTCCGGACTCGGCAATATCGATATGGAGATTCAGGACGGGAACCCCGCCGCCATCGCGGTGAGGGCGCATTTCGCCCAGCATTCGGCGCTGGCGCACGTGGATTTCCGCATCGGCTCGGGGCTGGGCGCGGTGGAAGAAACGGGTCACGAGATCGAGGATTGCCGCTTCTTCGGAGGCGAGTTCGCAATCCGCACGGCGGTGACCGCGGCGGGGTGGCAATCGCTGGTGCTGGACTCGGAGTTCGTGGGGCAGCGGTCGGTCTCGATCGAGACCCATGAAGCCGGCATGACGGTGATCCGGTGCCGTTTCCGGCGGGTTCCTTACGGGATTCGAATCCCGGTGGTCAGGGTGAGTCATCTCACGGGCGAGTCCACCGACAGACTTTACGTGAAAGACTCGCGGTTCGAGGACATCCAGGGCGCGGCGATATGGGTGGCGCGCTACTACGACCCCAAAACGCAGGTGAACGTGGACGATGTGGAGTGCGCGGGCGTACCGGTATTCCTGGAGTTCAATGCGTTCCTGGGAGGACTTTCCAGAATCCCGGAGGACAGGTTGAAGATTCCCGGCGAGGCAGGCGTGTACCGGATTCGTACTTTGTCTCACGGGCTGCACGTGGAGGTTGGCAACGCCAGGGAGCCGGTGCGCAAGCGGGACACGGTGGTGGAACGAGAGCGGCTTGGGGCGATGACGCCGATGCCGGCGAAGGATTTTCCGGAGCTGCCGCCGCAATCCTCGTGGGTGAACGTGGTCGAACTGGGCGCTAAAGGCGACGGCATGGCCGACGATACCGGCGCATTCCGCAAGGCGATTGCGGAGCACAAAGCGGTCTACGTTCCGCAGGGGTCGTACCGGATCTCGGACACTCTCACGCTGGGACGGGATACCGCGCTGATCGGGCTGCAACCGGCGGAAACCCGTTTGATTCTGCGCCCCTCGACCGCGGGATTCACGGACGCTTCCCAGCCCAGGCCGGTGATCCTGGCGCCGAAGGGCTCCTCGCCCACGGTCTCGGGCATCGGGGTTCTGCTCGAAAACTCCAACCAGGGCGCGGTCGGGGTGAAGTGGATGGCTGGAAGCGGCTCCTACATGGACGACGTCACGATCAACACTTCACGAACCCGGACGGGCGCGGAACAGCTCTACGGCCTCTGGATAACCGAGGGCGGCGGCGGGACCTTCAAGGGCATCTGGACTCCCAGCGAGTCGGCCACGGCGGGATTGGTGGTTACGGATACTTCAACGGCGGGCGTCATGTATCAGATGTCGGTGGAACACCATCGTAAGGTCGAGATAGTTCTAAGGAACGCGACTAACTGGACGTTCTATACGATTCAGACGGAAGAGGTGGGGGGCAGCGAGGCCACGGCTTCGATGGAAATGGAGGGCTGCCGGCACCTGAAATTCGTGAATTACTTCATGTATCACAACTCGGGGACCAACACGCCTTTCGAGTACGGCATCAGAGCCAGGAACTCGAGCGGCATTGTGTTTCGCGGGGTGCATAATTTCAGCGGCGGGCCGTTTCCTTTCGACAACACGCTGCTGGATGTGGACTCGGGGGCCTTGGTGGCGTATCCGGAGATGGCGGTTTTGAGAGTGAGGTAAGGCGGAGGTTGGCCGGACGGGGCGAAAACCGGGCGAGGGCGGGGAGAAACCGCGCTACTGTGAATCTATGTCACCCCCGACGCCCCACGCGCGCCTGGCGATTCTGGCGGCGATCGCCATAGTGGCGGCGGCCATCCTGTTTGGCGCGTTCCCGCCAATCGCCCAGGACCCGGCGTATCACAACTTCGCCGACCGGCGCACCATCTGGGGCATCGCCAACTTCTGGAACGTGGTCACGAACCTGCCGTTCCTGGCGGTGGCAATCCGGGGGCTGCGCGCGTTCCGCTCACCGGCGGCCTTCAAGGAAAGCTGGGAGCGTGCCGCTTACGGGATTCTGCTGCTGGGGTTGGGGCTGGTGGCGTTCGGGTCGGGTTACTACCACTCGAATCCGGACTCGGCCAGGCTGGTCTGGGACCGGCTGCCCATGACCGTGGTTTTCACGTCGCTGCTGGCTTCGACCATTGGCGAGCGCACCACCATGAGCGCGGGGAAATGGTTGCTTGGGCCGCTGATCGGGGCGGGGATTGGTTCGGTGGCCTGGTGGGCGGCCACCGGAGACCTGCGCGCCTACGGCCTGGTGCAGTTCTACACGGTGGCGGCGATGCCGCTGATGCTGGCGTGGTTTCCGCCCCGCTATACGGGGACGCGCGGCCTGTGGGCGATGGCGGGCTGCTACGTGCTGGCGAAGATCCTGGAGTCCTCGGATGGCTGGATCGCGACGGTTGTGTCCACCGGCGGCCATCCGTGGAAGCATGTGGCGGCCGCGGCGGCCATGTGGTGTTATGTGAGGACCGTGGCGGGCAGGAGCGGAATCTCGCGCCGGTAGAGATGGTCGAGCGCTTTCGCAGCCGGGGCGCACGGCAATCCGGTGTACAGTTGATCTATGGCACGTAAAAAGGAAACCGAAGGCGGCGCCGAGGTTAGTGCCGCGAAAACGACAGAAAGCACGGCCGGCAAGGGCGCTCCGCCCGCGGCGGCCACGGCGCCGGTGGCGAAACCAGCGAAGCCGAAGGTGCCCAAGCTGGCCGCGAAGAACAAGAGCCGGCTGCCCCGGAAGCAGAAGAAGGCGCAACAGAAGCTGGCCGCGGCAAAGGGCGAGTAGGAACATGGGGCGCGGCTGGCAGGCGGCGGCCCCGCTATAGCACCACCTTTAGCCCGCTTCGACAGGACCGGTATATGGCGTCCACGATTTCCAGCGCCTGGTAGCCCTCGATTCCCGACACCAGCGGCTGGCGGCCCTGGGCGATAGCGGCGGCGAAATCCAGGAACTGGCGCTCGAACGGCTCAAGCGATATGGCCATGGGATCGGATGCGCCGGAGGCCACCTGGCGGGCCAGGGGCGGAGGCTCGCCGGAATCGTTTTCCACATCCCAGGCGGTCAGCTTGTCGCCGGCGATCGCGGCGGTGCCTTTGGAGCCGTGGAATTCCAGGCGCTCGGGGTAGCCGGGCCAGAAGGCCGTGGACGCCTGGACCACGCCGGTGGCGCCGCTGGAGTAGCGGACGACCGCGTTCACCACGTCTTCGGATTCGATGCGGTGGCGCGCGCCCAGTTGCCACTGGCCGAAGACCTCGGCCACCGGGCCGGCCAGCCAGCGGAGGAGGTCGATCTGGTGGATGGCCTGGTTGATGAGCGCGCCGCCGCCTTCGGTGCGCCAGCTTCCCTTGATGGGCCGCGAGTAGTACTCGGGCGGCCGGTACCACTTGACGTAGGCATCGCACTGGAGCAGTTTTCCCAGCCGTCCAGAGGAGATGGCGCGGGAAAGGAACAGGCTGGCATCGTCGAAGCGGTGCTGGCTGACCACGCCCAGGAGGATGCCGGCGCGGCGGGCGGTTTCGATCATTTGGCGGGCGGTGGCCAGATCGGTCGCGATGGGCTTCTGGACCTGGACGTGCTTACCGGAGGCGGCGCAGGCGGCGACGGGAGCGAGGCGAAAATCGGGGAAGGTGCACACGTCCACGTAGTCCACTTCGGGATGGCGGCAGACGGCTTCGAAGGTGGGCAGGAACTGGGCGTCGTGGCGCTCGGCGAAGCGGCGTCCGGCGGGCTCATGGGTATCGGTGCAGACGGCGATGCGGAATCCGATTTTGCGGTAGACCTCGGCGTGTTTTTGGGAGATCGCGCCGGTCCCGATCATGCCAACTCTCATAGGAGAGACTATTTTAAGGGATGGCGGCGGTGCGGCGAGCGGGAACCGGCGCCGGCGCGGCGAGCGGCGGGGCGATTTCGCGGAGAAAAGTGGCGCCCGGGTTCTCGCGGAGATGGCGAATTTCCGGCAAACGGGGCCGAAAATTCGTGGTTGGGGCCGGTTGGCGGATTTTTTGGGCCTTGCGCCAGCCGCGGTTTGGGTACAATGAGGAGTCCATTATGCTGCGCAAATCTGCCGTTTTCGCCGCGGCGCTGGCCGCGTTCTCGCTGGTCTCGTGCAAGAAGTCGCCGCCCGCCGGGGTGGCCGCGGAGGTGAACGGCCACGCCATCACCACGGCCGAACTGGAGAAGATCTACTCGATGCAGGCGGCCCAGCAGCCGGCCACATCGAACGCCGACGTCATCATGGCGCAGAAGCTGGATCTTCTGGGCAGCCTGATCAACAACGAGATCATGCTGCAGAAAGCCGAGAAACTGGGCCTGACGGCGGTGGACGCCGACGTCGACACCGATTTCAACAACAAGAAGGCGCCCTACACCAAAGAGGAATTCGAAAAACTCCTGGCCGACCGGCACATGACGGCGGCGGATCTGCGCACCCAGATCCGGCGCGATCTCACCATCACCAAGCTCATCAACAAGGAGATCACGTCGCACATCGTCATCACCGACGCGGATGTGACCAATTTCTACAACGCCAACAAGAGCGTGTTCAACTTCCCCGAACCGCGGGTGCACCTGGCGCAGATCCTGGTCACTCCCTCGCCCGACCCGAACGTGCGCAATTTGAAGAGGAGCAAAGCGGAGAACGCGCAGGAAGCCAGGACCAAGATCGAGGATCTGGAACGACGCATCAGGGCGGGCGAGGATTTCGCGCTGCTGGCGCAGAATTACTCCGAGGATCCGGTCTCGGCCCCCAACGGCGGCGATATCGGGTTTCATCCGGAGAGCGATTTCGCCAAGGCGCCGGAGTTCCTGAAGCTGATCCGCGAGATGCCGGCGGGCTCCACGTCCGGCATCATCCCGATGCAGGACGACTATCGCATCTTCAAGATGATCGCCAAGGAACCGGCGGGACAGCGCGATCTCAACGATCCGAGGGTGCAACAGGAGATTCGCGAAGAACTGCGCGGGCAGAAGGACCACCTCCTCCAGGGCGCGTATTTCGAGGTGTTGCGCAACAACGCCAAGGTGCAGAATTACCTGGCGCAGAGCGTCGTGGAGAACGCCGACAAATCCAAGTAGCGGCGGCCGGCGGCGCTACTTCGTCTTCCCCATCTCGTAGACGTAGATGGTGTATTCCATGGTGCCCGGTTTCAGGTGGGCGATGGCGATGGGCCGCCAGCCCTTCACCGGAAACTGGTTGGAGACGACGCGGGTGCCGGGTTTGAGAGCCTTCTCCAGGATGGGCCGCAGCCGGTCGTTGGAACTGGTGAGAAGGTACATGGTGACCACGGTGGCGGGGCTGAGGTCGGCGTGCAGGAAGCTGTCGTGGACGACGGTGACTTTGTCCTCCAGGGCGAGTTCCTTGATGCGCTCGCGGGTCTTCTCCACCAGGTCCTTCTGGATCTCGATGCCGACGGCTTTGACGCCGTACTCCTTGGCGGCGGTGATGATGATCCGGCCGTCGCCCGCCCCGAGATCGTAGACCACGTCATCGGGCTTGATGTGGCCGGCCTGGAGCATCTTCTCGACGACCGCCTGGGGGGTGGGGATATAGGGCGCGAGGTTTTCGCCGGGCCCAAACTGTTGGGCGGCGCCGGACAACGTGCTAGCCACAGCTAGCAGCCCACTAGCGAAGACCCGCATGGAATCATTGCGACGAAGAGTTGCCGCTCCCCGTTCTCCCGACCTTTAATTTTACAATACGGCCCATGATTTCGCTCCACGCAAAAAACAGGTCGCGGGGACGGGAGATGGTGTATTCGATTCCCCTGGAGGCCCGGACGGCGCTGCCGATGGCGTCGCGCCACGGGTTGGCCAGCGGATACAGGTTGTAGTTCATGTAGAAGACGGGAACCTTCACTTCTCCGAGCTGCTTCAGGGTTTCGGGCGGCAGCCCATCGTCGAGCATCACCTTGGGGCCGGCGAAGATCACGGCGTCGGGAGCTTCCCCGGAATCCTTCACTTCGGATTCCAGGAGGCTGCCCAGGAATTCGGATTCGCCGTGCTTCTGGGCCAGGTGTTTGAGGTCCACGGTGCCCAGGTTGAGCTTGCTCAAAGCGCGGCCGAGGGCCGGGAAATCGATCTGCGAGGCCGATTCCTGGCGGTAGAGCACGCGCTGCTCGTGCATGTTGAAGGCGACGATCGAAAACCGTCCGATACGCGGATCGCGGGAAATGTTCCGCAGAATGGAGACCAGCGCGTTGCTGTCCAGCGGCTGGAGGGTGGCCGCGGCGGAATCCTGGGGCGCGAAGTTGATCACCACTTTCACGCGCAACGGCTGGCCGCCCGGTTCGCGGGTGACGGGGGGCTCCTGCTTGAAAAGCTCGGGATCGACGGGCTGCACGGCGCCGGCGGCGATGTCGAGCGCCATGGGCTTGTCCCTGGCGGGCAGGCTGGCCTCGGAATCCCAGTGGGACGAACAGACGCGCTCGGTGCGGTCGCGCATCAGCCAGTCGACGTGGTACTTCCCTTCCCCCAGATCGAAGGCGCCCTGCAGATAGGCTGGGCCGCGGTCGTCGTCGTCGATGGGCGGCACGGCGACGTGCTGCGAGAAGAACACGGGCTCGCCGGGGCGATCCGCCTGCGCGACCTCGAACACAATGGTGAGCAGGTTATCGGAGCCGGCAAACTCCTTCAGGTTGAAGGTGACCTCGTAGCCGGAGTGGAACTTGAGATCGAATCCCAGGGACGGCTTGGTGGGGGTGACGGTGCAGGGCAGGTCCTTGCGGGTATCCTGGGCTTCCAGAATGGCCGCATCGGCGGTCATCAGCCGCACCTCTTCTCCGGGGGTTGACGGCCGTATGGCGTCCTGCGCCTGGGAGACGCCGGCGAAGCCCGAAAGGAAGCAAAGCCCCACCCGGAAAACCCGCCCGCCGATCGCCGCGACGCTCAACTCCGGCGCCCTCGCCGTGGCCCTCTCGACACGCCGTGCCATGGTCTATCCTTCCCCGCCCAGCTTGTACCGTAATTATGGCGCAAATCGGGAGGGCTGCAAAGGAGGAATATCACCCACCCCAGGCAGCCACGAGGCTTCACGCGGCGCGCGGCAGCGTGATACGGCCGATTGGTTGGTGCATGAAAAAACCCTGGTGCCACGGGGCGCCAGGGTTGAGATAATCTCGAACAGACCGACTCGTAAATCGATGTCAATTTCACGATACCACTCCGCGTGGCGGGGGGCAACCGGGGGGTACCAGGGGGCGCGCGGGGGGGAGAATGGCTGCCTGCCATGCAAAGCGGCAAGCGGCAAGCGGACTGGGTGGGGTTTTCCAAGCCACTGGGCGAGCTCCGCTCGCCGGGCGGGTTGCCAACCCGCCGCAGGTTGACAACCTGCCCTACAAGGCCGGGTTACTGCTTCACTATGTTGAAGAACTCGGTGTCGTACACCACGGCAGCGTTCTTCTGCAAATCCACCAGGCTCTTCTGCGCCAACTCGGCTTGCAGGCGTCTTTCCAGGTCGGCCCGGACATCCTCGAAGGGCTTGGTCCTGACCGCCTCGACCTTGATGATGTGGTACCCGAATTGGCTGCGCACGGGGTCGCTCACCTGTCCGGGCGTCATCTTGAAGGCCGCCTCCTCAAACGTCGGAACCATTTGCCCGTGGCCGAAGAAGCCCAGGTCGCCGCCCTTGGCCGCGGCTGTGGCGTCGTCGGATTCGGTGCTCGCCAGCTTGGTGAAATCCTCGCCGGCCTTGATCCGGGCCTCCAGATCCTGGGCCTTGGCCAGCGCCTCCTCGGGCGTCAGGTCCTTTTGCCCGGGCTTCACCGGAGAGGGCGAGCCCTTTGCGCGGATGAGGATGTGGCGGGCGCTCACCTGCGTGAACTCAGCCGTATGCTGGGCGTAGTAGTCGCGCAAGGCAGGTTCGTCGACCTTGATCTCCTTGGCGATCTGCTGGTACGTTATGCCCGCCAGGACATTGGAGGACTGCATGAGATACGCGGGGGTTTCATTCAGCTTGCGGCGTTTGCCCTCCTCGGCCAGCACCAGCATGCGCACCAGGTAGTCGCCGTACTGCTTCCTCCCGGCGCCGCGCGCCATGGCTCTGGTTTGCTCGGGAAGCGCGTCGATCAGTTGATCGAATTGCGCGGCGGTCAGTTTGACGTCCCCCACGGAGAGCACTACGCGATCGGGGGGAACCGCCGGCATTTTTCGATCCGCGGGGTTCTCGACGGAGAGTTCCACATGGGGAACGGGGGTCTTGTTCGGCTCGCCGGCCTGGGGCGCAGCCGGGACGGGAGTTTGCGGCGCAGGCTTGGGCGGCGCGGGTGGCGGTGTCTGGGCGCCCAGGCAGGCGGCAACTCCAAGCAATATAAAGGCGTGGAAATGCTTCATGAAAACCATCCTAACAGATCGAACCCGCCGGCTCACTAGCCACCAGCGGCTCAGCCACAATGCCGCTTCCCAGCACGATGTTACCGGCAGGCTCAGCGGCAGGTACTGAAATTCGAGGATCGTCCCAGCCAGCACCCCGCTCTCCCGAACCTTCCCGACCGCGTTCTACCGCACAACGCCCGGCCGCGCGTTCGACGTCATCGCTCGCCGGGTTTCCGGGCGTCCTCAGCATGAACACCAGGCCCGGGCTTCCACCCGCCGCATCGCAAGCGAACCGGCATGCCTCGTGCACAAGGGCGTCGGCACCGCCCGCCGGCTTCTGTTTGGGCCGCGGATACCAGCGCGTCCAGATTGCGATTGCCCCAGCCGATGGCTGAAGCATCCGGTCTGACATGCGGTTCCTCGATTCATGTTTCTACAGCAAGACCCGTTCCGCAACGTCGTTCAGGAACTCGTTGCGGTAGTGGACCAGTTGCAGCCGCTCCACCGTCACGTCGCCGATCCGGAACTGCTCCATCGCTTTCATGCAGCGCCCCAACAACTCCCGGTCCGCCCCGGCGATGCCGGGCTCGATTCGGCCCAGCACCACGTAGGCGAAATCCTCGCCTTCACCCCGGCCGCTCACCAGTGGCAGTTTTTCGATTCCGTCCCGGATGCGGTCCAGCGCCCGGCTGCGGGCGACCCTGACGCACACGCTCCCGCTTCCCGTGATGCCCATACCCTGCAGCAGGAATCGCAGCGGCAAGTTCCCGGCCATCGTGCCCCGGATACCGTCCACCGATTCGGCCGGGAGCGGCCACCTGCCATCGGCCCAGTCGCGCGGCTTTACGACTCCCCAGACCGTGATATGGAAAGCCTCGTCGTTCTCCCTCCACTTCACCTTCACGTGCGGAGCCAGCATCCCGTCCACGATTCTCCGCGCTTCGGCGATGCGCGCCAGCACGCTGGCGGGCAGCGTCGCCGTGGCGAGCGTCACTCCGGGGCGCGCTTGCCCCTGTGCCAGCCGCATCTCTTCCAAGCCGGCGTTGACCTCGGCAGCGGGCCGTTTCCAGAAACCGCTGTGCTGCTGCACCGTAGAATCGAACGTGGAGAAATCGGCCGGGCAGGTGTCGTCCGCACCTGAGCCGCCGAAACTCAACAATTGCGCCAGGAAGGGAGTGCTACTCTTAACCGCGCGAACCGCGCGCGGATTCACGATCGCGAAGTCCCCCTCCGCCAGACGGTGCGTCTCCCCATCGATCTCGAGCGTCATCAAACCGTCGACCACCCAGAAAAACTCGGTTGCAGCCGTGCGGAAGTACGCCCCGTCCGGCGCCGAACGGTGGTCGATCGCGCGGAGATCCCCCGCCGTTCCGAGTGACAGATTCTCCCGGCCACTGCCGGACCGTAGATCGGCCGCCCGAACAATGAGCGCATGCTCCGGCGTGCAGCCACCCGACGGTTCCGTTTCGGCGGGAAACCGGTCGGCCGCGCCGCCGCAGTTCAGGGTGATGACGCGCGCCAGGAAGTCGCCGCCGCTCCTGACGTTGTGTGCTGCGCCGGGGAAAACAATCGCGGAGTCGCCCGGACCCAGCCGGAACTCCGTACCCTCGGCCTCCAACTCGAGCGCGCCGGCCAGTGAAGTGTAAACCTCAGTCCCGGCGCGGTGACGGTGACTCCCTTGGCCAGCCCGACCGTCAAAAACCGCAGCCTCGAAGCCGCAAGTGATCATGTGGTGGCGCTTGCCGCTGGGAGCCAATTCCTTGAAGCAGACGCTCCCGAGCCTCTCGTTTGCGGGCAACAGCGCCGTCAGCGCCAGCTTCTGGTCGCCGTAGGTTCCGATGGGCGCAGACTCCGCCGCGATGGCCGCGTCGATTGTCTTGCGGTGTACGACCATCGCTGGCAGCCGGTGGCGCAAAAATTTCGTCATGTTTTCGAACGAATTCAGAGCGAGAGAGGAACTTTGAAACACCCGCCCCGCAGCCAGCCCGGATGCCGTCTCGTTCCACGTCTCCAGGTGCTGGCGGGCGGCCTCGGCCAGCTCGGAAGTGGGGAAATAACCCAGAGAGCAATGTGGCGCCCACGCGGTGGGCGTCTTGCCGCGTTCCACCATGGGCTTTTCCTGCTCGCTCCGCACGTCGCGAATCACCGCCATCCACTTCTCCGACTCGGCGTCCGCCGGGACGAGCAGCGCCACCATGTCCGCCGACTGCGTCCGAACGGCTAGCCGCTGGAAGCGGAGCCGCAGCGTCCATGGCTGCCCGATCGGCAAAACCGGCGGCGGAAACCACTCTGGCGCGGGGGAGCACGCCGAGTCGGGAAGACCTGCCAGGAACGCCTCGGCTTCTCCCCGCGCTGGCTGAGCCAACTGATCCAAGTTGGCCTCGTTGATCCCGTCCATGGCGGTGACGTGATACGTGGTTGGCGGCAGCGGACAGAACTGGAACGGCGCCAGTTCCCCGGCCAGCCGAAGCGGGACCTCGGCCAGCGCGCGGTACAACTCGAGAGCGGGGTCCTGCAGGTCGCAGTGTATGTACTGCAGTCCGTTTTCCTCGGCGAGGCTGCGACCTGGGTTGTCGAACAACAAGCTGCTGCCCAAGAATCTCCCCCACTGAATCGGAACGACGCTCTTGATTTTCGTGTTTCTCATCTTTCTACTCCATTCTTGGATTCCATCGCCGCGAGAAGCGCCTGCGGAACAGGCTCGCACTGCTCGAGTAGCCGGCGTTCCGGATCGCCGAACAGCGGGCTCAACACGGTATGCTGAACGGGCAGCCGGCGAAGCGCCCGCCAGTCGAACGCTTCGAGCGGAAGCCTGACTATCTCCACCCCCCTGGCCCGCGCATATTCCCACACCTCGTTCGCCATCATGTACCCTCCGCCGGCGACCACGATCACGCGCTGGCGGGCCCACCGGATACCCGCCGCAACCGCCAAGTCGGGACCGGAAAACCGGTCCCGCAACTCGGGATCCTGCCAGGGCACGACCGACGGCTTGAAGCGGGCCGGAAGCGCCGCCATGAACTTGCGCAGTTCCGGCTCCTCCCACACGATGCGTCCCCGCAGGCAGATCGTGGCAAAGGCGAAAGTCTCGCGGTTTGCCAGGCCCGCCGCTCCCGCCAGAGCCGCCGACTCGGCAATCCAGTAGAAACTCGATAGACACCCGACCTCGAAGGTCCCGGCCGCCCGGTGCGCGATCCTGCAGTGCGGCCGGAACAGCCAGACCACCGGACATTGGCTGGCCTCCCCGTCGGATGGTTGCGCAAGAAACTGCAGCCGCCTCCGGTGAACAGGCATCTTCACGAAGAACGAATCTTCCGGCTCGCCCAGCGCCCACGCCGACTCGGTGCGCCGCCAGTGCACGCCGCGCCCGAGGTCCCCGTCGAAGCGGCACGCTCGAAACTCCGCAGAGCGCCGTTCAGCCCTGCACAGGCTGTCGCCTCGCCTCCATGCTTCTATCATCATGGCGCGCTGCAGCCGGTCCTCCGCCGGGGGATAACGGAACGTGGCGCCATTTCGGCGGATCCGCCGCTTCTCCTCCTCGCGGAGCGGAATCGGAGAGTCGCAACCGGCGAGCGACCGCGATTCCCCCGCTCCGGCTGCTCCCGCTTTCCCCAGCGCGAATGCCCTATTGCCGGCCAGCAGGTAGACTTGTCCCTCGGCGACCGTCACCCGCGCCTGAGGCTTCTCGAGATCCGGGTCGTACTCGTACCGCAGTGCCGTCCTCTTCACGGTGTGTGCGAACTGCCGGCTCACTGTTGCCGCGGCCGAGCCCACCAGGTCACCATCCAGTTGCGGCACAAAGCGCCCCGCCAACATTAGCCGCGCCCCGAGGTATTGCTCCATCGACAGCACCTGCCGCGCCGAGACCTCCTGTTCCTCCACATCCTGCGCCTGCGCCAGCCATTTTTCCCGCATGCCCGACACCGCTTCGCGAATGTCGAAATCGCCGCAGCCCCGCCCCACCCACCACTCCACCAGACCCGGAATGTCCGACCATTTCAAAAACCAGGCGTCCAAAGCTCGCATCGGGTGGACTTCCAACTTCCGGAGCGCAGCGGGAACGGCGTACGATTCGGACAGGGAGGTCCCTTCCAGAAGTCGGACGATTTTGTGCCAGTGCGCCATCCCCCCGATCCACAATACTCGCCTGCCGAGGTCCAGATGGCGCCGCAGTGCCGCCGCCATCGCCTCTTCCCTCTCGTCGTCGATCCCGGCAAGCCGAGTCTCCTCGATTACCGACCGATTGCTCTCCAGGTACCCGGCCATGCCCTGCTCGATCATGCGATAGGAGTCGGGCAGGTTCCGCGCCGTGCGCGCGCGACCGAACTCGCTCCTGGCGGGCGGATCGATGAACTCCAACTCCGGCACGCGCTCACCGCGTTCTCGTAGCTTCGCACAGGCCCGCAAGGCGGCGATCATCGAGTCGCCTGGCGAGAGGGGAATGGCGTATTCCGCCGTGTGGACTTCCCGGCGCATTTCGTCCGCCTCGAACTCCCTTTGTCCGATCAAGGCCCCCTGCGCCAGCGCAACCCCCATCGTGGGCCACAGATTGGCGGCTTTGGCCGCCAGGTCGCAAGCGTCCACGTCTCGCGGCAATTCCAGACACAGCACGTCATGGGAGCCTTCCAGCACGGCCCTGTAGGCAATGTACGCGCAAACCAGGTCGCGGTGAATGGACGGGCATGCGTCCAACGCACCCCACGAGACGAGCGTCATGCCGCGCCTCCCGCGATCACCGCCGCCGCGTCCGCGATCAACCGCGACGCTTCGGCCTTCGAAACCGGCCCCCGGCCGTTGTGCCGGGCGCTCGCATATTTGATCATTGCTATGGCCTGGCGCGGCGTGACGCTCCCGTGAATCCAGCACTTGAATGCGTCCACCAGCGGCGAATCCCCGAACCGCGCCGTCACGATCCTCTGCAATTGCCGCGCCGAAGGGGGATCGACTTGGATATGCACAGGCAGGCGCGACATGATGAACTCGTACAACCACCGTCCCTCCCGTCTGGCCTGATCCAAATCGGCGGGGTTGACCGTAGCCAAAACGGCGAAACCGGGCGAACCTGCGAACTTGCGACCGACGATTTCGGAGTCGAAGTAACGGCGCCAGTCCAAGGGCGCGAGCGGAGCCAAGCTGCGGTCGTTGACCTTCCCGAGTTCGTCCATCAACAGAATGCCATTGCCGCACAGCGCGGCCACGAAGGGCGACGCCAACCAGCGGCATTCTCCGCCGGACGCCAGCCGCGGGCGAATCGTGATGTCGCCGGGCTCTATATCCATGTGGCACTGCAGCGTCCACAACGGCCGCCCCAAAACATTTGCCACGTGGTGGACCAGCGCCGTCTTGCCGATGCCGTTCCCGCCAATCAGCGCGACTCCCAACCCCGCCGCCACCGCCGGAAGCACGCGCCCCACCAGGTCGCGCTCGTCATCGATGAAGGGCTCCTCGCCGATGGGGTCCGGCGGAGGCATCAGCACGATGCTGTCCGGATCCCCCTCGACCAGTTCTTTCAGTTCGTAGGCGCGCGCTCCGGCACGCCATTCCCTACCGTCCGGCGGCATCGCGCCGTGCCGCCTGTCGCTCCCGTTGGCCATTGTGTTATCCTCTTTGCTCGATTCCAGCGTGCGCCGCCGCGGGCGCAAAAGCCAGCGAATAGCTCTTAAACCAGCGATTAGTTACTAAGCCAGTGATCAGCCGTTGAAGACGATCATTAGTCGCTAAACCGTCCCGGCGGCAATTCGGAGCATGTCGCAAGGCTGCGGATCAGACCCTTCAGGGAGGCGGAATGCCGGAGAACGATTGGAAGAAGTCGCGGATCCCTTACTTCACTGCGGAGCGGGGTTACAAGAGACCCGGTGAGAAGTGGCTTGCGGAAAACGCCACTCACCCGCATTGGGCTCGGGACCTGTGGCGAGAACGCATCGATAAGTCGACTTCGGACGAAACCCGGATCCGCACGGCTTTGGGACTGGCCCTCGGCGTGAACATCACCGCCATCAGCCACTACGTCTTCTACCAGAGGAATGGGCCCAAGCATCCCAAATTCAATCAGCGGTTGTCGGCCGAAACGGTCTGGGCGATCAACCAGCTTTCGGTCTCGCTCGGCAAAGAGCCCGCCCGAAAACTCGAGGAAGACCTCGCGGACTGGCCCAGCAAGAGGGAAAGCGAGCGCCACGAAAAAGGCAAACGCCCCAGAAGGATCGCGGTCCTGGCCGGGTTTGAAGGCGTGCCCAGCGCCCGATTTCACCTCACCGTCCTCGCCGCCATCGTCAAGGCCGGAGAACGGCGGGGATACGTGGTCGAAATCCATGACGTCGGCAGCGAGGCGGCCGGCCTGACCGCCAGCCTCATCCGTATCCTGCGGACCAGTTCTCTGCAAGGCATCGTCTGGTTTCGCGCCGACCCCGCCAGGGATGCCTTACGCTGCATCGCCTCCTATCCGCACCCCGTTCCCGTGGTCCTCGTCCATTCGGCCCGGCTGATGTACGAGAGGCCGGTGATCGCACACATCGTTCCCGATCAGCGGAAGATCGCAGAGGGAGTACGGAGGTGGGCAGTGGGCCTGCCCGAGGCGCCCGACCGCGACGACACCGTTGTCATCGCCGCGATGGACCCGGACAACCCCCGGCAATCGGATTACCCACCCCTCGATCCTTCGGCTCCCATCTCCATCCGCGAAGAACGGGTCAGCGCGATCCGCGCCGGCATCCAGGCGGCAGGACTTCGGCCGGAGGTGGCCAGGGTCGACGGCTATGCCGCGCATTACTGCTACCAACTCCTCGCGGACCATCGCGCGGCGCGAGGGTACGCCTGCCTGTCCGACGAAATTGCGCTCGGCGTACACGGCTTCTTGGCCGCGAACAAGGGCACCGGCTGCCGGGTGCTGGGCTTCGACGGGAGCCCGGCCGCCCTTCACCGCATTCCCACGTTCGATCAGCACCTGCCGAGCCTAGGGGCAGAGGTGATCGATCAGTTCGACAAATGGTTTCTCTCCAAGGACCCGCAATGGGACGCGTGTCAACAGGTCTCGCTTCCGGTAACCTTATCCGGGCTCGACTGACCGGGCGGGCCCACATCGCTCCTTGTCACGCTTTTTTCGCCTGGATCCGCCCCGCATTCTCGGGCAAGTTCGTTTCGAGGATACCAGCCGGGCGGAAGACAGCACAGTAGCTCCCCAAATGGTGAGATTCCATTTCAATGCTGACAGAAACACCGTTACGGATAAGGACGAGAGTCTGAGCGGCGTCGAGATTCAGGGCCGGCAATTGTACGCTAGAAGATAGGATCACAGGCGTCGTGGAGCGGCCGGCTCACGGGCCGACGGGCTCGATGACCGCGGACATGGGGCCCTGGGACCGCGCCAGCCGCGGGTCCGGCCCGTAGGCATGAATCCGGTCGCGCCCGTACTCGGCTTCGGCGAGGGCGCAGGCGATCAGGACGGTGCGCCCGCAGCGGTCGACTTCCTCGGCGTGGCGCCAGGCCTGCTCCAGCGAAAACACGAAAATCCGCTGGAGCATCTCGATGACGTAGTCGTAGGTGTGATCGTCGTCGTCGAGCAGCACCAGACGGTACATGGGCGTCAGGTCTTCCTGTTCGATCGACTCGACGCCGGGCATGGTGGACGCTTGGGGCATGGGCCTGGCGCTCCGGCCACCAGTATGCGCCATGGCGCGGGTGCGCCGCAAGCCGCAGTGCTGCGCGGGCTTCCCGACTGCGCCACAATGGAAGTTCGCGCCGTGCACAAGCCCATCTACCTGGATCACCACTCGACCACGCCGGTCGATCCCCGCGTGCTGGAGGCCATGCTTCCGTTCTTCGGGTCGAAATTCGGCAACGCCGCCAGCCGCACCCACAGTTTCGGATGGGAAGCCGAGAAGGCGGTGGAACTGGCGCGGCGGCGGGTGGCCGAACTGGCCGGCGCGGCGCCGCGCGAAATCGTATTCACGAGCGGCGCCACCGAGAGCGACAACCTGGCCATCAAGGGAGTGATGGAAGCAGGCCGCGGCAAGGGGAACCACGTGGTCACCATGGCGACCGAGCACCTGGCGGTGCTGGACGCGGTGCGCCATTTAGAGAAGCAGGGCTGCCGGGCGACCATTCTGCCGACGTACAAGGACGGCCTGCTGGACCCCGCCAGCCTGCGCGAGGCCATTCGCCCGGACACGCTGCTGGTGAGCGTGATGCACGCCAACAACGAGATCGGCGTGGTGCAGCCGGTGCGCGAGATCGGCGCGATTTGCCGCGAGCGCGGGGTGTACTTCCACTGCGACGCGGCCCAGGGGTTCGGCAAGATGCCCATCGACGTGGAGGCGGACCACATCGACCTGATGTCGCTCAGCGCGCACAAGATGTACGGCCCCAAGGGGATTGGCGCGCTGTACGTGCGGCGGCGCGGGCCGCGGGTGGCGCTCGCGGCGCAGATGGATGGCGGCGGGCACGAATCCGGATTCCGCTCGGGCACGCTCAACGTGCCGGCCATCGTGGGCTTCGGCGTTGCCTGCGCTATTGCGCGCCGCGAGATGGCCGAAGAGGCGGCGCGCACGGGCGCATTGCGCGACCGGCTGCTGGCGCAACTGGAAGCCGCGCTGGACGACGTGGCGGTCAACGGATCGCGCACGCGGCGGCTGCCCGGCAACCTGAACGTAAGCTTCCCCGGCGTGGAAGGCGACAGCCTGTTGTTGAGTTTGCCGGAGATCGCGCTCTCGACCGGATCGGCGTGCAGTTCGGCTTCGGTGGAACCCAGCCACGTGTTGAAGGCGCTGGGGGTGGGGCCGTGGCGGGAGCGGAGCGCGGTGCGTTTCGGCTTGGGGAGGTTCACTACGGGTGAAGAGATCGACTACGCGGCGGCGCGGGTGGTGGAAGCGGTGCGCAAGTTGCGGGCGCTGGCGACGGGCGCGGGTTAGCGGGGGCTTTGCCTCAGAGGACGAGCGGAGGACGTCGATTATGTCGATTACCACTGAAAGGAACCGGCGCATGACCATGAAGAACCCGCCTCACCCCGGTGTGGTCGTGTTTCAGGAATGCGTTGAGCCTTCAGGCTTGACCATCACTCAAGCAGCCGAAGCGCTGGGAGTGACGCGCAACACGCTTTCGGAACTCGCAAATGGGAAGCGGCATATCTCCCGAAATGGCCGTCAGGCTCTCGAAGGTTTTTGGCGGCAATGCCGAAAGCCGGCTTGTGCAACAGGCTCAGTACGACCTGGCTCAGGTTCGGACCGAACGCATCAAGCTGAAGCGGCTGGAGTTCGCGTAGGCTTCAATCCCGCGCCGGGGTCCCGCTGCGCGGATTTGCCGGCGCGTCACGAAAACGGTCCCCTCCGCTCTGGATTAGAATAGAGGCTTGCTCCATCATCTGAAAGACGCGTTGATCGCATTCGGGCCGCTGGGTGTGTTTCTGCTGGCCGTGCTGGATTCCTGCGGCGTGCCGCTGCCGGGCGCCATGGACGTCTCGCTGATCTACGTGGCCTGGCACTCGCCGGCGCTGGCGTACTGGACGGCACTGGCGGCGGTACTGGGGTCGCTGGGCGGCAATGCGGGACTGTTCCTGGCGGCGCGTCACGGGGTGCGGCGCTTCGTAAAGGAGCCGGACCCCGACAAGCCACGGAAGTTCCGCGAGTGGTTCGACCGCTATGGCCTGGTCACGGTCTTCATCCCCGCCCTGCTGCCGGTGCCGCCGTTGCCGCTGAAAGCGTTTGTGATTTCGGCGGGCGTGATGCGCACGCCGTTCAACCAGTTCCTGGCGGTGATTCTGGCGGCGCGGATGCTGCGCTACTTCGGGGAAGCCTACCTGGGCGTGCGGCTGGGCCAGGACGCGCACGGGTTCCTGCTGCGCAACGGCTGGACCCTGACGGGGGCGACGCTGGCGCTGGCGCTGGTCCTGCTGGGGCTGATCTGGCTGAACGACCGGCGCCGCGCGGCGGCGCTGTAAACGGCCATGCCGAAACGCGTCGCCATCGTGGAAGACGAAGCCGACCTGGCTTCCATCATCGAATACAACCTGACGCGCGGCGGGTTCCAGGCGCAGATCTGGGGCGGGGGCGAAGGGACGCTGAAGGCGCTGGAGGCGTGGAAGCCGGACCTGGTGGTGCTGGACGTGATGCTGCCGGGGATGGACGGGTTCGAGATGTGCCGGCAGATCCGCCAGTCGGCGGCGCTGGCCCGGATGCCGGTGCTGTTCCTGACGGCCCGCGCCGACGAAGTGGACCGGGTGCTGGGGCTGGAGATCGGCGGCGACGATTACATGACCAAGCCGTTCAGCCCGCGCGAGCTGGTGGCGCGGGTGAAGGCGCATCTGCGGCGGGAGGAAATGGACGCGGGCGCGGAGGCGCAGTCGATCGGCCCGTTCCGCCTGGACCCGGCCGCCCGGCGGGTATTCCTGAAGGACAAGGAACTGGCGCTGACCTCGACGGAGTTCAACCTGTTGGAGTTCTTTCTCACCCACCCGGGCCGCGCCTATAGCCGCGATCAGCTCCTGGAAGCGCTGTGGGGCGAACAGCGGTATGTCACGCCGCGGACGGTGGACGTGCACGTGCGCCGTCTGCGGGAGCAGATCGAAGAGCAGCCCGACGAGCCGCGGCGGCTGGTCACGGTCCGGGGGTTCGGGTACCGGTTCGAGGAATCGGCCTGAGGGGCGGTTCAGAGGCAAACCCCTAAACTGGGAGTACCAGTTCGCCCTATGACGGGCGAAAACCTGCCGCGGATGTAAACCCGCAGCCGGCGAATTCGGTCTATATATACGCCGGCGGGGAGCGTGGCCCTCATGATCAGATTCAGCTTGTGCGCACTGGCGGCGCTGTTTATCTCAGTGCCGGTCCTGGAAGCCCAGAACCAGACGGTCGGACTGTTCCTGAACAACGCGTCGAAAACCGCCCCGGGCTACGTGCTGATGCCCCCGCTGCATAGCGGGTACACGTATCTGATCGACAACAACGGCCAGGTGATCAACTCCTGGAACAGCGGCAACTACCCGCCGGGACTCATGGCCTATCTTCTGCCGAACGGCCATCTTCTTCGGGCGGACTCGATACAAAACGAAGGACCCGATATCGGCGGCGGTGAGGGCGGGCAACTCCGAGAGTACGACTGGCAGGGCAACGTGCTGTGGACGTTCACCTATGCGACGCCCACGAACCTGATGCATCACGACTTCAAGCAGCTTCCCAACGGCAACGTGATTGCGCTGATGGTAGAAACCAAGACTCCCGCCGACATGCTTGCCGCGGGATTGATGCCCGGCATTTTGCAGCCTGGGGGAGATGGAAACCTGGCACCCGACGCGGTGATCGAGATTCAGCCGACCTACCCCACGGGCGGCAATATCGTCTGGGAGTGGCACGTGTGGGACCACCTGATCCAGGATTACGACTCGACCAAGTCCAACTACGGCAACCCCGCCACTCATCCCGAACTTGTGAACCCTAACGCTTCCTACCCTCCCCACCAGATCCCCGAATTCTGGAACCACATGAACTCGATCGACTACAATCCAGCGACCGACCAGATCATGCTCAGCGTTCGGGGCAACAGCGAAATCTGGGTAATCGATCACTCCACCACCACGGCCCAGGCCGCCGGTCATACGGGCGGGAACCACGGCAAGGGCGGCGATCTGCTGTACCGTTGGGGCAACCCGGTGATGTATTCCGCGGGCACCGCCGCGAGCCAGATGCTTTTCCAGCAACACGACGCGCAGTGGATTTCGCCGGGGCTCCCCGACGCCGGCAATATCCTGGTTTTTAACGACGGTGTCCAACGTCCCGCCGGCCTGTATTCCTCGGTGGATGAACTCGTCCCGACGGTCGACGCGAACGGCACTTATCCCGTTCTTGCCACCGGCGCGGCATACGGACCGCAGCAGCTTGCATGGACTTACTTCGGCACGGGCTCAGAGCAATACTACGAAACGGATATTGGTGGCACCCAGCGCATGCCCAACGGGAATACGCTGGTCTGTTGGGGCGTTTTCGGGGTGTTGGAGGAGGTGACTCCGGCCGGGCAGATCGTCTGGAAGTACGTGAACCCGGCAGAAACCAACACCACCGGGGCTCTTGAGCAGGGGCAAGCACCGGACCCCGACCCCAACAAAACGGGCGAGTATATGAACGCGGTGTTCAAGGTTCGCAAGTACGCGCCGGATTACCCCGGGCTGGCGGGCCAGGATCTGACGCCCAGGGGCATGATCGAAAAGTACGCGATCACGGTGGTGAACGGAGCCGGCATGCAGGCGGGATCGGCCGCTTCTGGCGCCTTTCTGAGCCTGTTCGGGAGCGGCCTGGCCAGCGGCACGGCGGCCGCGCAGACCACGCCGTTTCCCACCACGCTTGGCGGCGCCAGCGTCCAGATCACCGACAGCGCGGGCGTCACTCAACCCTGCCCGCTGTCCTACGCATCCCCTACGCAGATCAATCTGCTGGTTCCGGATGGAGTCGCAGCGGGGCCGGCTACCTTGACCGTCCGACAGAGTTCCGGGAGCAGCGCCTGGGCCATGGTGGCGGTGGAATCGGTGGCGCCCGGCCTGTTTTCCATGAGCGGGAGCGGCCAGGGCGTGGGCGCAATTCTGGGCGTGCGCGTGGATTCGAGCGGCCAGCAGAGCAGCGTGCCGGTCTTCAGTTGCGGCGCGAGCGGGGGGTGCGTCGCCGTGCCCATCGATGTCAGCGCCGCCTCCGGCCAGGTCTACTTGTCGCTCTACGGCACCGGCATCCGGGGATTCAGCTCGCTTTCGAACATGACGGCGACGATCGGCGGGGTCGCGGTTCCGGTATTTGGCGCGGCCGCTCAATCACAGTACCCAGGGCTCGACCAGGTCAATGTGGGACCGCTGCCCGCCACGCTGGCAGGCAAGGGGAGCAGCAGCGTGGTGCTGCGGGTGGACGGCAGGACGTCCAACGCGGTCACGGTGACCATCCAGTGAGGCAAGCCATGACGACCCGGCCATCTGCGCTTGCTTTCGCCGTTCTGGCTGCCGTGGCTGCGCGGGCGCAATCGGCGCCGCCGGGCTCTTCGACATACCCGGAACTCACGCTGCTGCCGGCCGGCCAATACCAGATGGGCGACCACTACGGTTTCGTCGATCCCGAGCATCCCAGCGACGAGGTGCCCGTCCACCTGGTGAGCATTTCGTCGCTGCTCATCGGCACTTACGACGTCACCAACAGCCAGTACGTGCAGTTCCTCAACTCGGCGTACTCGCAGGGGCTGCTGGATGTGCGCAACGGGTTGGTTTACGGCAAGGGCGCGAGCGACCTGTACATGGACACTTACCAGGTTTTGAACTACAGCAGCATCGGATGGAACGGCTCGACGTTTTCGATGGTGGATAACCGGGCCACGCATCCGGTGGGAGTTACCTGGTTCGGCGCCGCGGCTTACACCAACTGGCTCAGCCAGCAGCAGGGACTTCAGCCGTGCTACGACCCGACTACGTGGCAGGTGGATTTCACCAAGAGCGGCTACCGCTTGCCGACGGAGGCGGAGTGGGAGTACGCGGGCCGCGGCGGCCAGTACAATCCTTACTACATCTATCCGTGGGGGAACGATGCCGATACGACGCGAGCCAATTGGCCGGAATCCAATACCCCCTACGCGACCGGCCCGTATCCGTGGACCACGCCGGTGGGTTTCTACAACGGGCAACTGCACACCAAGGCGGAATTCGGATGGCCGGGCGCCCAAACGGCCTATCAGACCGGGGATGGATCGAATGCCTGGGGACTCTACGACATGTCCGGCAATAACTGGCAGTGGGTCAACGACTGGTACGACAACCCTTACTACAGTATCAGCCCGGTCATAAACCCGCCCGGTCCAACCGAGGCCCAGGCCTCACTTATGCCGGATGGGCAGCCCTACCACGGGATGCGCGGGGGCACGTGGTACAACAGCGACGCGGGGGATCCCGGTCACGGGCGGGTGTCGAACCGCGATCCGGCGTACTACCGCGCCCCAGACAATCCCAACACGCCTTACTACCACGTCAGTTTCCGCGTGGCGCGTACGGCGCCGGCCCTGACCACGGTTTCGGCGGCGAGCTATGCGGGCGTTTCGGTGGCTCCAGATTCCATCGCCTCGGCGTTCGGAAGCGGATTGGCCGGCGGCTCGGTGACCGTGACGGACAGCACGGGGGCGAAACTGGCGGCGCAGGTGCTGGCCAGCGCATCCACTCAGATCAATTTCGTAATGCCGGCGGCCACCGCGGCGGGGCAGGCCACCATCACGGTGTCGGCCGCAGGGAGCGTCGCGGCCATGGGAACGGTGGCGGTGACCGCGGTTGCGCCGGGGCTATTCTCCGCCAATGAGGATGGAAAGGGCGTGGCGGCGGCGACCGCTTTGCTGGCCCATAGCGATGGGTCGCAGACTTCCGAGGCGGTGTTCCAGTGCGGCTCGGCCGCGGGAAGTTGCGTGGCGACGCTTCTCAGCCTGGGCGCCGCTTCCGACCAGCTTTATCTTTCCCTCTTCGGCACCGGCATGCGCGGCTTCAAGCAGCAGGCTGTTGCAACCGTCGGCGGCGTATCCGTGGGCGTGGCCGGGCCGGTAGCGCAAAGCCAGTATGTGGGACTGGACCAGGTAAACCTCGGGCCACTGCCGCGCTTGCTGGCCGGGCGGGGAGAAATTCCAGTTATCTTAACCGTGGACGGGGTGGCTGCCAATACGGTGACTGTCGGTATTCAATAGGGAGAGCGCATCAAAGATCGTCATGGGGACCTATCCACGCCTTCTAATTGCAGTCATGCTTATAGGGCTCGCGGCTGCGGCGGTTGCTAAGCCTGGGCGGTTGGGCCAGAGTTGAAGACGCCAAACAGATCCGTAACGGAGAATCCGGCCACGGAGGTTGTAAATGCCGATCAGCGCGGCTAGGTCTCTGACCGCCTGAAAAGGTTCTATAAAACACTTCCATTGTGAAATGGTTTGGGGCATACTGGGGGTATGTCACGGCGCACCATTCCGATCGAAGTCAAGTCCAAGGATCTCTCGCAGAT
>Ga0326727_10004524_pt1 | contig 41590 bp, 31 predicted proteins | sample MB2enrmetagenome_FD_207643 | JGI IMG/M metagenome (GOLD analysis project Ga0326727, IMG submission 207643) | Lab enriched peat soil microbial communities from McLean, Ithaca, NY, United States - MB29MY | ecosystem: Environmental > Terrestrial > Soil > Wetlands > Peat | place: USA: New York...
TGTCCCACCCCCCCATCCCGAAAAATCCCGCGGCTTAGCGGGTTCGTATGTAGTGCGCATCAGGGTGAATCTTCGCGTGATTTTCTGTGGCAATCGAGACTAGGGTCGTGAGCGAGAGGTTTGGGCGACTTGTAGTCGTGTTCGCGATGGTCATCGCGGCGTTCGTAGTGTCCAGCTTATTGCAGGGGATGTTCTGTTCTATCCTATCGCCGCCATCGCAATCGAACTTTACTGACGGAGGGTCAGCGCGAACGGGCGCTTTGCCAGCGCCCGCGGTGACGTCCAGCGCGCCTACGGATCGATGGGGGGCGCAGATGGCGGACGACCCCGCTGAGGATTACACGCTCCTGTTTAGCGGGTCGAGTGGGCACATCAATGAGAAGGGCACTACGTTTGGCGATACTTGGACGTACAAGGCAGGAGTCTGGACGAATCTCTCCCCGCCCATATGCACGATCACTACCTGCCCGGAGGCACGGACCTACGGTGGACTGTCGTACTACAACCACTCGGGGCAGCAGTACTTGGTACTATTCGGAGGAAGATTATCTGCCACGACCTACGATGATACGTGGACCTGGAACGGCAGTTGGCACAACGTCACTCCAAAGGCGGTGGCCCAAGGCACAAATGCACCGTACTCATCCACCTATGTCTCGATGGCGTGGGATCCTGCGGATGGCTATATCGTCGAGTACGGCAATTCCTACAGTACCGGTAACCGAGATGAACAGACTTGGGCGTTTGAAGGACTGAACGTTACCGGCATAGCCGTGTGGTCGCTTATCCCGACCCCCGTGCACCCACCGGGGCTGTATAGCGAGGCTCTTACATATGACGCGGCAGACAGGTACGTTCTCTTATTCGGAGGGGGCGCCCCCGGCGCCACGGTCTACATGAACCAGACGTGGTCGTATACGGCGGCGTCGGGATGGATGAATCGCACGGCCGCGATCATGACGGCCACCAACACCCCGCCTGTCGAAGGGCTGATAGATGGCCAGATGACCTACGATCCCACCACGACCTCCCTGATACTCTTCAGCGGTCAGCACTTTTGGGCGAGCCCCACCTCAGGGGATAAGACAGCAAATGCCACCCTGAATGCGACCTGGTCCTTTTCCAGTGGCGTCTGGAAGAACGCCACCGTTTCCCCCGCACCTCATCCTCGATTCGGTGCAGCGATGGCATTCAGCCCTTCCGTAGATGCAGTGGTGCTATTCGGTGGACTCAGCGGCACCGAGGTGAACGCCACGGCACTCGGTGATACTTGGTGGCTCATCGGAGATCCGGGGGCGTGGACAAACCACACGACCGCCCTTGTCACGTATTCGGTGATGTTCACTGAGGCCGACCTTCCGGCAGGGACGGAATGGTGGGTGAACCTCACACTTGATCGCTCCTTCAGCTCGACTACGGCCACGCTCTCGTTCAACGAACCGAACGGGTCGTACACCTATTCCGTTTCCGCAACCGGCTACCAGAGGGTTGGAGGCAGCTTTGCGGTCAGAGGCGGAAGTCCCGCACCGGTGGCGGTGCGCTTTACGCCGATTCCCTCGTCCTCGTCGGGCCTCTCTATTCTCGACTACGCCATCTTCGGGGTAGTGACCATCGTTGTCGCAATCGGGGTGATGCTGATTCTGATGCGTGTTAAAGGAAACGCGTCCCCCATTTCCGTGAACTCCCCGTCGCAACTCGGGGAGGGGGCTCCACCGACGCCTCCGAAATCAGGGGCGTGAAGAGGTCAGAGAAGATTCCCTGGTCCCCGTCCATTGGCCCCCGATTGCTTCGGCAGGCGAGCCCCGGTGTGTCTGATCGCTCGGTGGCATGATTCGTGTCTCCCGGCCGCCTCTTCGACCGCTTCGACCCTTTACAACGGAGGGACTCTCTAACTCGCCTTTCAGGTTGCTGAACGGATAGAACGGAACTTAACGGCAAATCCCCCCGGTGGCTTGTCTGCGACTATTTGGACCGAGGGTAATGGACCTCAAACAGAGCTTCGGGCCACACCGGCTCGAATACCGTAGCAGGTTGAGACTGTCATCGCCCTTGACTAGAGCCGGGCTCTTCCGCCAATTCGACCAGATGGCCTAGCCCCCCAGATTGTCCTTGGCTGGGTTGCTATTTTGTAGCGCACTCCGATGGGTCTAAGGGCATGATCGATTACCGCGGATACTGGGATGGGCTGCAAACGCATCGTGCGGCGCTCGCCGTGATTCTGGCCGTGGTTATGGTCGTGTCGGGACTGGAAGTCCTTTCGAGTCCCGCGAGCTCCGTGTCTCCTGAACTACCAAGCGCTTCGCTCGAATCGATAGGCGCAACCACGTCGCCTTCGCAACTGGCCGCTGGTCTGGCTCGCGAAAACCGTGTGTCGTGTAACCTGTCGAGCGAGGGGAAGGGTGGCGCATACTGCGAGACGATGGGAGCAACCCCCCTGTCGGGCCAGACCTCTCCCGGCGCACAATGGGGTTCCAGTATGACCTACGATGCTGCGGACGGTTACATGGTCATGCTGCAGGGGGGAACGAACCCCAATGACACCTGGATACTATCTGACGGATCATGGGCTCGACTTTCCTCGTCCGAAGTTTCGCCTCCCCCTCGCTCGTGGGCTTGCCTAACGTACGACTGGAGGGATGGGTACGTCTTGCTGTTCGGCGGAGGAAGAGGCGGGATCGCGACCCCCAACGAATGGATGGGTGACACATGGACCTACCAAGGGGGGGTGTGGACCAATATTACGAACGAGGCCGATTCACCGCCGCCGCTCCTATACGACAGCTGTACTTACGATGCGGCGGACGGTTACGTTCTGCTCTTCGGCGGAGCACTTTCTCGGGGGCCTGCACATACCGGGAGCTCGGGGCCGACGATCCACTCGAGCAACGAGACGTGGGAGTTCAGCGGTGGCACTTGGAGGAACGTCACCTCGTACGACTCGCCCCATCCGAGCGCGCGATTCGGTGCCATGATGGCTTACGACAGCGTGGACAGGTACGTTCTCCTCTATGGTGGTGCAGTTAATGGGACTTCGACCGGCAATGGGTCATGCTCTGCTCCGGAGTGTCCCCACCTTAGCGATACTTGGAAGTTCGGTGGGGGGGTGTGGACGAACATTACCGCCAGCGCATCCGACAATGGGACTCCGCCGGGGCGCTGGGAAGGCAGCATGACTAACGATTCCTCTGACGGCTACATCCTCAGCTTCGGCGGGCAGGATAACGGTTACAAGTCTCTGAACGCAACAGGAAACTACACGTGGAAGTTTGTGGCAGGGACGTGGTCCAACATATCCTCAGGCCTGATGGTATCCCCGAGCACTCGCTTCGGAGCCGCGATAACCTACGACCCGCATCATGACACTGTAGTCATGTTTGGTGGATTGAGTGGTACCCTCGAGAGTGCTCCCGGACGCGATGACACCTGGGTTTTCTATGATGGCCAGTGGTTTGAAATGCTCCTCGGCGCCGCTGTTCCACCCTCGGTGCCAACGTTCTCAGCGATTACTGAGACCGCGGCCTCAGTTGCCTGGACGCAAGGCTACTTTGTGGATGGCTCTTTGATCATCAACAATACAGTACTCGTAGGAACTACGTGCGGATCGTGGACGTTGGTTGAGCCCGCGGGAGGAGCCGCCACGAGCTACGACATCAGGGCGTTGACGGAGGATACTACCTATTGCGTGGCCATTGAGATGTGGAACATGACCGGACACATTACGGGAGGCGCCGCGTCGTTCACCACGGCCGGGAAGACCACGAAGAGTGGAGCCATTACCCTCTCACGGGACGACTGGGCCTTCATCGGAGCAGGTATCGTGACGGTCTTGGTCTGTGTTCTGCTCGTTCTGTGGCGTCGGTCGAAGAAGCGCGGTCCTAAGAGTGCGTCCGCGAATACAGACCGCAGCAGGGTCGTCTCTAACTCGAAAGCCACTCCCAACCCTGAGGGTCCGAAGTCCGCGTAAGCTTGATTCCACTCCCGCCCCGAATACAGAGGGTGAAGACGCGTTTCCTCTTGGAATGGTCGGCGGAATCGTGATTCAAGCCCTCAGTCAACTTCCGTCTAATGACTCCGGTCCAGAGCTGGTCTACGAACCCCCGCCCCATGGGACTACGTGAAGCCGAACGATTGAAGTAGACTGTCCTAGTATGCGAAATTCGAGATCTTTCCGAAGAGCCTCGTCCGATTGGCTGGGTCCACACACCCACGAAGTGGCACCCGAGAAGGGTTGAATGTTTGGCAAGGCCCGCCGTCCTCAGAATCGCACGATGCTCCCCGTGGCGAGCGCGCGGCGCTCAAAGAAATTCCATAGGCCGATCGCGGTCCCGAAGGAGACCACCGCAGCGAGGACGACCGCGCCCCAGAGAACGGAGATAGTTCCGAGGGAATCTCCGGCGAGGACGGCCCGGATGGAGGCCAAACCCCAGGTCAACGGCAAGGCGTCCCCGGCCCACTGAAGGGGCACCGGGAGAGATGAGAGAGGGAAGTTCACGCCGGAAAGGAGCAGCCCGATGAACAGGAAGATGTTCCCTAGGATGATCGAGGTCCGCAAGTACAGCGCGATCCCTCCGAGAAGGAGTCCGAAGCTCACCATTGCGAACGCGGTGAGAACGATTGACACGCCGAGCGTCGGCCAAGCTGACACCGGGATCGATACCCCGTACAGGAGCGCCGCATAACTGAGACCCACCGTGACCGTCGCGAACGAGATCAGGATCGGGATCAGACCTCGCCCCAGATAGAGCGCGATCCGGTTCGCCGGGGAGACCAGGAGATGCTCCATCGTCCCCGCGTTCTTCTCGGAGTCCGTCGTCTGGCACACCGAGAATACGCTCGAATAGGTTACAGTCGCCACGGCATTTCCGACCACTGTGAAGGCGATCTCGGACGCACCGCCACCCCCAAGTTGAACGACGTACGCGAAGAAGACCATCTGGGTCAGCGGGATGACAAAGACCGTTCCGAGAACGAAGTCGATTCGCATGAACCCGAGGCTCGTGCGCGGGGCTAGGACCGCGTTCGTCCAGAGCGTCCGCCAGAAAGAAGTACGGTAGACGACCGGGGTAGCCATGGTTCGACGAAACTCCGTAACTCAGTATTCGGCGAGATTGCCTACCTCGAGAACGTGCCGTTCGACCCGGTGGAACACAAGGCCTGCGACCGACAGGTAGACTACGGTCGTGGCTACAGCACCCACGAGGTCCCCCCAGAAGCCCCACGAGAGACCTTGGTAGCCGGGAATGGAAAGGTAGCGTAACGCATCGAGCCCCCAGGTTGGGGGAAACGCCAGCGATATCGGGTTCGTGACGAACGGAAGCAGTACGATCGGGAACATGCACCCTGTTCCGATGTAGAAAGCAAACTCTCCGACGTTCTGGATGAAACCCGCGAAGCGCGTGTAGACATAGAAGGCGGCGAAAATGACACCCACACTCGCGAGGGTTAACATCACGAAGACGAACAGGAGGGCGAAACCTAGCGGGTTCGGAACCGCCGGGGGCCCTCCGGCCACTGCCAGGATAACCAGATAGACGATCAGTCCGCCCAAGAGCCCCGAAACGACGTTCCAGAGCACACGGCCGAGGATCACGTAGAGATACGGTGTCGGTGACTGGAGCGTGGGCTCGAGTGTACCGAAGGTCCGGTCCTGACCGGTCGCCCACCCGCTGCCGTAGAGTGTCTGTCCCCACATGCTCATCATGCCGGCGCCGAGAATCGCGTAGGTGAGGAAGTAGGGTCCGGCGCCGCGGAACAGCTCGAACGCGACGAGAGCGAAGACCACTGGGGCGATCAAGGACGGCACGAGCCACTGCGGGTCGGCCAGGAACTGGAGGACCGAGAGCCTGAGCGAGGCGTAAGTCGAACGGCTACGAGAGAACGTCGGCGGGGCGGTCATCTAACTCGCCTCTTCCTCGACCAGGTCTAGGTACACGTCTTCGAGTGAGGTCTGGCGCTCCCGAACCGCAAGTTCAGGGTGATTCGGTAGAAGGGCCAGTATCCGCTCGGGCTGGACCTCCGCGGTTCGTAGGCGCATCGTAAGCCGCGAGACGGGACCGAACTCCTCGGTCACGATCTTCGACACTCCGGGGAGGTGCCGTAGAGCCTCCAGCTCACGGTCGTCAAACCCGTATCCCTCGGCCTCGATCGTTCGATCGCCACCCACGAGGTGGCGCAGTCGGGCAACCGTATCCTTAGCCACAATCCGTCCCTTGGACAGGATCGCCAGTTCGGGGCAGAGCTCCTCCGCCTCGAACATGTAGTGGGTCGTTAGGAAGATCGTCACCCCGTCCGCGACCAGTGATCGGATTAGTTTGCGCGTCTCACGGGCGCTCTTCGGGTCGAGCCCGATTGTCGGCTCGTCAAGGAAAAGGATCGAGGGTCGGTGCAGGATTCCTCGCGCGAGATGGAGTTTCTGCTTCATGCCTCGAGAGTACTCCTCGACCCGACGGTCGGCCGCCCACGTCAGGTCGACGCGGGCGAGCACTTCGTCGATTCTCCGCTCCCGTTCGGCAAGGGGGATTCCATACAGGTCCGCGAAGAACCGGAGGTTCTCCCTACCGTTGACCCGGTTGTATAGCCCTCGTTCTCCGCCGAGCACGAGCCCGATGCGCGGCCTCAGCCAGTCGGTCTCCCGTACTACGTCATGGCCGAGGACGAAGGCTTGGCCGGCCGTGGGGAGCAGAAGCGTCGCTAGAATTTTCGTAAAGGTGGTTTTCCCTGCCCCGTTCGGCCCGAGAAGGCCGAAGATCGCTCCTTGTTCGACCGCAAGGTCGATCCCCTTCAGTGCCTCCGTGTGGGTGACCTCCCGGAAAAGGAATCCCTTGCGGCTATCGAAGCTTCGGGTAATCCCGTGAGTCTCGATGGCATAGGAAGAGCTGGACATGGGGGTCTGTGAGGGGGCGGGCAGACCAACAGGCATACAAATACCCATCATTTCTCCTCAGGGTGCACGGAACGGGTCGTGGCACGGCGTTCCAGGTCATTCGACGATGACAGAATCAGCGGGGGAGCGGGGTTCAGGTTCCCGTGCGGGAGCTCGCGCACCGAGCTCCACAACTCGGGGTCTGGTAGCCGGCCTGCATCGCAAGCCCGAGGTTCCGAGCGAGCACGGACTGCCCAAACCGTCGGTTCCCGAGGCTCAAATCCGCCGAAGCGGGCTCGAGGGGGACTTCAACCGGTACCGCCACGAGGAGAAGCGCGACGATGAGGGGATGGCGGTCCTTCTCATGCCCCGGGAGACTATCGAGGAACTGAACCGCGAAGGCTGGCCGGTGCGTCCCGGCGACCTTGGCGAGAACGTGGTTTCATCGGGTATCGCGTACAACGCTTTTGCTCCCGGACGACGGGTAGCCGTCGGCGAAGCGCTCCTCGAAATCTCAAAGCCGTGCACTCCGTGCGATAATCTCTACCTTCTGCCATACGTGGGTTTGGAGCGCGGTCCTGCGTTCCTGAAGACCATGGTGGACCGGCGCGGCTGGTATGCCCGGGTGATCAACGAAGGCACGGTCCGGGTAGGCGACCCGATTGAGTTGCTTGTCTCTCCTTGACCTGACCGCCCTACCGACGCGATTCCCAGGGCCGCCGTGCACCGAGCTCTCGTGCCGAGCCTAACCTAGCCGTTATAAGAGAGACTTCAGTCGTGTTTGAAAGTGGTTTACGTGACGTCTGTACCACGGGTAAGCGCTGTTGGAATCGAGGAGACCTCCGAGCTTTCCCCGAGCGCTCGACTCGAGGCCTACCGCTGGATGGTGACCGCCCGGGTGGCGGACGAGCGGTGTCTCTCCCTGCAACGACAGGGCCGTATCGGATTCTACGCGCCTCTGGCGGGGCAGGAAGCCGCCCAGGTCGGGGCGACCCTCGCACTCCGCCCCGAGGACTGGGTCTTTCCGGCCTATCGCGAACTGGCCGTGGCCCTAGTGCGAGGGGTTCCCCTCTCGGAGATTTTCGACCAGCTGGTCGGCAACTCACGGGACCAGATCAAGGGTCGCCAGATGCCGAATCACTTCGGGTTCCGAGCCCAGAATTTCGTAGTCGCTTCTAGCCCGATCGGCACCCAGATCACCCATGCGGTGGGATCCGCGATGGCAGCCCAGAGGCGTCACGACCCGATCGTTACGATCGCGTTCTTCGGTGACGGCGCGACAAGCTCGAACGACTTCCATGCGGGGCTCAATTTCGCCGGTGTCTTTCGGACCCCGACGATCTTCTTCTGCCAGAACAATCAGTGGGCGATCTCCCTCCCGCGGGAACGACAGACCCACAGCGCCACGCTCGCCGAGAAGGCCAAGGCCTACGGTTTCCCGGGCTTCGTGGTCGACGGAAACGACCTCGCTGCGGTCTATCGAACTGTCGGGGAAGCACGTCGTCGGGCGCTCACGGGGGAGGGACCGACCCTCATCGAGGCGCAGGTCTACCGTCTCGGACCGCATTCAACCTCGGACGACCCTCATCGGTACCGTTCGGACGCCGAGGTAGCGGAGGCGCGCCTTCGTGACCCGCTTCATCGCCTCAAGACCGAGCTCCTCGCCACGGGACAGCTGGACGAGACCGGAGACCAGAAGCTGTGGGAATCGATCCGCGCGGGGGTAGCGCGCGCGATCGAGGAGTCCGAACAGGTTCCGCCGCTCGACCCGCATACCGTCTTCGACGACGTCTTCGCGGTTCCCATCTCGCGGTTGGAGGAGGAGCGAGCGGATTACGACTCTCTGGTTCGCAACGGAGGTTCGAAACCATGACCGAGATGACCCTGGTACAGGCCGTGAATCGCGGCCTCGCCGAGGCAATGCGTCAGGACCCGGACGTGCTAATCCTCGGAGAGGATGTTGGCGTTAACGGAGGCGTCTTCCGGGCGACCGAGGGGCTCTTCAAGGAGTTCGGTGCCGACCGGGTCATCGATACCCCCCTCTCTGAGACCGGGATCGTTGGGGCCGCCATCGGGATGGCGCTCTATGGCCTGAAACCGATCGCAGAGATCCAGTTTCTTGATTTCATCTATCCCGCCTTCGACCAGATCGTCAGCGAGCTTGCCAAGTTCCGATATCGTTCCGGTGGACAGTATCCCTGCCACGTCGTTATCCGTGCGCCGTACGGTGGCGGGGTGAAAGGGGGGCTTTACCACTCCCAGAGCACCGAAGCGTACTTCGCTCATACCGCTGGGCTGAAGGTTGCGATTCCGTCGACCCCGGCCGATGCGAAAGGACTCCTCTTGACTGCGGTCCACGACGCAGACCCGGTGATGTTCCTAGAACCGAAGCGCATCTACCGCTCGGTCACCGGAGAGGTTCCCGAAGGTGACTACCGGGTTCCTTTCGGCGAGGTCCGCGTGGTCCGGGAAGGGACGGACGTCTCGCTGTTCGCTTATGGAGCGATGATCCCTTCCTCGGTGGAGGCCGCCGACACCCTAGCCAAAGAGGGGATCTCGGCCGAAGTGATCGACCTCCGCACCCTGGTGCCGTTGGACGAGAGGGCCGTGGTCGCTTCGGTCGAGAAGACGGGCCGAGCGGTGATCGTGCACGAGGCCGCTCGATTCTGCGGCTTCGGGGCCGAGATGGCTGCGATCCTAGCGGAAAGGGCGTTCTACTCCTTGAAAGCCCCTGTCGCGAGGGTCACGGGATTCGATACGCCGTTTCCTTATGCCCTGGAGAATGTCTACCTGCCCGGTACGGACCGGATCGTTCACGCCGCGCGTGCAACGGTCCGATCGACCTAGGGGAAAATCGATGGAGTACGAGTTCCGACTTCCGGATATCGGCGAGGGGGTAGCGGAGGGTGAGGTCGTCCAGTGGTTCGTCAAGGAAGGCGACTCGATCCGTGAGGACCAGCCGCTGGTGAGCGTTCTCACCGACAAGGCCAACGTGGAGATCCCATCCCCGAAAACAGGTCGCATCGCTCACATCCACGCCCAGGTCGGGGAGAAGGTCAAGGTCGGCGGAGGGCTCGTTACGATCGAGACTACCGGACCTGACGCTGGGCCCACGGGCGCCACGCCGCCTTCGATTGTTTCAGCTGCGCCCACTCCGTCTTCCATAACGTCGGCCATGCCGACCGTCCCTCCGAAGCCCGTGTCGACGGTTCCGGCGGCGCCCGAGAACGAAGGCCGGGTACTTGCTCCACCCTACCTTCGAAGGCTGGCGGCGGAGCGAGGTGTCGACATCTCGACGGTGAAAGGAACGGGGCCCGCGGGGCGTGTAACCGAGGCCGACCTAGCAGCTCACACCCCTGGCGCGGCGGCGAATATCGCAACGACCGCTCCCGTCCCGGCCTCAGCTCACACCGTCTCGGGTCCTTCAGCGGCTCCTTCCCCGCTGGACAAGCCTGCGACAACCCCCGCGGTTCCCGCCGCGGAGATTCTCGAACGGATTCCGATCCGTGGGATTCGCCGCGTGATCGCCGAGCACATGACCGAGTCGACCCACAGGGCGGCCCATTTCACCTACGTAGAGGAGGTGGACGTCTCTGAGCTGGTCCGTCTCCGCGACCGGATGGCAAAACACGTCGAGAAGCAGGGAGTTCGGCTGAGCTATCTGCCGTTCATTGTCAAGGCCGTAGTCGCCGCGTTGAAAACGAACCCGAAACTCAACGCCACCATGGACGACGCCCACGAGGAGCTCCTTGTACGGTCGGTGTACCACATCGGGATCGCGGCGGCAGCGCCCGAAGGACTCATCGTCCCCGTGGTCCGAAACGCCGACCAGAAGAGCGTTTCCCAGCTCGCGCGCGAGATACAGGACCTCGCGGAACGGGGGAAAGGGGGGAAGTTGTCGCGGGCCGAGTTGATGGGCAGCACGTTCACGATCTCGAGCCTAGGGGCCCTCGGCGGGGTGATGGCGACCCCGATCCTCAATTACCCTGAGGTTGGCATTCTGGGAGTCCACAAGATACAAAGGCGCCCCGTCTACCGCCCGGACGGCATGATCGGCCCCGCCGACCTCATGAACCTCTCGATATCCCTCGACCATCGCGTGGTCGACGGCATCGAGGGGGCGCAGTTCCTCGCCGCTGTCAAAGCCTATCTCGAGGATCCGCACCAGTTGTTTGCCGAGCTTGCATGAGCGAGGCAGACACCGTAGACCCACTCCCGTATTCGCCGTCGGAGGTCGCCCAGGTCTTCGGGGAGCGCTGGAACGAGACGCTCGTCAAAGCCTACCACTGGATGGTCCTTGGCCGAGCGTTTGACGCTCGGATGCAGGCGCTTCAGCGACAGGGTCGGATCGGATTCTACGGGGCAGCAACCGGACAGGAAGCGGTCAACGTCTCCGCCGGACTGGTCTCTCGGGCCGAGGATTGGGTCTTTCCCGGTCTCAGGGAACAACTCGTGGCGGTTGTCCGCGGTTTCCCCCTGGTCGACTACGCGCACTCGATCTTCGGCGACGCCCGCGACCCGGCCCGGGGGCGTCAGATGCCGTGCCACCCTACTGCCCGAAGGGTCCACTACGTATCGATGTCTTCGGTCATCGGCACGCAGATCTCCCAAGCTGTGGGCCTCGCCTATGCGCTCCGTCTCAGGCGCGACCCAGGAGTGTCGCTCGCGTTCTTCGGGGACGGTGCGACCAGTTCGAACGATTTTCACGCGGGTCTCAATCTCGCGGGGGTCCTCCAACTGCCCGTAGTATTCGTGTGCGCAAACAACCAGTGGGCGATTTCGGTGCCCGTGGAGCGCCAAACAGCCTCTACCACGCTCGCCTCGAAGGCGGCCGCGTATGGCATTCCCGGCCGAAGGCTTGACGGGACCGACTTCGTAGCGGTCTATCGTGAGCTTGGAGTCGCACTGCGCGACGCACGATCGGGGAACGGGCCCACGATGCTCGAGTTGCTAACCTACCGTATGACTCCTCACTCCAGCTCCGACGACCCGACGCGCTACCAGCCGGCCGACTGGGCGCGACGGGCGGTCCGTCTCGATCCCGTGGCTCGCCTCGAACGGTGGATGACCGAGCACGGCGCGCTCCCCGAGCGACTGCGCTCCCGTCTTCGCTCGGACGCTGAGGAAGCCGCTCGGGCGGCGGTCCGGGTTGCCGAGGAGACCCCTCCTCCGGGACCGGACACCCTGACGGAAGACGTCTATTCCTCCGTACCTTCCCGCGGGGCACCCGAGGCCGGCTGAGAGAGGGAGAACCGAAATGGCAGGAACTTACGCGCGGTCGACGGAAGTGTTGGTCATAGGCGGAGGCCCGGGCGGCTACATGGCCGCGATCCGAGCCGGGCAGCTCGGCAAGAAAGTCCTGCTCGTCGAAAAGGGAGAGCTTGGCGGCGAGTGCCTGAACCGGGGCTGCATACCATCCAAGGCGCTAATCCACGCGTCGCTACTCTACCATGCAGTCCGTACCGAAGGACCCGAGATCGGCGTGCGAGTGGCCGACCCCACCTTCGACCTTTCGACCACCATGCACTGGAAGGAGGAGGTCGTCTCCAAGGAACGTCAAGGCGTGGTCACGCTTCTCCAGGCGGCGGGCGTGACAGTGCTCCCCGGGACGGCCCGATTCACGGGACCACGGACCGCTGACCTGACCGCACCCGACGGAGGGCACGAGCGGATCGACTTCGACTTCGCCGTGATCGCGACAGGTGCCGTCCATTCGACCCTGAAAGGATTCGAAACGGATGGTGAACGGGTCGTGAGCGCGTGGGAGATCCTTTCGCTGAAGACCCTTCCGCGGTCAATGCTCATCCTCGGGGGTGGAGTGAGCGGCTGCGAACTGGGCGAGTTCCTTGCGCGGGTCGGCGTGGAGGTTACGATCCTCGAGCTATTGCCCCAGCTCTTGCCGGGTGTCGAGCCGGACCTCTCGCGGGAGCTCACCCGGACTCTGGAGCAGCTCGGAGTGCGGGTGAGGGTGGGTACGAAGGCCGTCGCTCTTGAACGCCCTTCGGACAATCTCGTGCTCAGTGCTGACGGCCCGTCCGGGCGCGAGGAATTCACCGCCGAGCGCCTCTTCGTGACTGTCGGGAAACGGCCCGATAGCCGCGACCTCGGGCTCGAGGATGCTCAAGTGGCGTTCGATTTGAAGACCGGATTCATCTCGATCGACGACCAGATGCGCACGAGCCAGAAGCATATCTTCGCGGTGGGCGATGTTGCTCGACCACCGATGCTGGCCCACAAGGCCTACCGCGAGGGGATCGTGGCAGCGGAGGCGATCGCGGGCCTTCCCACCCGGTACGACTATCAGGCGATGCCCTCGGTCGTGTTCACGGTGCCCGAGCTCGCAACTGTGGGCCTAGGGAAGACGGAAGCGGAAGCTCGAGGGTACAAACCGAGAGAAGCCCGGTTCCCGTTCGCGGCGCTTGGCCGAGCGTACGCCAGCCACGCCACACAGGGATGGGTGAAGGTCGTGGGGGACGACACGACCGGCCTCCTTCTCGGCGTACATGCCGCGGGCGAGAGCGTAGGTGACTTCATTGCCGAGGCCGCCCTAGCGATCGAGATGGGCGCCACCGTCCGTGACATCGCGGGGACGATTCACCCCCACCCTACGTTCTCTGAGGCGCTCCAAGAAGCCGCCCTCCTGTGGCTCGGGGAGCCGATGCACGTGGCCCGGAGGCGAACCGATGCCGGCGGTCGTTGACTGGGGCCGACGCGACTATCTAGAATCGCTTCAGGCGATGCGGACCCTCGTGCGCACCCGCCGCGAGGGCTCTATCGGAGACACACTGATCCTGGTTGAACACCCGCCGGTGGTCACGGTGGGCGTGGAAGGGGATGACGGCGGAGCCGTTGCGACCGGCCTCCCTGTCATCCCGGTGGAACGCGGAGGCCATGCGACCTACCACGGACCAGGTCAGCTGGTCGGCTACCCGATCGTCGACCTGTCGGATCGTCACCGGGACGTTCGGCGCTTCGTACACGAGCTCGAGGAAGTCCTCATTCGGACCGTCGCCGACTTCGGCGTGCGCTCGGGGCACGTGAACGGCCGGCGTGGTGTATGGGTCGACGGATCGCGGAAGATCGCATCCATTGGGATTGCCGTGGACCACTGGGTGACTCTCCATGGATTCGCGTTGAACGTCGATGTCGACCTCCGAGAGTTCGATTGTTTCCATCCGTGCGGGTTCGACGGGTCGGTCATGACCTCCCTGGTCCGCGAGACGGGGCGTCCCGTGACGCTAGCGGACGTGCGCCCCTCCGTAATCGCCGCGTGGGAGGCGGTCTTCTTCCCCCCTCCGGCCCTCTCGACCTTCCCGGCTTCCGGGACGGAGCACGCCCGTTCGACCGCATGAGCGCCGCTTCCGATCGGCGTCTCCTCCTCCTGGTGGGAGGTGGGGGTGGACTCGTTGGCCGCAATGTGCTTTCCGAGTTCTCGGAAAGTTATCGTGTGCGTTCTCTCCACCGTCACCCCGCTTCGGACGAGGGTCCCGGAGTGGAATGGGTTCCGGGCGATGCGGCCACCGTAGCGGATTGGCGGCCGTTGCTGAAGAACGTGGATTTGGTCATTAATGTCGCTTGGTTCCGCCAGCCTCGGTTGCGAGTCTTCGAACCTCTCGCCGAAGGACTCCTGCGGCTCATCCGCACCGCCGAGGGGCTCGAGATCCCCCGTTTCCTACACGTGAGCGTCCCGGACGCTCCGCAGAGCCTAGAGACCGGGCTCCCGTACCTGGCGCAGAAACGACGGGTCGACCGCGCGCTCGAACAGAGCCAGCTATCGTACGCGATCGTTCGACCGACGATGCTATTCGGTCCTCGCGACAAGCTCTTGACGGTCATGCTCCGAACGATGCACCGGTACCACCGATTCCCGATGTTCGGGGACGGCGAATACCACCTGAGCCCGCTCTCGGCACGAGACCTGGCCCGAGTCCTTCACCGGGAAGCCGACCTGGAGGACCGCCACAACGTCACGGCCGGGGGACCCGTTCGATGGCGCTATCGGACCCTGACAGACGAGATGTTCGGCCGTCTTGGCCTGACACCCCGGTACGTCCAGTTCTCGCCGCGAGGGTCAATACGACTGGCCCGCCTGGTTGAGGCCGTGGGTTCGTCCCTCCTCTATGCCTACGAGGTGGAGTGGCTCCTCTCCGACCTCCTCGGGCTCCCCCCGTACGAGGGTCTCCCGGAACCCCTCGAACCGGTGGAACCGTTCCTCGATTCCGAGGTCCGGCCCCTACGCGACCGACAGTGCGGCCGCGCGGGAACGTTTAAACCCGACTCCGGCCATCGGTAGCCTCGATGGAAGCCGTCGATTTGAGCCGCCGTCTCGCTGATTTCTCGCAAGTGGCCGGTGAAGTCCTCCGGGATGTCCAGGACGTTACGGAACAACAGATCCGGCACTGGATCGTGAATCCGTTCCTCGTGGCGCTCGGGTGGGACCCGCATGACAAGAAGCAGGTCTACTTCGATTACCCCGTCAAGGGCGGCGAGGGGCACGTCGACTACGCCCTGCTCGACGCCGAGGGGCATCCGCGCCTTTTCCTAGATGTCCGCGAGCGAACCGGGAACGTAACCGAAGTAGGGGACGTCGCCGACCATGCGCAGCACTCTAAGGTTCCGCTGATCCTGCTCACGAACGGTCGTGAGTTCTCTCTGTGGTACGTTTCCGCGAGCGAAGCGCCCGCGCCGCTCTTCGTGCTGCCGCTCAAGGACCTTGCGGACAACTCGGAAAGCTTACTCGGGCTCAGCGCCGAGTTCCGCCTCAGCGAGACCGGGATCCAGCAGCTACGGCGAAGCGCGATCCGTCTCGCGGTCATCGTGATGCTGGAAGAGAACGCAGAGAAGACCTTCGACGCGCTGGTCGACTGGGTCCAGGGGCAGGTCGCTCCCGGGGCGCTCGACGAGACGACCAGCCAGGCGATCCGCGATGCAACGATGATCTGGCTTACCGAAGAGCACCTCACGATGCCCGCGTTCCAGCCGGCGGAGGGGAAGCGTGCCCACGAACTCCGCCCGACGACCGCGAAGGACTGGGAGCCGTTCCCTCGCGGCCCGCCTGGGACGTTCCAGTACCGATACGATACCACGAAGACCCTCGACCTCCGTCAGGAACCGAAAGAGGTCCGCGAGCAGCTTCGACTGGAAGGACTTCGAACCCCTACGGCCACGAGCTTCGGAGGCTTCTACCACGCCCTGCGCAGCCGCGCCGGGCTCGGCGAGGCAAAGTAGATCTGCGCGGGCCGGGCGGCAGGTTCGGGTTCTCCCCCGAAGGGGGGCCCCCTGAACCGCTTGCTTCGTTAGATTTAATACGCATAAATGCGTATGTTGTTTGTGCCATGAGCGCCGAGCCGGACCTTCGCGGTCCTCACCCGTGCCTTGACCGAGGGTGCGGTCACCCTGAAGCAGACCATTGGCCGACTCCTGAGCTCGCCGGACCGACCGAGGTAGTCGTCTGGTGCGTGTCCTGTCGCCGGCATGAGGTACGCCGGGCTCGGGGCCGTTGGCGCCGGTCAGAAACAGTCCACCAATCGAAGCGGCTGACGCTCTTCGGGCGTCCCACGTAGCCCTAGGGTGGAGTCAGACCGGATATCACAACGTTGACACGAAGTGACCGATTAGGAATCCGGCAAACCCGGAGCCGAGTCCGATAATCGTCATCCGGACGGCACTCTTCCAGAGAGAACCAATCGTCAGCTTCGCCTCGAACCAGCCGATAAGGAAAAGTGTGATTCCACTGAGGATAACCGCGATGAAGGCGGCTAGGACAGTCTGGTGGCCGAGGAAGAAGAACGGTAACAGCGGGATCACGTGACCGAGCAGGGTCGAGAAGCCCACAATCACCGCACTAGTCCGGGGGGCCTCGGGAGCGATGGTAGAGAGGTTTAGCTCGAAGGCCATCATGAGGTCGAGCCAGGCCTTCGGCTTCGCCTCGACGCGGCGGAGCATCTCTTCGACCTCCTCGCCCTCGTACCCCCAGTTCCGGAGGATCACGCGGACCTCCTCCCGCTCTAGTTCCGGGACCTCTCGCATCTCCCGCTCTTCTCGATCGACCTCGCTTGCGTAGAGCTTGCGTCGAGCGTCCGTTGAAGTGTACGCGACCGCGGCCATCGCGAGCGACTCGGCGGCGAGTGCCGAGAGGCCGGCGATGATGATGATCTGAGAACTGGTGCCAGCGGCGACGAGGCCGAGAAGAATACCCAGGACATTGACCAAGCCGTCCTGGCCCCCGAGGATGAAGTCGGAGAGGAGGGTCGGTCGCGGATGCTGTTCCATCTGAGCGCGCTGGCTCATGAACCGCTCGGCCACTTGTCGTCCACGATATAGGGATGCTGGACGAAGGACCCGACCTGGACCCCAAGAACCTGGGGGCCTTCCGGTTGGTATCTCGGCCGCTTGGGAGAACGGCTGTCCGCTCGAGCCGACCCTGCTTCAGTGCGATTGCATATACAGGCGACGCGCGTCCCGCAGAATTCGTTCGTGGTCGAATGCCAGGGGCCGAGCTTCGGATAGCGGAACCCAAGCCGCCGACGCGGCGTCATCCCCGCCCCGGGGTAACTCGGCTCGGCCCCGAATCAGGAAGGCGACTGAGGTGGTCGGCTTCCTCGGGTCTCGGTTTGGACCGGAGTAGACCCCGACAAGCTTCCAGGGTCGTGCCACGAGCCCGGTCTCTTCCTTGAGCTCCCTGACGACAGCTTCCTCGACCGTTTCCCGCTGCTCCACGAACCCACCTGGAAGCGCCCACATCCCTCGGAACGGAGCTTTCCCTCGCCGGACGAGAAGGATCTTGTTTCGATTGATCCAGACCGCATCGACCGTGAGGGCAGGGTTCTCGTAGCAGGTCGGCACGGGCACATCGAGTCCTCATTGCTACTTAGTCCCGCCCTTGGGTGCCCAGCGAGCTGGATGCGGAGTAATCCTTCCTGCCTTGCATCCCAAGAATGGCGGCCACTATGTCTCGAGCGTCACGGGCAAGCGCGTTACATCACAGTCTTGGTCGTCGTCGACAACTCTAACTCTCAGGTGATAGGGGCTCAAAGCGGGTTATGAACAGAACCAAGACCTACAACAACGGATTGAATGGCGTCAAGCCCTTGAATAGCCGGGAGTTCCGACCTACCGATCCAATCGCGCATAAACCTTCCATGATAAGACGTCGGTCTATGAGCGGGTCAAGAAACCATCCGTCGTGGGTCTGGGGGCACAGAAAGGTTCTTCCTCGGTGAGCAGGTTCAACCTGTGGCTATTGGAAGGACTATGCCAGTTCAAGACCGACCGCCGGCACGATTTGCAGGCTGGCAAGCCGGTACCATCGTCGTCGTTGTAACCCTGCTCATCCTAGTACCCCCGGCGATGGTGAGGCTCCCCGGCCCTTCGGCCCGGGGATTGGTCAGAACCACTACTTCCCCCGCGACGGGGAGCTCTGGCTCGTCCGTTGCGGTTTTGGCGCTCGACGCCGCCGAGAACTCGATCGCGTCGGGACACGGACCATTGGTACGCACACCGGCCGGTTGCGGACCCACTGTGTTGATCCCAGCGAGCTGCGGAAAGCCGGGACCGGTCCGTCCCTCGGCATTGGCAGACCCTTACGATGGTTGGGGTAACCTCACGCCGTATCTGAACCAGTCCCCGAGCTCTCGGTGGGGCGCGGCGATAGCCTACGATGCGAATGCTTCGGACGGATACGTTGTCTTGTTCGGAGGTGAGGGCCCCCACGGAGCCCTTGGCGACACATGGACCTTCCAGCACGGAGACTGGATTAACGTGACGCCGACTGTCCCGACTGCGACGAACAGTCCTTCTCCGCGTTTTGGAGCGGCCATGGCCTACGATTCGAGTGCCGGTTACGTGGTACTGTTCGGAGGGGCTTCCGGCCCGGCCACGGGTTCCAGCGTCCCCTTGCTGAACGACACCTGGGGGTTTCTTCATGGCGTATGGACCCAGCTTTGCTTGTCGTGCGAAACGGGTCGTAACGAACCGAGTTCCCGTCTCGAGAGCTCGGCCTCGGATGACCCGGGCGATGGCGGGGTGATTCTGTTCGGCGGTCTAACGCTCACCGCAGGGAGCTACAGTGTCTTGAACGATACCTGGGAGTTCGTGAACGGCAGCTGGACTATTCTGTCTCCCCAGCTTTCCCCGCCCGGCCGATACGGAGCAGGGCTTACCTTCAGCTCCATGATGGGTCCCCTGGTCCTGTTCGGAGGATGCGCCCAAGCATTACCGACCGGCGGTCCGACTTGCGTCGCACCGCTGAATGATTCGTGGACGTTTTCGGCGGACGTTTGGAAGGAGACCCCTGTTGCTCCGCTTGGTCCCGGAGGGCGGTCAGGTTTCGGCTTCGCTTTCGGCTTCGCTAACTCCTCTGCGAAGGAGGCACCGCTGACCTTCGGGGGCCTCGCCGCTGGGGGCCTTCTTAACGGGACGTGGGAGCTCGAGAGCGGTACTTGGACCAATCTGACCAGCACTTTGGACTCCTCCCCGTCTCCACGGGACGACGTTGCCCTAACGTATGACCCCTCGTCAGGAACAGACTACTTCGTACTGTTCGGGGGGTGGAACGGCACATTCCTTAGTGAGACCTGGGTCTATCCCTCCCCCTTCGCTCCGCTCGGGGTCAGCGCACCGGTTTCCAACCGGTCCGTCTCCGACGTAGGTCAATCAATTCGGCTGAATGTGACGATCACGGGGGGCGCCGGACTATACCGCAGGACCTGGTTCGGGTTACCCACTGGATGCGCTTCCGCCAACACTTCCTCGGTCGTCTGTCACCCTACCTTGTCAGGGAGTTACACGGTGTCGGTTCGGGTTCGGGATGCGGTAGGGAGCATCGTGTGGTCGGTCACCACCACGGTCCAAGTGTACGCCAAGCTGACGGCAATCGGAATTGCATTCGCAAACGGAATCAACGAGGGCACGGTCCCGTGGAACGCTACGCTCATCGCGACTTGGATCGGAGGAAGCCCGCCGTTCGTCTTTTCCTGGGACTTTGGTGACGGGAGTCCCGATGGTTCCGGCAACCCAGTGGCGCACGTATATCAGAAGCTCGGCAGCTTTATCGTGACGGCACTGGTGATCGATGCAGCAGGGCAATCGGTTCGCTTCGGTGGGGAAAAAGCAATCACGGCGAACCGGCTCGTGGTCCGACTCAACGAGAGCTCGAGCACGGTTACCCTCGGTTCCAGAGTCACTTTGTGGGCCGAGCCGACTGGTGGGTTCCCGTGGTACGCGTACGTCTGGACCGGGCTACCTTCGACCTGTCCCACGACTAATGCCTCATCGCTGAACTGCTCGTTGAACGCGGATGGGACCTATCTGATCTCGGTACACGTTATGGACGCCATCGGAGACACGGCCGGTAACTCTACGTCTATACTTGTCATTCCCACCCAAAGCTCTGGCCCGATTTCCACTGCCCTGGTTTGGATTATCTCGATTGCTGTAGACGCGGCCATTATCATCGCGGTCGTCTGGGGCATCCAACGGTCGAAGCGGAAGCGATTCCGACCGACTTCGGATCCGATATCCCCATCCTCGGGACCACCTCGGACGCAGTGAATGGCTCCGGCCCCCATCGGAACACCAAGCGCGCGGCCGCCGGATCCCGTTGGACCTGTTACCGCTTCGCTCGTACTGACTTCATTGATGGAGCACGAACGCGGGACCCATTGTGTGCCTCGGCTGACTCTTGGTCATTCGCGTCTGTTCGGATAGTGGTGATTTCTCGCTTTGAGTGTTGAGCGCGGGCTTTGTGGATAGCCAACCCTGGCCGGACGACATGGTTTGTTCGGGCCGACTGTCTCAAACAAGGGCTGGACGTGGATCTCGCTGAGAGGCCTCGCCCCGGTGTTTGTCGCTAGTAATCGATCCCTCGGGCGTGTACCTTGGGAGTTACGGGCCCTCCGCAATCGGACTCGCGCTCCCTGATGGGGAACGGACCAGTTCCTGACCAATAGCAGGGCCACGGGATGCTCCGATGGCTTCCGCCCAAAGCGATTCGAATCGGTTCACAAGTGCCTGAACGCGCGCTCGATCTTTGATTGCTACTCCCACTGGAAGTGTGCGATTTGAAGTCCCCAGCGTGGGGATACGAACCACCGTCTGTCGGTCGATCGAATAGAGCTGCGAGACCATGGGGGTGTAGTGGCGTACCTGGACCGGGGCGGCAGGTCCGCCGGCTTCTCGAACGACTGCCCTCCAGAATCGGTAGTCCGCCGGTGTCGCGTCGGTGATGAGGCGGACGTGGACTCCGTTCCGTGCGAGCAGTCCCAGCGTACGAGCGAGTGCGTTCCGGTAACTGACAGGGGTCGACAGCGGTCGTACTACCGCGCCCACCGCTCGCTTGGCTTGGGACAGTTCCAGGATTGCGGGATGGGTGGCCTTTCCCTCGGGTGCAAGAAGCCGAGGAGGCTCTACGATGCCGGTGAGCGAAGGAATGCCCCCGGAGGATGCTGCTGGCTTGCCGCCAAACGCCTCCACGAAACAGCCTGGGATCTCGACTTCGTCGCGATAGAACAACTCCAGTCGTTGGAAGAGCGTGGAGGGATCCAGGGAGTGGAAGCGCTGAGGCGTCCGACCGTCGCTTTCTACCAACCCTCGATCTAGCAACCGAACCAACACACGATAGCCGGTCGCGCGACTAAGCCCCGTAATCTCCGCGGCCTCTCTTGCGCTCCTGGGAGCGTCCCAGAACGCGAGGTACATCCTCGCCTCTCGCGTCGTCATGCCGAGAAGTCGAAAGCCGTGAACTATCGCCTCTGTCGACCTCTCCGACCGAGGCGAAGAGTGCGAGGGGAGTGCGATTTCCGTGATCGAAGGACGTGCATCTAGTCCTGGGCCGGTTGCGCTTCCACCGCTGTTCTCAATAGACCGGCGCTCAGGGGACCGACCGCGCGGCTGCTGGAGAGCGCTCGCGAGTCGGTCGAAGTGCCTGGAGGACTCCGAGCCCTGCCTTTGCGCCGAAGTAGGACGCGATTTCTCGAAACCGGGCCAGAACCGGGACATCCATTATGAATGCGCATACACACGTATATTAGCGTTCGTCTTGCAACCGGAAAGGGGCCGGCTCCGAACCGTGCCTTCGGTGCGAGGGACGCAATGCTCAGAGCGAGCCGCCCATTATGTTAGGGTCGATTCCGAGAGTCCCTGAGAGATCGGGCAGGGGGAGTCGGGCAGTCCTCGGCGGCGGGGAAGGGGGAGATCTTCGCCGTCTTCGAACCATCGACGAAACTGCTCGGTCACTGGGTCGAAGTCCTCGAACGGAAAGCAAGGGATGCCAGCCGCACGGCAGTAATCCAGCAATCGGCGGCGAGCGAAGACGAGGTCGGCCGTCTCCGCTCCGTACCGGTCCGTTGAGCCGTCCGCGATGAAGACCGTGCGATCAGGAGATCCATCACCCTGCACTATCGCAGCTTTGCAGATGCCGCAGAGTCGGCATGTGGGATGGCCGTACGGGTGGATCACGCGGGACTTTCCCACCCGGTCCAGCACGAGCTGGTCCGATCGTATCGGAAGAGCTATGCCCTCCCGGTCGAGAACCTCTTGAATGTAGAACTCGAGCCCTCCGGACACGACCGTTACCGGTACCGTGTATCGGTCGGCAAAGAGGAGGAACTCTCGCGCCCCGTTGCGTAACGGCACATGCTTTCGAACGAACTTGGACATATCTTTGAGACGATCCCCCGGTAGAAGTGCAGCTTGACGTTGCCAGGCTTCTCGGAGGCCCATCTTGCCTTCGTGCAGGAGTCGATCAATCTCATGCGCAACCTCCCGCCCGTTCTCGGCAAACTCTTCGACCAGTAGGATGGCCACGTTAGGGTCGACGAGCGTCCCATCGAAGTCTAGGACTACGCGAAGCCCGCGGGAGCGAGCGCTCGTCGTCACGGTACCGTCAATCATGAACCAGTCCGAACCTGTCGTATCAATCCTTCCGTCCCGGGCTCCCGTGACTTTGGTCACGTCGCTGAGACAAGAGCGCTCAATAGGTTGTCCACCAGGAGGCTGACGCGGTTGCTCTCGCTGAACACGTCAAGGCGGTTAAGGAAGGGTCGCCACAGGGTGTGGACGCTGTCAGAAAGGGTTGTCCAGTCCGTCCCTGCAAATCTCTTGTAGACAGCAAAACCAATTCAACGGCGCTGTGGTCACCCACGGCCGGGCATTGAGAAGGGGCATCGCAGACCTCCGCAACGAGGAATGGGTCTGCCGCCGGAGTCCTATGGAATCGTGTCCGAGCTGAGTCGTAGGCAAACTCACCGTATCTGTGTGGATAGCCGCTGTCAATCACGAGAGACTGCTTCATTCATGGAATGACAAAATGTAAGAAGGAAAGGGTTCGCCTACCCTCGCTCTAGCAAGGGTGATGCTGACGGTTCCTTGCCTATACTCCGAGATACGAGCACGACCCCGTTGGCGCTGTCTGGGTCGTCGCGTTGCCGTAGAGGTCAGAGAAGCCGAAGGCTGCTCCGTCTGGGGGCAGGAGGGGCTCGGTGGAGTACGCGTAGTTGGGCGGGGCATGGGCCACGTTCGTCCCATCAACAAAGATCGTGCTAAATGTGTTGTAGGATCCGAACGAAACCTCGCTCCAGGCAACACGGCCGTCCGTTATGCCCGACGGGCAGGTGCCGAAACCAGCGGTCGTCCCAATGTAGGTGACCGTGGTCAAGAGATAGCTACCGTCCTGGACCGTGCTAACGTAGGTCGTGGTGCCGTAGGTGACCAGGTTGGTTGTGTAGTAACTCCCGAGCTGATTCAGGGTGAAGGCATCTCCCTCAGAGTTTACGACCACATTGACACCCGGGCCCGCGACTCCATCGATGCCGGTCCCCGGGCAAGAGTAGTGGCTCCCGTAGATGTTGACAACGATCGTCGTGTAGAAGCTGTGGAAGTTCAGGTTGATACAGTCAGACGACCCGTAGATCGTCACCGTGACCGTGCCGCCCTGGAGCTCTCCCGCGCTGAAGTTATACCATAGCGGGTAAGAGGCTGCGGAAACAAGGCTGACGCAGCTCACATCTGCCGTACCCAGCCCACTAGGGGTACAGAGATTTCCTGTGTTCCATGCCGGCTGGGGTGCGGCAGAGACCGATCCCGTGTTTCCATGGGAAGGCATTACGAACGACTGGATTCCAGAGGCGGCGCCCGGAATCGTGACCGCAGCCCCTGCGACCAGAAACGACACTATGAGCCCAATTCCCAACCATCCTACGATTTTCATGTTCTTTCCTGCTCTGCCGGCCCGGTCGACGTTTGCATGCACACCATCCTCACACTTAAAGGCTTGCATTTGAAAAACCACCATATGCCCGGTGGTGCACGCCATAGGGCCAGAGTAGACCGACACCAACCACCCCCCTTCTGGTCGAGATGAACACGGCATGATCGGTCCGATTCAGCCGAGGTCCAAACGCACTCGCCGCTAGAGATTCTTTCGACCTCCCAACCGGGGGGTCTCAAACGCGGCCGGATTATACGACACCTTAACGGCACACGACCGCCCTTCCAGATCGGGTGGTATTGTCCGGGTCCCGGAGGAAACCTTCCAAGCCTCGACGTCGGTTGTATCAGACGATTGGACGCGTTCTGAGCTTGGATTCCTGGAATGGGGGAGTAGGCTATGGTTTATGACCGGAGCAGCATATAGTTCAACTGCAAACACCCTGTGTCGTTTTCCCGCAGGTCACGTGGTTGCTCCTCTCAATCGCCAGAGTGTTAGACGCTCTGTGACCGGTTTGAACGCACGAAGTATCTGGGCTCGCCCTGGCGCGAGCAATTGCCTGGTGGTGAAACGAAGGGCCCTCCCTCACTTCCCGTATTCCAAGGGTCCTTCTCCAGTGGCTTTCCATCGGCGGGAGACGATGCAGGGCGGTCGTCCAGGGTCTACCCTTGCTCCGGAACAATGATCAGATACGCAATCTGTACAACATACTGCCCGATCAACAGAGTTCCAGTCGTAGAGAAGTCATTCGTTTCAGCCAGGAGCGTGATCGTCGTATTCCAATAATACCACGAGTTGCAGATTGAGGAGCAGCTGCCCACGGTAAACGTACGGTGAGTGAACACCTCGAAACCCGAGACATTTTGTCCGGTAATGTTCATCGAAAAGAAGGCACGCGTGGGATTCAAGTGGCTCTTCCGGCAAGACGCGTCGGTAGAATTGAGTGAGCTGACAATGAGGCGCATGGCGTACTTGCCCGGAGCGAGCGAGATTCCTGGTCCTGTCCAGACGAGACCGCTAGTCGCGCACGGCGTTGACTGAACGGCCACTCCCGATGGGGAAGAAGAGTTGTTTACCGTGCTCGCGGACGGCCCCGCTATCAACCCACCTCCACCCGAGTAGTAATTCGGGCAAAGTGAATCCGGCGGCCCAAAGACCTTTGGAGATCCTGTGTAGTTGCGCTGAAACAGCTCAACTCCCCCCGCTGCCGAGTTTGTTACGCAACCCCGCACACCCCAGTCGAACCGGTCGTAGAGATTTCTCAAGGGGGTGGAATTGAAGTCACCGTTTGGCGTGTTGTAAGGCACTAGGACGTACTCAAGCCGACTGGATTCTTTTCCCGGCAAGAGAGTCAGGTTGAAGCCAGAGGAGTTTCTCATGGGGTATGCGTAGGGGTCGTTGGCGACCAAGCTGAAGACTGAGGTAGGTGCAGTCACTATCGCGCCTTTAGGGATTATCGACACCAGTTGTTGCAAGGGTTGCTCGTTGGGAGGCGAAGGGAAATCGATTCCATAGGGAGACGGAAAGGGCGGGCCAAGAATGGGGACTACGGAAGATGCTAGAGGGTTCAGCGGACAAAGATACAGGTTCCCCGCGATGATGATGACGACCCCGAGTGCAATCACCCCGGTTGCCTTAGACGAGGCCGCGCGGTTAGAGCCGGCGAGAGTCCACGGCCTTTGACCCGAGGGATGGATGTCGTCTGGTTCGATCCCCGCGTCCTTCGAGGGACCCGCGTCGGTCGCGCGATCCCTAGTCGGAGCCGCGGGTTGGGAGAAGGACCAAAGATAGAGTTGATTGAGGCCGAAGGTGAAGCCGATCAACAGGGCCGCGGCGGCAGGCACAACGTAATGACCACCAAAACTCCAGAAGGCCGGTGTCTCGTTGAAGACGGAGAGTACGGTCCAGGGTAGAACCAAGAGGAGGGTGCGGGGGGCAAACAGGGGAATGAAGCCGAGGGTGAGGTAAATCACGATCCAGAACAGGAGTTTTGATGTCCAGTCGTACGACAGAGCGCTGAAAGTGAGCACGAATACTTTGTTCGGGGAGTTCACAGGTAACGCGTAGGCGGACGGAACCGGAGGGAGTCCGAGCAGCCAGCCGCCGTCCAGCAGGAACAGCTTGAGGAGAATGTACGCAGCAACAGAGCACGCCATGAGGGCTAAGGAGGCGTGGACCTCCGGCACTTGCAGGGCTTTCCAGACCCAGCGTCCCCAGAGTCGGAGCCTTAAGGCAATGCTTCTCGGTCGAGTGGGCCGACTGGTAACGGCATGGCAGAGGAGGTACACCGCTCGGAGCAACCATGGCCAGAGGAAGTAGAGTCCGACGAAGAAGACTAGAACGGGGATCACTTCGTAGGTAAGGAATGCTACCAGGATGACCGGAACCGCGAGGAGGTAACGCTGACGATTCCACAACCAGAACAAAGTCAGAATCTCAACAGGGATGAAAGCCTCCCAGTTGAACGTGTCTCTGGTCGCGAGGATCATTAGTGGCACCCAAGCCAGATACGCGCCGGCGACACCAAGCGACAGCCGACGAACGCCGATGACGTCGACTGAGAGGGCATACAGAGGTAAGGCAGCGAGACCCACTGCTAGGGACTGAATGGCGAACAGCGTGTACGGAGTCGGCGCGATTCCGTAGGCCAATGCCACTGCAAACCCGAAGAAGGCCTGATGGACCAACAGATACGAGCATTGGCCATGGAAGCCGCAGTTGAAGGATTCATAGAACAGGTATGGCTTTCCCCCTAGGATCGTTGAGGAAAGAACCTGTTGATTGATCGCGAGGTCATCATCGAACGGCGCAAGGTGAAGATACTGCCAGCTCTCCGCAAAGAACGACGCGGCGAAGAAAAGCGCTACGAGAAGGCATACCCATCGGTAGGTCGGCCAATCAAACAGTCGTGATATCGGGCCGCTTCCAGCATTCGGGGCGCCGGCTGCGTTCCCAGGAGTACCTACTTTCCGCTTAGATAGATTTGTGTTTCCGTCCTTGATGAACTTCAGGGCGAGCCAGAATAGCACCCCGCCAGCAACCAGACAGACGGCGACCAGTATCCCCGATCCGAGCTCATAACCAAGGCATTGGGACACTTGACCTGCGCCGAGGGGCTCGCCCGATGTGCGGAATCCGACAGTACAAGAGTCTACAACGTCGTGTAGAAACCCCAGACCAAGTGCGCTGCCCGCGAAAGTGATCAAGGAGGTGACAAAAGATGGGGTGAAGACTCGAACCCAACGGGCCTGCTTGAGCATGCTCCGCGTGTTACCGCACGCATGACTTATGAACATGCCTGAAGCCGCGTTCGCTAGTGTGTGAAGCCCAATTTGCTCGAGATCGGGGCCTGCTCATCGGTCCACGAATCGCGCAGGAGGCTGCTTTGGACAGTACAGCATCTCAGGCCTAGGGGCCCACCCAGCACACAACCGCGATCACCAGACTGGCTCTCGATACGCAACGGTGAATGGCAACCGAACCAACGGAGCGGTTGGAAGTCCGTTCTATGGGATGCAAGCTTTTCAGGTAGGTTTGCCTCGGAGAAAGGTGTCAATCCCGTCCCTTTCTGGTGAGCCGGCTAACCCGACACTGTTCGTCTTGTTGCACTCCAGGTACCGCGCAGAGATTCGATGATCGATGGGCGACCGAAGAGCGATAGCGCGACCACTCGCGATTCGTGGACGAGGCATGGCGCTTTTCATCGCCAGGCTCCTCCTCGTGTTGATTAGCACGAGTGCCGTCCATTCGGCCGACAGCACCCGTTCATCGGCAGCTTACACCGCCGTAGCCGTCGCAGCCGAGTCCGTCGCCCCACGTCCGGCAGTGGGAAGTCCGTACGCCGGTACAACGCTGGCGAGTCCGTCCAACTGTGCTCAGGGTTCTCACACGATAGTACTGGCGCCCCGAGGAGAGCGGTCCGATATGCACACCGTCTTCCTTGACGCTTATTCGGAACTTGGCGCGGAGGGCGGAGGGACCCTGCAACTTGAGGCGGGATACTATCAATTCAACGAGACGACCGTGTTTTCGACTTACGGGAACATCTCTATCCAAGGGGCGGGGATTGGAAAGACGATTCTCACGCCTCCCCCAAGTCCGGTTGGCACATTCAGAGCTCCCAACGGTACTCTAGTCAGCACTTTCAACACGACCACGGGAAGAGCAGGTGCTCCGACATTCACGAGTGCGAATTTGTTCACCTTTGTATCGTACATATACAATTTCGAGATGTGTAATCTGACCATCGACGTTCAGGCGAACAATGCGAGCGAGGACTGGTCAGGTTCCGCCATTTTCGACACTTGGGGAGGAGTTCATCATGTCTACTCAGACATCTCGCTCATCGGATTCTACGGGCCCGTGGGGAATCCCGATGGTCTTCACATTGCGGGATTTGACAGCCCCGGCCATATGGGGGGCCCGTACTCTGCAATGGACTACGTCGTTGACGATCTGTACGCCACTAACGACTCGTGGCCATCGCCGGAACACACCTTCCTAGTCGCCGGGCCCGATTATCTCGACACGGGCGACGTCGCAAGCTGTACCGAAGAGAATATCAGCGGAATCGGGGATTTCGAGTACGAAGTTGCACCCTCGGTCGGCTGCATCGTCGCGAACGTGCACAATTCCGGGCCGATGCTCATCGACCCGGCTTCCGGCGGTTCGGATCCTTCATACCATGTTCCTCCGGGGTCTTGGGGTGGTTCGGTCTTCCAAAATGTGACCATCGATGACTACGACACGGGCGGGCCCCACGCACTCGAAGCTTCGGTCGCCAACGGTACGGTCGGGGGGTACAGCGATTTCAGCAGCCTTCGGTGGAACGACGACCGTTTCTACGGCGTGGTGCCCTTTGGAAACAACATGGTAGATGTCACGAACTCCACCTTCCGTGGTGGGATCAATCGCCTCCCCGCGATTTTCCAAGATAACGTGGTGACGTGGATCCCGTCGCTGTGGGGGCGGGACACGATTACGATGCCGATCGTCGCCGACGGCGGTGTTTACACTGCCCCTGGAACGACCTCAGTAGTGTCCGGGGACACTTTCATTTTCCCTAACGTCACCAAGTCAGGCGAGTTGCTCCTGCTTGACGCGCCCAACCCCGAATGGACGGAAGACACACTCGAGATCGAGGGCGGTGGCAGCAGTTACGTGATGGCGGCCCCCGGCGCCGCGCTTCCCACGGATTCGACCATCACCGGTCTCACCTACGAGCCCGTGGGCGGGGGTGCTCCTCCGAACATTTCGCTTCTCAACATCCGCGACTCTCCGGGCTTTACGGACCTTGGGGCAACGGTCGGTGGTCTAACATCGATCACAGACAACATTCCGGCGGCTGCCGGCCTTTTCGCGGCGCCTACCCACTTGTCCGTGACTGCCATCGGGGTTGCAAAAGCTGAACTGAGATGGAACAATCCCCTCACTACGAGGTTGACCGATGATCATGTCTACGTCTACGGGTCGGGATGCTCTCCGTTTATCGCGGAGTATGACGAACTCGCGGTCGTTGCATCAGCAATGGTTGATTCTCTCGCATGGGATACACAGTACTGCTTCTCGGTCAGTGCCAGCAACGCGAGCGGTCAAAGCGCCCTGGCATACCCGGTATCCGCCTACCCCCTCGCGATCCCGAACACTCCCCCCTCCGTTCCAGCTTTTTACGACCCCACCGGGTCGTCGGTTGAGCTTCTGTGGACGCAAGGCCTGTTTGGCGACAACTCAACCGTAGTCAATGATACCGTGCTCGTGGGAAGGTCCTGCGGTACGTGGGAAGAAATTCGAAGCACGGGTGGGGCCGCCACCAGGTACAATCTAACGGGTCTGACAAGCAGTGTTACCTACTGTGTAGCCGTCGAGGCGTGGAACGCCTCGGCGGGGCTCGTCGGGGAACCTGGTAGCTTCACCGTGGGCAGTACTAGCGGGCCCTCTGGTCCACCGACGATCACAGTTTGGATAGCGATTGGATGCGTCTTCGTGATCCTTGGAGTCGTCACGATCTGGTTCGCGGTCCTTAAGCGTAGACCCAAGGCGTCAAACAGGCGGACAAAGTTCTCCGACCGATTGATCCACCGATAGCAACGTCCAGGTCAATCCCCTGACCCAACCCGGCCCGTGCTCATCCATTCCTCGCCCGGCCAGAACCGAACATGTTTTGACATCGACACAAACCGACGGCCGCGGGGGTGCGAACAGCTCTTTCCAAGGATTTGACGAGCGGATTCCCTCCCTCCAAAAAGATGAGGCGTACTACAGGTGCCAACTGCAGGATGCCTGGGAGACATCCCGGTCACCTCGCATCGCCACGATCTCCGAGAGGGATTGAGTCGCCACACTCGGTGCGCGAGCCTCGGTTCCAACCGTTCCCCGGCCGGCTCCCGCCCTGGATCCAAAGATCCCCGAGCGTGAGCCGGGCGAACCCACTCTACGGTTCGAGGTAATGGCACGACCCCGGCGGTGCCGTGGTCGTTGTTTCGTTCCCGTACAGATTGCCCCAGCCAAAACTGGTTCCATCCGGTGGTCCAAGTGGTTCCGTCGAGTACGCGTAGTTAGGCGGAAGGTGAGCGACGTTGGTCCCGTCGACGAAGATCGTGCTGAACGTGTTGCGAGACCCGTAGGAGACTTCGTTCCAGGTCACCCGGCCGTCGGTGATTCCCGACGGGCAGGTGCCGAAGCCAGCCGTGATTCCAATGTAAGTGACCGTTGTGTTAAGGTCCTGGGATCCCGGGGACTGGGTCGCATTCACGAAGGTCTGTCTGCTATAAACCGTCACGTTGGTCGAATAGTCGCCGCCGTTGTGATGACAGCGGGAGGTACGGGGAGACTGGACCAAGTTGAGCGTGTCCTTCTCCGAATTCACGGCGATGTTGACGCCCGGCGCACATTTCTTTTGCACGCCACCCCGACCCCCGTCGACCGCGGCTTGGGAGCCATCCCAGTGGCCGGAACCGTGGGAGCAACCCGATCCGCCCTGACCACCATGACTCCAGAGCGCGGGCGACGCTGCGTTACCGTTCCAATTCCCTGAATAGGAAGAACAGGAGTAGTCGGTTCCATAGAGCACGATGTTGATCACACCCTCGTAGACGCCGCGGAAATTCATGTTGATGCAATCGTTGGACCCGTAGATTGTGACGTTGACCACAGCGCCCGGGTTACCTCCCGCGCTGAAGTTGTACCAGAGGGGATACTGGGAATTGGAGATAGTACTCCGACAGCTAATGTCTCCCGGGCCCGGGCCGGTATGGATCGAATTGCAAAGATTGCCCGAGTTCCAAACCGGCTGATATGTGCTAGCGGAACTTGCGACAGCCGAGGATTCCAGCAACGATGAAACGTTTGTGGCGGTCGCTGGCACCACCGTGACGGCCCCCGCCAAAACGATTGTTACAATCAATCCAACACCCAACCACCCCGCGCGCCTCATGATGTCTACCACCCGGTAGCCGGACCCGGTCCAGCTTGGTGGCAGGATTCCCGACCACTCTATAAGACTCGCTGTCACGGGCCGTGCGGTTACGCGACCCGCATGGAGCCTCAGGGGGACCTACCCATGAGCAAGCTGGTCTTCGCTCGAGTGCAATTCAGCAGGGGTTTTCCGAGGAAGACTCAATCCCAAGTCCACTGTGCAGATGAGTTCGCGAAAGTAGAGCGATCGATTTTCAACGAATTTCCCGTGTCTCGCTCGCGGGCCGATTCTAGGACGCGCGGCTCGAACGACGAGGTTCGGTGCATCACGAACCGAGTTCTCGATTTCCAGGCTGACCACTTTCGTCCCGCGTCTCTGCCACCGAGCCGGAATCGACTGATGAGGAAGGTGGAGAACCCGGGGACGGCGATGGTTGTGAAGGCTTCGCGGGACCGTCTTCGGGATGCGAAGAAGGAGCCGCGGTCTTAGGTGGAACTTTTCCTCTGCGGCGGATCAGGACCACGGCGACCCCAATCACTACCCAGACAGCGACCGCTCCGATGATGACGTAGTCGAGAACGGTGAGTCCCGACGAGCCTGAAGCACTCACGTGGAACCTTATCGTAACCGAGGCCCCAGCCGATCCGCTGACAGTCAGGTGGCCCGATTGATTCGCGTACCCCTGAGCCGAGGCGGAGTACGAGTAGGTCCCATCCGCCTCGCTGAACGAGATTGTGGTCTTTGTCGAGTTGAACGATTGGTTAGACTGGCTGTTTGTGACGTTAAGCCACCAGGGCGAGCTTGCGGGAAGTCCGGTCTCTGTGAATTTCACGGGATATTCGGGGGGGAGAGGAGTGTGGTTGGTCCACGTCCCGGGGGTCCCACTGAACCACCAAGTATCGTCCAGCAACGGCGAATTCACAGGAGTCCCGCTCAGTCCGCCGAACAGCAACAGCGCGTCGTCCGACGGGTCAAAGGCCATCGCTCCGCCGAACCGGGCTGGCGGGGATGTTGTGAGCATGCTGTAGATGTTCGTCCATGCGCCGTCCGAGTAGATCCAGCTGTCATCAAGGGTCGGGTTCTTGGTCTTGTTCTGACTTTCTTGCCCGCCAAACAGCACGGTGTAAGCATCGGTCGGATAGTAGGCCATCATAGTCCACACTCGTGTGGCCGGTGTATTGGACGCATTCTCGAACAGAGCTGTTCGGTTGACCCACCCGTTAGCGGCTGTGTAGGACCACGTCTGGTTTTGGTAGATCAGCGTGTTCGTCTGGACCGTAACCCCCCCGAAGAGCAGAAGGTATCCATCCGCAGCATCGAACGTGAGACCTGGGCTATACAGCCTCGGCGGATGCACCGGGGTCGTCAGGTTCACCCAATCGGCCACTCCGTCCTCCAACCCTTCAAATCCCCAGGTTTGGTTGGAGATGATCGAGCTAAGGCTGCATCCGATTCTGGTGCATCCTCCATAGAGGACGTCATATCCGTCAAGGGCGTCCCACGCCATTGAAGTATAGTGTAGCGGAGGCGGCGAGTTCACGTAGGGAATCACCGGGCTGGGTGTAACATTGTGCCAGCTCCCGTTAAAGATCCACGTGTCGCCCAGAAACACACCACTTGTCCCAACATACTGGCCCCCAAACATGACTACATACTGTTGTCCAGACTGGTCGTAGTACGACATTGCACCGTAGGTCCGCGCCTCAGGACAGCTGGTGTTCGTACAGCTCGAGGGGGTGATGTCGATCCAGATCCCCGACTCGTAGGTCCAGGTATCGCCGTACGCCACCCCGTTCTGCGCTATGCGGCCGTTCGACCCGCTAAACAGAAGAGTGTCGCCCTCGGACGGGTCGGTAGTCACCTGAGCACCCCATCGTTTCGAGGGCGTGGCCATCGATGCCGCGGGCCCAGCCGAGGTGATCAACCTCGAGGGCTGTGCACCGGGAAGTATGGTCCGCGGGGATTGAGCGTGCCCAAGACCCGGTAGTACTCCCGACTGCAGACTCGCCAGCAGAAGCGTGACGATGACAACCGCCAGCTCCGTTGTGTTCCAAACGATTGCCGTGCGTCGTGCTCCGTCCGTTGAGAATCGCCCCGAGAGGTGCAACAAACCAGTCATCGGATCTGCATCCCCATCGTCCGTTTTGTGGAGCCAAGTCAATCTCGTACCAGTATAAGTCAGGCGGGAGGAGCATGCCACGAAGACGACGCACAGGCTGACCGAATCGGCCCGCCAGGGCAATCCAGGTGAGGGAGCGTTCTGCATCGAAAGGGATGGCCTTGTCGCCCCTCGAACTCACGGGAGTGGCGATCCTGGGCCAACGAGACGGTCGCTCTCGCAGGGAGTCGCGCCAATCCTGCCGATACCTGACGTTGATATCGCAGATCGTGCACGGGTTATCGGCTTCCCGGCTGCCTGGCGTGTTTGCCCTGCACCATCCCGGCTCCAGTAAGTATATCAAGTGGTCAATACGCATGTACACGTACTGGGAGTTTCGGGCTCTGGCCCGACCGGTGTTCTATGAGGGCACGTGTGGTTTTCGTGGCTGCGGTCGCGATCGCCATCGCCGTCCTCTTCCTGAACCCGATGGTTCCCGGTAACAGAGTCGTCGGCCCCAGCGCGATCGTAGGTAGATCTGCAGCCGACTCCCTGCCTCCGAATCCGGCCAAGTGCGGCCAGGGGAACGGTACGATAGACGTCAGCCTCTCGAGCGGAGACATGCACGATACGTTGCTTCAAGACTACGATACCCTCGGCAAAGCCGGGGGAGGAACCCTCAAACTCGAAGAGGGGGTCTACGAGATCAACGAGACAATCAACTTCCAGACCTACAGCAACGTTTCGATCCAAGGAGCGGGGATGGGGAAGACCATCCTATCTCTTCCCCCGTCTCCCATTGGCAAGTTCACGGCAGATAATGGGAGTCTGGTCGGTGTGTACAACACCTCCCTGCACGGACCTTCGAACGGTATTTCGGCCAACTTCATTGAAGTCTCGGGACCGGACCCTATCGATAACTTTGAAATGTGCGATCTGACGGTGGATGCACAGGCGAACAACGCGAGTGAAGATTGGAGCGGTTCCCTGATCTTTGACGAGAGCGGCGGCGTTAACCACGTCTACTCCGACATCGCAGAGGTCGGCTTCTTTGGCCCTAGTTCGAACCCTAACGGGCTGCACCTCGAGAGCTCTCCGGCGGACACGTATCCGGGCATTGGATACACCATCGACAATCTCTTTGCCGACAACAACACAGTGCCGTTCGAGAACTACTCGGGGTTTAAGGGCGGTCCTAACTTTCTCAATGTCGGGACCGTCGTTAACTGCACCATCGACCGGGTAATGGGCATCGGGCAGGTCGCACTAGAAGTTGCACCGCCGCGCGGATGCGTTCTCGAGAATTGGAACGTCGACGGCTACCTCACGATCGACCCGCTCTCTGGAGGGACATGGGGCGGCACGCTATTCCAGAACGTGAGTGTTCGTACCAACGGCACGGTCGCGTCCATCGCCCTCTCGAGCTGCGTCCCGGACGGCCCTCGGGACGAGTACAGCAACTTTACCGCGCTCCGATGGGTCGACGATCACTTTTACGGAACGGTGGTGGGAGGCGCGAACCTGGTCGACGTGGAGAATTCGACCTTCGATGGCGAGCTCAATTCCACCCCCGCGATTTTCGAGGGAAACACAGTGACGTGGGCCAGAACGAGCCCGCAAAGGCTGACGCTTCCGATCCAAGTCGAGGGGGCTCCAGCGGGGGGAGCAAGCTCCGTGCTTAAGGAAAACAGGTTCAACTTCCCCAACGGAACCGGAAAGAACGACCTGTTTCAGCTCACTGTCCCTCAGAACACCTGGTCGAACGATACGGTCCAGGTCTCGGGATCGACCAGTGGTTACGTGATGAACGCTCCGGGGGTGGCAGTGTCTCAGAGCTCAATTTTTTCCCATGTCACCTACGACTCACTTGGGAATGGCTCTCCCACGGAGCTCGTGCTCGTGGATATGGCGGGCTCCCCCGATTTCCAAGATCTCGGCGCTGCGGTGGGACCCCTTTCTGAGGTGTACAACAACCTCCCACTCTACGTCCCTTCAACACCTGAAGGGCTCACGGGAAGGGCAATCGGCCCTACCGAGGTTAAACTGACATGGAACTCCACTTCTGGACCGTTAACGAATTTCACGGTGCTAGTCGGCAATAGTTCCGAATCCCTGACACTCGGCTACTCAGTGGGGGTCACCACGGATTACGAGGTCGAAGGACTCATCCCCGGGACCGAGCACTTCTTTAGCGTCGAAAGCTGGAACGGCTCGTTCCACTCGTCATTCGAGACTCCGATCGAGGTTACCACCCCGCCCCTGCCGAACGGCGCTCCCGGCGTACCTACGGGGCTTGCGGTCAACAGCGTCCAGGCCGTCGAAGTGGGGATCCATTGGAGCGCTTCATCCGGGACCGTGACGAACTATACTGTCTACCTCGGAACGAGCGTCCCGACGATGACTCCGCGGTACTCGGTCGGTAACGTGACCAGCTTCACCGTGACTGGACTTGCCCCTGACACGACTTACTATCTTGCCGTGGACGCGTGGAATCTTTCCTGGCCGTCTGGACTCAGTGGTCCCGTGAACGTAACGACCTTGTCGGTTGAGGGCCACCCTCGCGCGCCGGGCGTGCCGACCGCTCTGACGGTAACGCACCTTGAATCCTCAGAAATCGGGATTCGCTGGGAACCGTCGGTGGGCAACGTGACGAACTACACCGTCTACCTCGGAACGACTGTATCGACGCTGACTCCGCGCTACTCGGCCGGTGAGGCGACCAGCTTCACCGTGGTTGGTCTTCACCCCGGGACGACCTACTACTTTGCCGTGGAAGCATGGAACGGCTCCTTGACTTCCGGACCGAGTGCTCCTGTGAACGCAACGACCTTGCTGGGAGGGGTTCCACCGGGGGCTGGTTCCATGTCCGCCTTTGACTGGATTGTTGTTTCTGGCACGATGGTCGGGGTGATCGTTGGAGTAGTGGGACCCCTCGTTCTTGTGAGCCTGAGGCGGACCTCCACGCTCTCTCGGACGAGGGCGCGGACCCACTCGCGACGAGCTTCGAGCACCGATCGGTCCTAGTCCGCGTTGCCCGCGCGTTCTTTTCTGGGCTCTTGGGCAGGATCGGGGATAGAACGCCTCCGCCCAATCGATTGCACGCCGCTTGTGGACTTCAACACGAGAGCGATATTACCAAAGAGAAGGCGTGAACCAACGGTGACGAATCGAACCGCGGGCCTCGTTCTCTGGTGACGTGAAGATAATGATAGGAGTAGACTCGGGTGGCAATCTTGTCGTGCCGACCCGCGGAAGTTCGTCAGCTCGGCAGGGGTCCTAGAGGGATGATCTCGACCCAGTCGACATAGATATGGAATTTTGCAAGCGCAAACCCCGCGGCGCCGTAGATGTCGATGTTCGCCACCGGATGCGGTAGCGAAAATTTCAACTCGGTTGAACTAAAGGGGTCTCCGCATTGATGTTCCTGATAACTAACATTGAGGGTCGGAAAGACCTGCGGGTTCGTGGGCACATTGTAGGCCGTGATGCTCAACAGGGGCGCAATCTCATTGGCGGCGGCTTCGCATACAGTGGGCGCGCCAAGGGTGCGAACGTCAACAAGGATGCCGTACTTACCCGCGGGAAGCGACTGGCCCGAGTCGGATGCCAACCACATCCGGCCAGTTCGATTAGTGATGGATATGACCCACGTATTGCTCTTCTTCAGATGTGTTCGCGTCCCATTGTCCACCGGTTTGAGGGTCGATACCTTCGGCGTCGCTCCTACACTGAAGCGGATCTGGGGGTAGCTTATGGGACCGAAGTTCCGAGTCGGCCCTCCAGAGTAGGGATGCTCGAAAAGAAAGACGCTTCCGAGCCTCGTCGACTGAACCCAGCCTTCCACCCCGTAGATGGCGCTATTCCATGCTATCTTCGACGGGTACATCGTGTCCGGGTACGATCCGTCCGCGTTGGGTATGTAGGACCCGTTGGTGTGCGAAAAAAGACGTAGCCCGGCTCTCGTTGCAAGAATGTACTCGGGTAGATGTGTGGTGTTGAACGGATTGAAAGTGGGGGGGTTAGAGCCATTGACGCCGTTGTACGGATAGGCATTCGGGTCGCTGCTCACGAGTGGATAGAATTGGCCTTGGACTAGTACGCTGGCGTTGGACGGAATCAAGTCCGCGAGCTGGACCATCGGTTCGTAACCTGGCGCAGGGTTCAGTGTCAGACTGTATGGGTCCCCCGCGCCGGTGAAGAGCCGGTCTCCCGAGGCGGCGATAATCCCAGCCGTTACCGGGTTCACAGGATTCAGTCCGACATTCGCGACCAGGACTCCCAAAACCAAGGCTACGCTGCCCACGTACATCCATCTCGCCCGATTGATGGATCTCTTCCCGCGACGGATTCGAGGCGGCACCAATGTGGGTGATGGCTGGCCTACCGCCCCATCGTTCAGGATTCCTGCGATCGATCGACGGCTTCCGCCATGCAGTCCACGGGCCGGGCCCATGGATATCACCCTCGGCTGAGCCTGCGAAACCGCACCTAACGGGGGGGGCCCGTCCCCGGCAGCAGCTTTAGCGTTCTCCCGGGAGGAAACGGTAGGGCTTGCATGGTACCTCAAGGGCAGTATGCCGATTCCGAGCGCCATGCCGATGAACAGCGGGACCGCAGCGATGGCTACATAATGCGACGGGAGCACATACCAGCCGTACGGTTGCTGGAGGAATGTGTATCCGACCCACGGCCCGAGAACGATCAATACTCGAGGATACAACAATGGAAGAAATCCGACCGTCGCGAGGATAACAAGCCAAAACTCCACTTTGTAGTCAAAGTTAACGAAGAAGTTCGACGGCGATCCTAGATTGCGGGTGATGGGAAGAACATACCCGTGGTAACCGAGCCATCCTACGAATGTAGTCTCGAGGTAGCGCATAGAAAAGAAAACGACGACCGAGACGACTAGCAGCGCGAAGCCGGCGCGCGCGGCGGGTAATCGGGTAAAGTTGACCACCGCTCGCACCGTTTGACGTCCCGCGCTTGCAACCCGAGACGAAAATCTTACGGCTGACCGACCCGGGTTCTGGACCCGGGACCTTCTGACCATTCCAACAGCATCCTGTAGAGGGTAGGTCAGGAACATGACGGCGATAAGTGCGGTAAAGACCGGAGCCGCATCAATCGTGAATCCCGTGATTACGCCAAGAACGAGGCCCAGAACGTACTGCTTGCGATACCAGGTCAGAACGAGCGAAAAGAACAGAACCGGGAGGAAACCCTCGAGGTGAAACGAATTGGGCATACCCGCATACATCGGAGCCCAGAGCAGGTAGATTCCTGCAACGAGTAGGCCCTTTCTCGGAGAACCCGATGCCTCGGTCGCTAGGCTCGCCAATGGGATTGCAGCGAGGGAGATGGGCACCGCCTGGACTACGAACAGAGTGATCTGCCCCGGGAATGCCGCGTAGATTGGATAGACTGCGAAGTAGACCCACGAGAAGTGGTTGTCCAGTATCGAAATCGTCCCGTGATGGAAATAGGGGCCCGCGCCCCAGAAGAAGTAGCCACTTCCCGTGTTGGAAAACGCCTGCATCGAGAGACCGAGATCGTAGGCCCCTTGCCGAAACTCCAAGGCCGAGAGAATTGAGATGTAGAGTTGAAGGGCCACAGAGAATCCTACGAGGATCCACACCCACTGACGGATGGAGAGCTTCCAAACGCGGGGTTGACTCGAGCCAAATCCGAACAGGTGGCTCAACCGCGAATGAAGCGTCAAAGGTAGAAACAGGCGAGCTCGGTGCTATTTATAGTGTTAGTGGCAAACGAGTCGCGCCCGTAGTTGGACCTGCGCCGGGAGGGGAATCTTCGACTGAAGCCTGTTCCCCGAACCCGAAGGGAGGCTCTTGTCGTTGACCTGTGGCATCGATGCGAAGGTCCATTTCAGGATTGGATGGAATCCGAGACGCTCGCAGGTCAAACACGTCCCGCGCCCCGGGAGCAGGCCCCTTGCACCACCGGCATCGGACGTGGGCACACTTTATACATCGCAGAGAATAGGCGCGTTCCATGCACAAGATAGCCTCACCTTCACGGCTCTGGCTCCTAGCCGTGACTCTTGCGATCGTCGCTGCCATGAGCGCGGGTACGATGCAGTCACTAGTTTCTTCTACGCCCTCCGGTGCCCAAGGGCACGCGACGGCAGCCCAAGACAACGGGATTGGCGCGAAGGAGGTCCAGAAGACTGTTGCCAACGATCGTGGTGCGGCTGAATCGAAAATCAGTGTAGCTCCTGAGGGAGGAGCAGGCCTGGACTTTGGAGTAGTGGCGACTGTCCCACTGGCGAACGGATCACGACCCGTGGGCGTGGCGTCTGACACCTCCAACGGCGATGCGTACGTTACGGAAGCGGGTTCCGACAGTCTCATCGTGATTTCCGGGTCCAGTCAAAAGGTCATTCAGACGGTGACCGTGGGTTCCAACCCCTCGGGTGTGGTTTTCGATCCCATGTACTCGAGGATTTTTGTAGCCAATTTTTACGGGGATGACATCAAGGTCATTTCCTCCACTTCGTACGCGCTGCTGGCGACCATCCCGGTGGGGGGAAATCCGGTCGGATTGGCTTATGATTCTACGAACGGCAATGTGTACGTCACGCAGCAGTTCGCCAATTCGACGAGCGAGATCAACGGGTCCACGCTCAGGTTGGTGAGTACGGTCGGTGTTGGCGGTTACCCGGACGCGGCCGCGTTCGATGCCGTGACGAACGACCTCTACATCGCCAACTCCGGAACGGCCAATGTCAGCGTCCTCAACACAACTACGAACACCGTAACGAGTTCTATCTTAGTGGGATCGGAGCCGGACGCGGTCGCCTACGACAGCGGCAACGGCGATGTTTACGTCGCCAACTTCCTCTCCAACAATACCTCGGTGATATCCGGCGCAAGCCGGACCGTCATCTCCTCGTTTACCGTAGGCAACTTCCCCGACGGGGTCGCGTACAACCCGTCGCTCTCGGTCATCGCCGTTGCCGCCGAGGGCCCGGACCAAGTGAAGATGACTGCCGGCCAGGTCAGTTTCTTCTCGGACTCGACCAACTCCCTGATTTCCAACGTATCGGTCGGTGTCGATCCGGACGGTATCGCGTACAATGGCGTCAACGGGTATGAGTACGTCGCCAACGGGCACTCGAGCAATGTGAGTGTCATCGGTACGCCGTCCCCTCCGCCGTACGCCGTAACGTTCAGCGCGTCTGGCCTTCCGGCCACCACGACCTGGTCTGTGACCCTTGCAGGCACTCCAGGGAGCGCGATGAACGCGTCGATCACGTTCCCGGAACCAAACGGGACCTACCCATACACGGTTAGTCCGATCGCGGGTTACACGGCTGCTCCCTCCTCCGGGTCGGTGAGAGTCGACGGTTTCCCAGTGTTCGTGACGATTACCTTTTCGCCCGTTGTTTATTCCGTTGTGTTCACGGAATCCGGACTCCCGAACGGAACTCTTTGGTCCGTTACTCTTAACGGTACTCCGGGAGCCACCACCAGCAACACCCTGACGTTCAGTGTGGGGAACGGTAGTTTTCCCTTTACGGTCACGGGAATCGCCAACTACTCCGTCAATCCTGGCTCGGGCACCGTGATCGTCAAGGGAGGTCCGCAGAGCGTGACCATTTCGTTCTCGGCCAGCTCGTCCTCGTCGACGCCCTCCGGGCTGTTCGGGATTCCGATCTGGGTGTACGTTCTGATTGCGGTGGTGATCGTCGCGGTCGTGATTGGCATCGTGTTGCTCCTCCGCAGGCGCCGACCGCCCACTCCGACGAGCACTGCCTCGGCGCCCTCCATTACGCCCGGGAAGTCGTCGTGACTCAAGTCGCGACACCGCGCCGTTCCGGCGGGGCATTCACCGGGCCAGAGCAGCGAGAAGTCCGGCCCTATCAGGAGCTCGGATACCGTCAGCCGTAGCCCCAGGACCGAAGCCGTTCGTCGACTTCCTCCGATGCACCCGTGGACTTGGGGTGCAGGAGTGTAGCAGCGGCTTGACGGGCCTGCTGGGTGACGGCGC
>Ga0326727_10004525_pt1 | contig 41586 bp, 31 predicted proteins | sample MB2enrmetagenome_FD_207643 | JGI IMG/M metagenome (GOLD analysis project Ga0326727, IMG submission 207643) | Lab enriched peat soil microbial communities from McLean, Ithaca, NY, United States - MB29MY | ecosystem: Environmental > Terrestrial > Soil > Wetlands > Peat | place: USA: New York...
TGCCGCCGCCCAGGTCATAGACCAGAATGTGCTCTTCCTCTTCGGAGGATGAATCCCGGCGGCGGTGGCCAAACTCAATGCTTGCGGCGGAGGGTTCGTTCAGCAGGCCCAGAACTTCGAACCCGGCACTGCGAAACATGTCCGTGGTCAGGAATCGTTGATTGCTGTTGGCGTTGGCAGGAACACCCAGCATCGTATCCAAAGGCTCGGTTTCCTGGACCGGCAGATTGGAGCGTTTCAGCAGGCTCTGGCGGAGCGACGAGCACAATCCCACCAGCAGCTTATTCAACGGAATGAGCTGGCCGGCAATCTCCACCTCGCTCGTAAGGCTGGCCGAACCCAGCACGCGTTTGAGCGAGCGAATGACGGTCCAGCCGGGCTCCTCCTGAACCGCCCAGGCGTCCCAGCCGAACAGCATGCGGGAGCCCTGGACGGCGATGAGCGGCGGAAACCAGTCGCGCGCCGTGCCGTCAGGCGTTTCGAATGTCACCACCGGATAATTGCCGGCGTCAACAAATGCCACCACGATCCGGGTTGTGCCGAAATCGATTCCCAATCTCATCGTTTTGCCAAGTGAAGCAGCTTCATAAATATTATAGTGAGATTTGCGATTCTGACCAGCAGGTTTCGCGCAAAGGCGCAAAGGACGCGAAGGTCGCAAAGCCGGGCCCCCCGCGAAATCTGCGGCGTCGCGATGTTGACCGGAAACCCGATTTGGACGATTATCTACGCACTCGTAGAGGAGAGATCATGAGCGCGCGTCCGAAGATTATGGGCGTGATTCCCGCAAGGTTGGGATCGACCCGGCTGCCGGGTAAAGTACTGCGAGAGATCGCGGGCAAGCCGATGGTTTATTGGGTGTACCACCATTCCCGGCGCTCACCGTTGCTGGATGAACTCGTTGTGGCTACCGAAGATGAGGCAGTGAAGACGTATTGTGAGTCGCACGGGATTCCCGTCACCCTCACTGGACGACACCCGTCTCCAACCGATCGCGTGCATGAGGTCATGGAGCGGACGGATGCGGATGTCTACGCGAATATCCAGGGAGACGAGCCGATGTTGCGGCCCGCCCACTTCGAACTGCTCCTCACCCCCTTCTTCGAGGGAGACACTCAGGTCACCACCCTGAAGGTCGCCATGGGCGAGGCGGCGGCGCAGGAGCCCGGCAATGTCAAAGTCGTCACCGACTACGCCGGCCGTGCGCTTTATTTCTCCCGCTATCCCATCCCCTACGACCGCGACGCCCAGGGCGGCATTCAGTATTACAAGCACATGGGAATTTACGCTTACCGGCGGGCGGCGCTATCCGCATTTCATTCCTGGCCGCAATCCTCGCTCGAACTGGCGGAGAAGCTGGACCAACTGCGCTTCCTCCAGAATGGCGTGCCCATCCTGGTGGCCGAGACGCCCGATGACACCATCGGGGTGGACACCGAAGATGACCTTCAGCAAGTTAATGCGATATTCACCGCGGGCCACTTTGAATGAAACCGGAAAATGGAAACTGGAAAATGGAAACTGGAAAATCGAAATTCCCTGGGAGCCTTGCGTAGTACGGTAGGCTGCACTTAACGCTTACGTTTAATTCTTGCGGTCGAGTCCGGCCTCGGCATCACACTCGGAGCGCCGGTTGTTCTTAGGGGCGTGCGGCTCGCTGGGCCTAATTTCGAGTTTCTATTTTCCAGTTTCCAGTTTCCAATTTCCAGTCATTCCCGTCGCTGCTTGCGCTCCTTCACCCATCCCTGCTTGGTGACTTGGCGGCTGCGCGCGATGGCCAGCGAACCGGGCGGCACGTCTTCGCTGATCGTCGAGCCTGCGGCAGTGTACGATCCTTGTCCGACGCGCACCGGGGCCACCAACATGTTGCCGCTGCCGATGAAGACTCCGTCTTCAACGACGGTAGGATACTTCCTAACGCCATCGTAATTGCAGGTGATTGTTCCCGCGCCGACGTTGACGTTCTGGCCAAGGGTGGCGTCGCCGAGGTATGTCAAGTGCTGAGCCTTGCTGCCTCGGCCCACGCGCGATTTCTTCACCTCCACAAAATTGCCGATGCGCGCTTTCTCTTCGATCACCGCGCCCTGCCGCAGGCGCGCGAAGGGGCCGAGGGCAGCGCCGGAGCCAACCTCAGAGTCCGAGATCACGCAAAAGGGTCGCAAGGTCACGCGGTCGGCGAGCGACGAATCGGCGATCACGCAGTACTGTTGGATATGGCAGTCGCACCCCAGGCGCGTCCGGCCCAGGAGGCTTACACCCGGCTCAATCACCGTGTCCTGGCCCACTTCCACGTCCGCGTCTATGTAAGTATTGTGGGGATCTACGACGGTCACGCCTTCCCGCATCAACCCCATCGCCTTGCGCATCCGCAGCAGCGTTTCGATCTGTGCCAGGTCTACCCGGTCATTGGCGCCCAGCACTTCGCGCGAATCAGCCGTCGGGAAGGCGGTTACCTTGAGTCGATGCCGGTTGAATATCTCGACGAGGTCCGTCAACAGAAATTCCTTCTGGGCGTTATCCGCCGTCAGTTCGCCGAGATGGTTCAGCAAATGGGTTCGCGAGAAGCAAATAATGCCGGAGTTGATTTCGTGAATTCGCTTCTGGTCAGGCGTGGCGACTTTCTCTTCCACGATGGCCCGCACGCGGTCGCGAGCGCGTTCGATGCGTCCGTAGCCGGTGGGGCATTCAAGGCGAGTCGTCAAAATGGTTGCGGCGGCGCGCGCCTTGCGCTGGATCTCGACCAGATGAACGAGCGTTTCCGGGCGGAGAAGGGGAGCGTCGCCCACCAGGACCAGCACCGTGTCACTGGGGCACTTTTCGAGTTCTTCGCGCGCCATCATCACCGCGTGGCCGGTGCCCAGTTGCTCGTTCTGCTCGATGAAAACAAGGCCCGGGCGGGCAAAGGCTTTGCGTAACTCTTCCTTCTCGTGCCCGATAACCATGTAGAGGCGATCGGGATTTCCCGCCTGCGCGCTTTCGAGAATGTGCTCGCCCAATAACCGCCCCGCCAGCCGGTGCAGCATCTTCGAGTGTTCGGATTTGAAGCGCGTCGCCTTGCCCGCAGCCAGGATTAATATGGAAAAGTTTTGATCGGACATTTCACTCTCCGTACGGTGCATACCCAGCAACTGTGTAAAACCAATCGAGACTCATTGCTTTTGCACTTATTATACACGCAGCACGCCGCAGGACCCGGGCTGCGTAGGGGTAGGGCTTGCCCTACCCACGGCGATTGCAGCGGAACAACGAGGGGACGGCAAGCCGTCCCCCTACGGCGGGGCCGTTATCGACGGGGTGTCCGTTCTGCCTTGCGTCCGCGGGGCAGCCGCAGTATAACTGTGCGACAGACGTAGGGGCGGCTCGCGAGCCGCCCCTACCGCAAGTTCAGGAATGAGGAATCATATATGCATCCCACTCGTCGAGACTTCTTCAAGGCCGCGCTTTTGCTTCCGGCCGGAGCCTATCTGGCCAGATTTCAAGCCTTGGCTGCCCCCTTGCGCGGGGCGGTGAAGATTACGGCCATTAAAGCGCTGCAACTGGACTTTCAAGGCGACGGCTGCCTGGTCAGGATTGAAACTGACGCCGGAATTACCGGATACGGGGAAACCGGGGTCGATGTCAAAACGGCGCGCGCGCTGATCCCGCGGCTGAACTTGATTGGCGCCGACCCGCTGGCCGTTGAGCGTCATTTCCAAGCGATGACGGGGACCATCCATCCCTACCGGCCGAACTACCCCTTCATCAGCGGGATTGATATCGCCCTGTGGGACGTGGCGGGCAAGATCCTGGACCTGCCCATCTACAAGCTGATGGGCGGGCCGCTCCGAGACGCGGTCGAAATGTATTCGCACGGCGATACACTCAAGGACATGGCCAGCCCGGAGGCGTGCCTTGCGTGGGCGGAGTGGAACCGCGCCCAGCCCGAAGGCTTCAAGACGTTCAAGATTGAGCCGTTGCAGGCGCTGCCGGGCGAGCACGCGGGGCCCGAGATCTCCACCGCGCAACTTGGGAAGATCGCCCGAGGCTTTGCCAACGTGCGCGAGGCGGTGGGCGAGAACATCGACATCGCCGTCCACTGCCACAACCAGTATGACGTCCCCAGCGCGATTGCCGTAGCCAGGGCTACGGAAGCGATTCACCCCGAGTGGATTGAGGACCCGTTGAACAGCGTGGAGTATTGCGAAGGATGGATTGCAGTCAAGCAGGCGACGCGCACCCCCGTCCTGACGGGGGAGAAGGTTGAAATGGTGAAAGAGTTTAAACCATTTATAGATAACGTTGCAGTGGATATTATCCATCCGGATATTTCCTTTGCCGGCGGCTTCACCGGCTGCCGGAGGATTGCCGACTACGCGCTACTGAATCGAGTGCCGATGGCGCTGCACAACGTCGGATCGCTGGTGCGGACGTATGCTTCCGTTCACCTGGCAGCCTCGATTCCCAATTTCTACCGCTGCGAGAGCCGCCTGGGGCACGCCGAGCGCATCGTCGAAAACATGGCCGTGGGCAGGTCGCAGCTCATCAAAAAGTCGATGTTCCGCCTCCCGGAAGGTTCGGGCCTCGGCCTCGAGATCGATCCGGGCTTCATGCGCGACCATACGCCGCGGGGAGAAGACTGGGGTTGACTGCTGCCAAGACGCGAAGCGCCTTGGCGTGCGGCGGCTTGACGCCGCCTTCGCATCGCGCCGCCCGAGGTTTTTAGTGGGAAAAAGTCTGAAGGGTCAAACGAGTCCGCTGTGTGGCTCCGCGCCCCGCGGTACTCCCAAGGCGGCGTCAAGCCGCCGCACTCCAAGGTGCCTTCGGCACAGGGCCAGGGTTACGCCCGGACCATATCCAAGGCAGTGAAATCGACCTCGAGCGATCCGCTCTGAAAGGCCTTGACAAAGGCTTTGACCACGGAGGGATCGAAGTCTGTGCCTGCTCCCTTTGAAATGGCCTCTTTGGCGGCCAAGGGTGACATGGCCTTGGCGTACGGGCGATCGCTGGTCATGGCGTCGTAGACGTCTGCAACAGCAATGACGCGCGCCTCGAGCGGAATATCCTCGCCTTTTGTCGGATGGTATCCTGAGCCGTCGAAGCGATCGTGGTGGGCAAGAATAATCGGAATGATGCGGAAAAGCCGTCCTCTCACGGGTTCAATCTGTAGGGCTCCTTTCTCCACGTGCTTCTTCATCTCTTCGTACTCGCTGGAGGTGAATCGTTCAGCCTTGTGGAGCAGCTCCCGAGAGGTATCCAGTTTGCCAAGGTCGTGCAGTAAGGAGGCGTCCCAAACATCGTCCACCCGCTCCGGATCGAATCCCATGCTCTTGGCAATCGTCGTCGCGTAGGCCGCCACTCGGAAAGAATGGTCATGGGTGTACTTATCGTGCGCGGTCATTTGGCGGAGAATCACCACAATACCTTTATAGGCTTCGCGCAACTCGATGATCTGCGATTGCTTCTTGTCGTACAACGTGCCCATGGCGTAGGCAATCACTAACAAGGTGCCGCCCCAGACCGCAATGTCCCACCACTTTTCCGCAAAGATCCTGACGTGGCCCTCCACGGTGAACAAGTGTGGATTCGTGTACACAATTAATACCACTAAGAGAAGGCTGAGTAAGGCAGTCAACGTGGCGTGACGGCGCCCGCGAAAGTAAGCGGAATACACCGAGGGCAAAACGTAGAAGCCCAAAAGCATTCGTTGAGAAGATATCAGGTAGTTCACTCCCGCAAGGATGGCGAACATCATTAGCAAGAGCCACAGCTCTTTGTTCACCTCCTGGAATTGACGTACGATTCTCGACCACATCGAATAGAACCTCCTCGCGTGACGGGTAATCTACACATAAATACCTCTCAATGCAATGGTACTAAAGGGCCTTCTGTTCGCGATTCGGGGATTCCGCCGCCGGTCGGATTCCATCCTGCCTCTCCCCTACTTACTCCTGCCCATTTCGTCATTCCCGCTTTCGCGGGAAGGACATGATCTGGACGGCTTGGGCAGAGAAGCGGAGGTCCCGATTTCACCGTGAGAATTGCGACAGAAAAAGGCTTGACAAGGCAGGCCTGCAATAGTACAGTGTACATGTACATTAGACTATGAGCGACCATCCCCCTGTGCTTCAGATCGACTTGGCCTCTGACTTGCCCGCCTCCGAACAAATCGTTCGCGGCCTGCGCGCTACACTCTTGGCCGGTCAGTTCCGTCCCGGCGACCAGCTTCCCTCGGTCCGCCAACTCGCCACGGATCTCGGGGTTCATCACAACACCGTGGCCGGGGCTTATCGGCAACTGGCTGAGGAAGGCTGGCTTGATCTGCGGCGCGGTCGCGGCGCAACGGTGATCGAGCGGCCGGCTCCGACGCCCACTCCGCGCGCCGAAGCAGAGTTACGCCAGCGATTGGACGAAGTGGTCGTCAAAGCGCTTGCGGAGGGCGTGCCGGCGGGAGGGGTGGTCCGCGAGCTTACGGCTCTGATCGAGAAGCTCGAGCGAGGAGAACAACGATGAATCGGTTACAGGTTTTGGCAGTCGCATCGCTGGCTTTGCTCTCGGGGCTGGCTCCGCAGCTTTGCGCGCAGGACTTCGAAGCGCTGGCAAAAGACGTCGCTCAGGAATTGGCGGGCCGGCAATACGACAAGGTGGAGGCGCGGTTCAACACCATGGTGGCCTCTGCCTTGCCGCTCGAGAAGCTCCGAACGGTCTGGGAGGCGACCGCCGCGCAAGTGGGCGCGCTCAAGACTGTGAAAAGCGCGAGGTCGGCCGAGACGCAGGGCTATCATGTGGTCACACTCGCCTGCGAATTTGAGAAAGCGACTCTCAACCTGAGGCTGGCGTTTGACAAGGATGGCAAGATCGCGAGCATGTTACTCGTTCCGCCCGAGGCTGCATGGAATCCTCCTGACTATGCGAGCCCCAACGCTTTTCACGAGGAGCAGGTGACGATCGGCGCCGAGCCGTGGCAATTGCCGGGCACGCTCACCGAGCCGAACGGCGCGGGACCCTTCCCCGCCGTCGTGCTGGTGCAGGGGTCAGGCCCGAACGATGAGGACGAGACCGTCGGGTCGAACAAGCCCTTTAAGGACTTGGCCTGGGGGCTGGCCAGCCGCGGTATCATCGTGCTGCGTTACGAGAAGAGAACCCACAAATACGCTGCGCAGTATAAGAAAGAGATGGGGAACTTGACCGTCAAGGAGGAAGTCATCGACGATTCGCGCGCGGCGGTGGCACTCCTCGCCGGCCGGCCCGAAGTTCAACCGGCGCGCATCTTTGTTCTCGGCCACAGCTTGGGCGGCATGCTGGCGCCACGGATTGCGGAGGGGGACAATCAGATCGCCGGCATTATTATCATGGCGGGCAGCACGCGGCCGTTTGGGCAGATCGTTGTAGGGCAGATCAAATACCTGGCTTCTCTGAGCGGCCCGGTGGGCGACGGAGCAAAAACGCAGATTGGGGCGGCCGAGAAGTTTGCCCAGGATTACGATAGCCCTTCGCTGAAGCTGGGCGACACGGTAAGCATGATGGGCATTCCGCTGCCGGCTGCTTACGTGCTTGACCTGCGCAACTACGACCCGGCCGCGACGGCGGCCCGTCTGACGATACCGATTCTGGTATTGCAAGGTGAGAGCGACTATCAGGTTACGCGCAAAGACCTCGAGGGCTGGGAGAAGGCGCTGGCCGGCCACAACAACGTCACAATCAAATCTTATGCGGGCCTGTGCCATCTCTTTATACCAGCAGGTAATCCGCCCTCGCCTGCCGATTACGAGAAACCCAGTCACGTGGCCAGGGGAACGCTGGATGACATTGCGAACTGGGTTGCGGCCCAGCGAACACAATGAGGCAGGGCAGTCACTGATTTCAGTCCCGGAGAAACAAGATGACTAGCGAAGGGATTTTGACACCAAGCCTGATCATGGCTTTTCTGATCGGGATCTGCCTGGTCTTGTATTACCTGATGCCGCGCATGACGCGCTCAGACGTCTACTTTGCGGTGACGGTTCCCCCGGAGTTCCGCGATTCGGCAGAGGGTTGGTCCATCCTCAAACGCTACCGCATGGAAGTGGCGATCGCTAGCGTTTTGGCGCTTCTCGTTGTCCTGTCACCGGTGAGAATGGGTGAGTCCGCGTATTCCCTGGTTGCGACGCTCGGCGGGTTTTTGGTGCAGGGAGCCGGCGTCTTTCTTGCTTACTATCGGGCCCGAGGACGTGTGTTGCCCCACGCGGTCGGTCCGGCAACTGTCAGGGAGGCAGCGCTCGAGCCGCGGCCGGCGCGCTTGCCGGGTGGGTGGCTTCTCCAGTTTCCACCTTTCGCCGTGCTGGCAGGGACCGGAATTTGGCTGCACACGCACTGGGAGCAGATTCCCGCGTCATTTCCGATCCACTGGGGGGCGAACGGGCAGCCCAACAACTGGAGCACTCGTACGTTTACCGGCGTCTACGGGTCACTGCTGATAGGCGTCATGTTGTGCGCCGTTATGGGATTTGTCGCTTACGCCTTCCTTCGCTGGTCTCGGCCCATCCAAGCGGCCGGACCAGCGGGCGAACGCGAGCGCCGCTTTCGGAAAATGATCGGCTCGATACTTGTCGCCACGCAATATCTCCTGGCGCTGCAATTCACCTGGATTGGGCTGACGCCCTTGTCTAACCCGCAAGCAGGCCCGCCAGGCATCGTCCCCTTCCTTGTAATCACCTTAGGCTTCGTGGTGGTGGTCGTGGTGGTGGCGATGCGTTACGGCCAGGGCGGAACGCGCTTGGCCGGCGCCGCAGCCTCTGCTGCGGGCGGCGCAGCGCCGGTCGGCGACCGCACGCCTGACAAGTACTGGAAGCTGGGGTTGTTCTACGTCAATCGGGACGACCCGGCGGTGTTCGTTGAGAAGAGGTTTGGAGTCGGCTATACACTCAATTTCGGCCACCCCGGCATTTGGATAGCCTTGGCGGTACTGGTAGCTGTTTGGGTGGCGGTATTCCTTCTCGCCCCATCGCAGCACCATCCTTAGGAGTCAAGAGTCGAAAGTTGAGAGTCAAGAGTCAAGAGTACTGAGTTCTCTGCTTCTTAACTCCCGGAACAGGGACTTTCGACTCTCGACTCTCAACTAATCTTAGCAGCAACTTCGCCAGTTGATCCGAGTCGTGACGGGCAACTCGGTCTTCGAGAAGGACATCCGCGAGCACCGGGACAACCCCCAAAGCACGCACTTCCGCCAGGTCATTCACCACGGGCGCCGCTCCGTCCGCGGCGTAGCGTCGGCGCAGCGAGGCCGAGACCTTACGCGTATTCAGGATCACGGCATCAAAAAGCCTGCGCCCGGCATGTTCGTGCAGAGCGCGCAAGTGTTCGGCGGCAGAGTAGCCGCGCGATTCTCCTGGTTGAGTCATGAGATTGCAAATATAGACCTTTAGTGCTTTAGCCCGAGCGACCTGTTCGGGAATCCCATGGACCAGCAGGTTGGGGATGAGCGAGGTGTAGAGTGACCCTGGGCCGACCGTGATGAGGTCGGCATTCTCGAGAGCGGTGAGCGTTTCCCTCAGGGGACGGCAACGGCTGGGGACAATGTGCAAGCGCGTGATGGGAATTGCAGTCTTGGTGATGCGCGATTCGCCATAGATGATGTTGCCATTGGCTTGTTCCGCCTTTAAGCGGACGTCGGAAAGTGTGGAAGGAAAGATCTCACCTCGGGCGGCCAGGACTTCGCTCGAAACCCGGACTGCTTTCGCGAAGTCACGCGTCAGGTGGGTCAGGGCGACGAGAAACAGGTTGCCGAAGCTGTGGCCGCGCAAACCGTGTCCGGTGGAAAAGCGGTAGTTGAAGAGTTTGGTGAGGAGCTTTTCATCTTCCGCCAGTGCCACCATGCAATTGCGGATGTCGCCCGGCGGGAGAACGCCCATCTCGCGGCGCAGACGTCCGGAGCTTCCTCCCTCGTCAGTAACCGTGACGACTGCCGTCAATCTGAATATCTTCGCTTGCCGACCGATTGGGTTGGTGATTCCCGGGAGGTAAGGCTTCAGACCCCGTAAGAGGGTGGACAACCCTGTACCACCACCAATAGCAACAACTTGCATGAAACTCCCGTACGGAGGTGGCTGTGCGGCGCCTCACTCGTGGGATAGCGACGGGAAATCGCCGCTTTAACCAAGGCTAAAGCTCAGGATTGAAGACTAATTCCCGAAAGCGAGCATCGGCTGCGAGCGCCTGGAAGTCTTCGTCACGCTTGGCCTGGATGCGGTTCTGAGGGCGCAGAGCTATAGCCTCCTTCAGATTCTGCAAAGCGGATTCCGCATCTCCCCGTAGCGAATAAGCAGCGGCCAACGCGTAGCGAACGTGCTCGAGCTTGGGCGCCGACTTCTGAGCTTTGTTGAGGTATTCAATGGCGTCATTAAGACGGCGGGAGTTTAGGGCGCCTACCCCCATCGTATAAAGATCTTCGGGCTTCTTTGGCGCCGGAACGGGGCGGCTGAGTTTGTGCTCGCACAGACGCAGATGAACTCGCGCCCTCTCCGCTACGCCTGCCACTCCACTCGATGCCAGCTTTTGGAATATTTCCTTAGCTTTCTCAAAATTCTGCCGGTGGACAGCGCGCGCACCGAGTTCGTAATTCTTGACTGCGCTTTGAAACACTGCTTCGGGTTGCCGAAGATCGGTGGTTTGTGGGCCTGATCGGTGACCGGTAGAACGGGCCATTGAATTAGCGGATGCGCTCAAAGCCACTGCTGGATACGCGGTTCCAGCCGAACGAGTGCGGCCGGATCGGGCAGATGAACGAACCGCGCGCATCCTGCGCTTGCCTGAAGTCCCAAATGTCGCCTTTCTTTGTCGGCTAAGGCTTTTCATTTCAGTATCTTCCAACCAAAGATGGAGGTTCCGATGAGGCGCTTCATCGGATGCCTCATCTCTATCTATAACAAAAGTAGTGGAATATAGTCAAGTGGAGAGCATCAGGCTAGGCCATGGCGGGTCCGGGCCACCCGAATTCACTCAAAACAATATTCGATATTGTAGAACGGCGCCTCAGTGCAGGGATTCGGCAACCGTCCGTAGGGCGTGATCGACTCCCCATCCTTCGGCGCAAAGTCTAGCGCTGAGGGGTCCATCTTTCAGGCACTCCCTTCACTCTTCACAGCGACAGAAAGCAACTCTCCTGCGGTGGGACGCGACTTCGTCGCCGTCACGCGTCGCGCCAAGGCATTGTCTGCGGCGCAGCGGACCACGTGAGCTAAATCCACACCCTCGAAGGGAGGCGCAATATAGTCGAAAGCTCCGACCTCGACGGCCGAAGCATAAAGGTTGGCGTTAATGGTTTGTCCCACGACAATGACATTGACCTGCGAAGATGCTTTCTCAGAGAATGACACAATCTCAGACCACTTCCCGTCGGGCAACTCGCTCTCGGTGAAGGCCAATAAAGGCGGATTTGCTTCTGACAGAGCAAGTATTGCTTCGGCCAGAGTTTGCGCCCGCTCCGTCCGGACAGCGATTTTCCCTAACGCGGCCTTGATTTCATCGAACGGCCCAGTTTGATGAAAAACTAGTAAGGCAGTGACTTTTGCGCTCATCGGTGGACCCCTAACCGGTCGTGAAATTCAACGGCAACACTGCCTTGTGGCCTTCGCCGGCCAAGCTTATCATCCGGCTCGGCCTTGAAGGCTGACGATCCCGTGCGCTATTGCAGGCAGTTCCCTCCCAAACTTATCTGAGTGCGACTGTAAAGACCTTCTTTTGTTGTGTAATGTCAACTTTGTCTTCCCGTGCAAGCCAGCCCAAGGCGAAATTGACAAGTTCGCCTGAGCCATTCAGTTTCTTCTTGAGTTGCGAAACTGAATGAGGTCCCTCCGCGTTAAGTAAGTGCCATATCTTGCCGGCTGTTTCGCCGACCTGTCCATTAAGTTCCATCTCTTGCATCCTCCTGTTAGTTTCCAGATTAACTCGTTCAGGGCTTGCCCGTTTCTGGCCCTGGCGACTCGCAAAACTCTGACGTTTGGTCGCAGCGCCAACCGCCGACCACTTCTCTGAGTGCCGGATGTTATCTACGCCCCGAAAGAGGTTCGCTTGCTAGGTGCAAATCGCAATTCGGAAACTTGTCGAGGGTCAGTACCTGCTTCAGACAACAAAGCATCCGGCTACCCCCAAACCGAATCGCCAATAGAGTATAGCCGAGGGAGTCGGTTTGCGGGAAGCAAAAAATTACTATCGCGGTGATAACCAAGTCATTCAGCCCACACGTTGGGCGAAACTCTCTCATCTGCGAAAAGCGAAGACTGCCTTGGCTGCCTGTTTTCGCCTTTAGTCAACGGTTACCGCGCTTCCTCAGATAAGTCACTAATTCCATGAGCCCGTAAACCACCAGACATAGCCAGAAATCCACCAGGGTACCGAGATCGAACTTGAAGGGGTGATGTTTGGCAGGTTCCGGCAGATAGGGGTTGAGGGCAAAATACAAGCCATTGCCAACCAAGATAGCAACCAAGTACTTTAACCATTTAGCGGCTAAGGGCTTCATTTTGTCGTTTTAAGGCAGACGCGCTGCAGACACCAATACCGCGGCCTATCTTGCCGGAAACTGTATAATAGGAAACGCCGAACCGCGATGCCAACTTCAACCCTCACGCCCGCTTCGGAAGTGATGTACCTGAAAGGTGTGGGTCCGGCACGAGCCGAACTCCTGGCCTCGCGAGGCATCCGAAGCATCGAAGACCTTCTTTACTATACGCCATTTCGTTATGAAGACCGTACCCGCATAACCCTGATTCGTGACTTGGTTCCCGGGCAGACCACAACGATCTTGGCGCAGGTTCTGACTTGCGGCCTGACCAGGACTCGGAAGGGCGTCTACATTTATGATCTCGCAGCCCGAGACACCAGTGGAATGATCCGCTGCCTTTGGTTCAACGCAGTCTACCTGGAAAAGGCCAAGGTCTTCCGGCAAGGCCAGCGAGTTTGCTTTTATGGGAAGGTGGAGCGCGATTTCTACGGTGCAGGCAATTTGCAGATTGTTCAACCGCAGTACGAAATACTGCCGGAGGCGGAATCCGAGGGCGGGAACTCCATAGAAGTGGAACGGGTTGTACCGATCTATGAAAGCGCCGGAAGGCTGGGCACCCGGGTCATTCGGCGGTTGATCTGGACCGCGCTTTCCGCCCTCGGGGACAGCATCCCGGACCGGCTGCCCTCGTCGGTGAGGGAGAAGAACGGGCTGATGGACCGCGCCACGGCTTTTCGCCAAACCCATTTCCCTGACTCCGGCCAATCCCTCGAACAGTTGTGCAATTTCCGCACCCCCGCGCAGGTACGCCTGATCTTCGAGGAGTTCTTCAACGTGGGCGCGGGCCTTGCCTTGCGACGGCGCAAGGCCAAATCCTTACAAGGAATCAAGCTTGAGCGCAAGGACAGCGCCCGCGCCGCGATTCGCAGCATTTTGCCGTTCCATCCCACCGCCGCGCAGAAGCGGGTGCTGAAAGAGGTGGTGGACGACATGTGTTCCGCCCGGCCCATGAATCGTCTTTTGCAGGGCGATGTGGGGTCCGGGAAGACTATCGTTGCTCTCCAGGCGGCGATCCTGGCCATTGAGAATGGCTATCAGGTGGCCTTGATGGCTCCCACGGAGATCCTGGCCACTCAGCACTACCTTTACACCAAGGCGCTGCTGCGGCCGCTGCCTTACCAGATTGACTTGTTGATCAGCGCGCGCAAGGCATCGGATAAGGCGGAGATCAAGGAGCGAATGGGGAGGGGAGAGGTTAACCTCATCGTGGGCACCCACGCTCTGCTGGAAGAAGACGTGGAGTTCTCCAAGCTCGGCCTCGTGGTGGTGGATGAGCAGCACCGGTTTGGCGTCCTGCAGCGGTTCGAACTGATGCGCAAAGCGATCAACCCTCACGTTCTGGTGATGACCGCGACACCTATTCCTCGCACGCTTGCCCTGACCCTCTACGGCGACTTGGATTACTCCATTATCGACGAGTTGCCGCCCAACCGGACGCCCATCGAAACTCGCCTGGTGGAGGAAGAAGCCCGCGCGCGAGCTTTCGAGTTCATTCGCGAAAAGGTGCGCCAGGGCGGGCAGGCTTACGTGATTTATCCGGTGATCGAGGAAGGCGGGAAACTCGATTTGAAGCCCGCCGTGCGCATGTTCGAGCAGCTTTCGCACAGCGTTTTCCCGGAGTTGCGTGTGGGGTTGTTGCACGGGCGCCTGCCCAGCGACGAAAAGGAAGACGTGATGCGCCGCTTCAAGCTGGGTGAAGTGCAGGTGCTGGTCTCGACCACGGTTGTGGAAGTGGGCGTGGACGTTCCGAATGCCACCGTGATGCTCATCGAGCATGCCGAGCGATTCGGCCTTTCCCAGTTGCACCAACTGCGCGGCCGCATCGGGCGGGGAGCGCAGAAATCACACTGCCTTCTGGTTGCTTCCCCGTCGCTAAACGAGTTGGCGCAGCAGCGGCTTCAAACCATGGTGGACACGACTGACGGCTTTAAGATTGCCGAAATCGACTTGCGGCTGCGCGGCCCGGGAGAGTTTTTCGGCACTCGCCAATGGGGCATCCCGACCTTCCGGATCGGCAACTTGATCCGCGATCAGGAGATTCTGGAGTGGGCCAAGCGGGAAGCCTCGAGCTTTGTCGAGCACCCATCGTCTCGCCAGGAATTGGAAGCGTTTGCAGGCTACTTGCGGGTCGAGTGGCCGCGGCGCTACCGCCTGGCCAGCGTCGCGTGAGGGAAGGCAAAAGGCAGCCGCTCATGCCCGTCGGCTGACGGGCGCCCAGAAACCATGAAAACCCTGTCATTCTGATCCCTTCGCTGTCATTCTGAGCGAAGCGAAGAATCTCGCTCTGATCTTTTCGTTGTCGCTTTGTCACGGACCAGAGCGAGATTCTTCGCTTCGCTCAGAATGACAGCGCGTTTTCAAAGCAGAAAGAAACGCTCGGTGGCTTGCGCGCGAGAGTGCTCAAATTGGCGGCAGCCACTTAATGACGGAAATCGCCGTCATAACCTGGCACTTTGGAAGGGCACTTTGGAAGGGCGGGGCTTCAGCCCCGCCGCCTTCGGCAGTCCGACGCGTTGGGCCTTTAGGCCCTGAAGCCACGTTGCCTCAGGGGCTAAAGCCCCGCCCTTCCCGGCACTCCGCAACATGACGCGGGCTTTCGTCAGCAAGTACTAGCACGCGAGCTTAAGGCAGCGGTCCTCGCTAGCCGACGTTTTGTCACTGTCACAGTATCGCGCTGGAATCGCAAGCCCTGACCTCGTTTTCGCAAAATCCGGCGTTGTCTGGTCCCTTTGGGGTCCGATTGCGCTCAAATTGTGCTCAAAAGACGCAGAATTTGCAGCATTGAAAAAAGTGATGTCGTTGGTTGTAAAGCACTTATTTAGTTCGTTCCCACGATTTTCATATTTTCTCGCGGTCCGCCGGATTTCCCTCTCCCAGGCGATTCCGGATCGCCCGCAGTCGCCTTTCGAGACGAGCGTCAAAACGTGCAAGTTGTTACAAAGCTCGAATTCTGCCTTTAATGCGTCCATTTCGACACTCAATTACGGTTCGTTTTGAGTTCGTTTTGAGTTCGTTTCAAATGCGCATCCTTTGTTTTCAAAAACATACTGGCTTCGTTCGTATTATTTCTTGTTTGTTGCAGTCGTCTTTTCTCCCGCATGGCCGGGACATTCCGTTTCTTGGAAGAGCGCGTCCCATCTCCGTCCCTTGCCTACGACAATATGTCCACAAACTGACCATAATTGTAGGCTATCATGTCGCGCCTGGCTTGTCAAGCGAATAACGTGCAGTGGTGCAGTTTGACGATGGAGCGGCGAGTTTACCTTGCCAAATGGCGGCGTAAGGTCGGCGGCGTTCGCCCGACACTCTTACTGACTTGGGTCTAACTCATACCCAGCCTCCGGCAAGTCCCACTAATAAAACAACTTTGCGCGGCACGCCTGTTTGATGAGGTAGCAAGGTGGCTGTTAGCGGCCCCCGACGGGTTGTTGCCTCCTTACTCGCGGGGGCACGAGGCACTTGCGCGGCAAGGCCGTTTAACGGCCAGGTGGCCGGCCCTCGATGGACGAGAAGCCGACTTCATTCCCAATCCATTTTGTATGCGCCCCGTACCCGTGATGCGCAAAGGGGCCTTTCGGGAAACCTTGGTCTGGGGCCGGGACCAGTTCACGGTTGATCCAGCATGGGAGGGTGTTGCTACGGACAGCACTCCTGGGAACTGTTCCGATACTTGAACTGTCCCGGATCGTCCTATTGCGTTGACTCGCCAGTACACGCGGCGTATGCTGGCGTCATTCCGGAGTTCGCCAACATCTTGCTGTGAGGTAATCGCCTCGTGGTTGGTAAGACCGTTTCCCACTATCGCGTCGTGGAGAAGCTCGGTGGCGGGGGCATGGGTGTTGTCTATAAGGCCGAGGACACCACGCTGGGCCGTCAGGTCGCTCTCAAGTTCCTGCCTGAGGAATGGAGCAAGGCTAGTCAGGCCCTGGAACGCTTCAAGCGCGAAGCCCGCGCCGCCGCGGCGTTGAACCATCCCAACATCTGCACGATTCACGAAATCGGCGAGCATGAAGGCCAGCCCTTCATCACTATGGAGTTGCTGGAGGGGCAGACCCTGAAGCAGCGCCTTGCCGGGAAACTGCTCAAGACGGACGAACTGCTCGACCTCGCCATCCAGATTGCCGATGCGCTGGACGCTGCCCACGCGAAGGGAATCATCCATCGGGACATCAAGCCGGCGAACATCTTTGTCACGATACGTGGCCAGGCGAAGGTCCTGGACTTTGGCTTGGCCAAGCTGGCGCCAAGGGCCAGGCGGGCGGCGGAAGCGGTGGGAGGCTCTGCGCTGCCCACCGCATCGGTCGAACCGGAACAGCTCACCAGCCCCGGCGAGGTGATGGGCACAGTCGCCTACATGTCGCCAGAGCAGGCGCGAGGCGAGGAGACCGACGCGAGAACTGACTTGTTCAGCTTTGGCGTGGTCCTGTACGAGATGGCGACAGGTCACCCGGCCTTCTCGGGGGCAACTTCCGTGCTCATTTTTGATGCGATCCTGCACAAAGCCCCTACCTCGCCGGTTCGACTGAATCCCGACTGCCCTGCGGAGTTGGAACACATCATCAACAAGGCGCTGGAGAAAGACCGGGAGACGCGCTATCAGACGGCCTCTGACCTGCTGGCCGACCTGAAGCGCCTGAAGCGCGACACGGGATCTCCCCGTGTTATAGCGCCGGCCGGCGCCCACCCCGATTTAACCGGGGACCGGCGACCCGAAGACACCGCTCGCAGAGGGGCGCTACAGCGGCGTTGGGCGGCGATCTCCCTCTCCATCTTTGCTCTGATCGCGGCGGTGCTCGTCGGGGGCCTCAACGTCGCCAGCCTGCGCGACCGGATTTTGACGGCTGTAGGGGTACGGCGCGCCGCGCCTATACCGAAAATTGATTCCCTCGCTGTACTGCCGCTCGCAAATCTCTCCGGCGATCCGCAGCAAGAATACTTTGCCGACGGCATGACCGAGGCGCTGATTGCCGAATTAGGCCAAATTGGTTCGCTCCGTGTGATCTCGCGGACTTCAGTCATGCAGTACAAGGGAGCGAAAAAACCGCTGCCGCAGATTGCGCGGGAGTTGAACGTGGACGCGGTGATTGAGGGGTCCGTATTCCGCGTGGGCGACAGGGTTCGGATTACTGCCCAATTGATTGGAGTAGGGCCGGAACGTCATTTGTGGGCGCGGAACTACGAGCGCGATTTGCGGGATGCGTTGAGCCTGCAAGGCGAAATCGCCCGCAACATCGCCGATGAAGTCAAAGTCAACGTCACGGCCGATGTCCAGGCGCGCCTGGCCAGCGCCCGCCCCGTCAACCCCAAGGCTCACGAGGCCTACCTCAAAGGACAGTTCTTCTTGAACAAGTGGACAGAAGAGGACATTCAGAAAGCGATCGAGTATGCCCAGCAGGCAGTCCAAATCGACCCCGACTACGCCCCGGCCTATGGATTGCTGGCCGAATCCTTCCACCTTAGCAGCAAGATCGCGTGGGGTCATCTTCCAGATGTAGAGGCAGCAGGAAAAGTGAAGGTGGCCGCTATGAAAGCGCTCGCAATTGACGACACTCTTGCCGAACCTCACATCGCCCTGGGAGCCGTCCTAAACTTCGACGAATGGGATTGGGCGGGTTCGGAGCGAGAGCTCAAGCGAGCCATCGAGCTGAATCCGAATTCCGGGCAAGCTCACGCGGAGTACGCTTGGTGTTTGGTAGAGATGGGGCGCCACGCTGAGTCCATCCGAGAGGCGAAGCGGGCGGTAGAGCTAGATCCGTTCTCGGAGAGCACGATTAACACTTTGGCGGCGATGTATTACCATGGGCGGCAGTACGATCAGGCGCTTGAACAGGCCCGGAAGTACGTTGAGATGTTTCCGGACCATAACGGCTCCTACTCTAGGCTGACCGGGATTCTTGAGGCAAACGGCATGTATGACCAAGCAGTTGCAGCCTGGCAAAAGACGATGACGCTTCGCGGAGAAAAACAAGAAGCTGTAGCGGCGTTGGGACGGGCTTATAAGGTTGGGGGTATTCGGGGCGCCTGGCGATGGGACCTTGAGAGGTTAGAGAGACTGCCCCGAGGCGAAAATGCTTCAATTGACTTTGCGAATCGCTACGCCTCCCTGGGCGAGAAAGATAAAGCTCTCGATTGGCTAGAAAAGGGATATGAGGAGCACGCCCCCCTAATGGTCTTGATTAAGGCCGATCCCCTCTATGATAGTCTGCGTTCCGACCCAAGCTTCCAGGACCTCTTGCGCCGGATGAAGTTCCCGCCGTAAGGTCGCTCTCGGCTTTTGGCTCCCCCCGTATCTTACGTGCTCTGCGACGCGATTCCGTTCCGCACAAACGCAGTTGCGGAATCGACTGGAATACATGACAACAAGGGAGACCAGCCCTTGTGCACGCCTTTGCCAGATTGTGCCTATGAAAGAGTTCTTACCGCGCCTCCGCTGGCCGACTAATCGCCTGATCTTGCAACCCTTTCCCGATCACGCTCTATGATCCAGCGGGGAAGGGCTGGACTTAACGTCCGAGCCGGCTCGATTCGGAGATCTTGCCATTGACCACCCGACGGGCGGGGATATCGAACCGTGTGTCGAGGGTGCATGCTGTGGTCGGCGACATAAGAAGCCGTGTCGCCGCCAGCCGCGGTTCAGGCGCATACGGGTAGTGTGACATTGTTGCGTTGCGGGCCAAGAATCCGAATTTCCCCGCCAAATGCATCGGCGGCAGAACGGCGCCGGTGTTCGCGGGTGGCGCACACGTCGCGACGCCTTTTGTCGCGATGTATGCGCGCATTGTCGGATCCTCGCCATGCAAATCGTGGCATTGCATGCTCCTACGACCCCGAAGGGCGCATATCTGCCGACGACTACCGTCGTCACGTTTGCGCCACCCGTCGATGTCAAACTTATAACCCCACGACGTGCGCCGCTCAAATCCTCTTCAACTTTTCAAGCAATTCTACGTCGTTTAGGATAGATACGCCACGCTTCTGACAGAAGGCAACAACTTCCGGCTCATATAAATCCCGATCAAGAGTGCAGAGCACGTCCGCCTTGCCATCGATGGCGGTATAGACCACCGGATCATCGTCCCGATCTTTAAGAACGATAGGCTTTTCGACACTGGGATGGACGACCTCTGAGATTTTGACGAGAAACTGCACATGTTCTTGGATATCCTGAAAAGTCAGCCGCCAAAGTTTCTGTAGTCGAGGGTAAGCCAGCACGCGTTCAACCTCGCGGAGCAAGAACGGCGAGGTGATGAGCACCAGGTCGCTATAGGCGATTTTCAGCAGGAGTTCGCGTGCAGGGCCTTGAACTTTGATATTGGCTCTAACCAAAACGTTGGCATCGAGGACAATCCTCATTTCGGGTTCGCGCGCGCGTGGCGGAGGGCGTCGTTGATTGCGGCCTCTTGCTCGTCATCGGGAACTTGGCGTACGGACTCGGCCGTCCTGGTAATGCGATCTTCGAGTTGGCGGGCAAGCTTCTGGCGGGCCTCTCCGGTGGGTGCATTGTGGGGTGAGAATGCCATGATACTCACTTCCTCTTCGGGTTCAAGGACTCGGCCCAGAACGCGCTCTACCGCGCGGCGTGCGTCAGAAGATAGTTCATTCGCCTTGTGTATTGCGATGTCTCCCATAATCCAATCTTAACCGCCCTCGGGCCGGGTTGCAACCGGTGATGCACCTCCTCCTAAGGGAACGTAGCGCAAGGCCGGCTGGCGTAGACCTCTGCCCTTTGAGGTCTACGATTTCGCGACGCGAAACGCTCCGTGGGACGGAGGTCGACGCGCAATCCCGGTTCGCCGCGGCGAGCTTCGCAGACATCAGAAACCAGATGTCTGCGCCAGCCCGCGTAGTTCGGTAGTGTGATCTTGTTGCGTTGCTCGCCAAAAATCCGAATTTCCCCGCTGAATGCATAGGGGGCAGAAAGGCGCCTGTGTTCGGTAATCCTAACGCCAGCACGATCAGCACGTCTCATGTCGAGCGGCAAAACCTGACCCTGCGGATGCGACGGCTGACTCGGCCGACCAATGCCTTCAGCAAAAATGGGAGAATCTTCATGCGATGCTTGCGCTATACTTCGCGTGGTATGATTGCGCCCGCCATTCCTACCCAAACGGACAGGAGTGGTTGTTGGATCATCATCGGCACCTATGGCGCGACATTCAGACCATGGGTGATGCTAGTACCTGCTGACGAAAGTCCGCGTCGTATTGCGGAGTGCCGGGAAGGGCGGGGCTTCAGCCCCGCCACGGAAAACGGCTCGTAATTGGGGGCTTTAGCCCCTGAAGGAACGTGGCTTCAGGGCCTAAAGGCCCAACTCGTCGCGTTCGCGGAGGCGGCGGGGCTGAAGCCCCGCCCTTCCAGGGGGCCACGTTATCACGGCGTATTCCGTCATTAAGTACTAGTGACGTGTCCCAGAAGTTCGTTGAACATGTCAGCCCGTCAACTGACGGGCGAAAGCGGGTAGCCCGTCAACCGACGGGCAGGGTGAGGGCCGTCCAACCCAGGGCTCAGAAGGTGTGAAGAAATTCGGAATGTGTCATCCTGAGCATTGACAGCCGCGGGGGCTGCCCTTGCAGGATGACAGCGAAGGACCCAGGATGACAGGCGGTTGATTCTTTCACGCCTTCTCACGCCCCGGGCTACTTTATGCTGCCCCTGACGGGGCTGCTGACGCGTAGCCGAATCGTCTCGACTTGTGTTGCGAATTATTGCGACGCGACACCAGGGGCACGCTCTGATTTTGTGATTCTCAGGATTGGGAGGATAAAGTATGGCAGACGTCCACCGGACCACGCGAGATCGCCTCATTCCGTTGATCCTGTTCGTAGCGCTGATTAGAGCTGTGCCGCTGGCGGCGCAGTTCACCACGGCCAGCCTGGACGGAACCGTGGTTGACCCCTCGGGTTTGGCAGTTCCCGATGCTACGGTCAGGGTAGAGAACACCGAGACAGGCCTGATCCGCAACACCCAAAGCGGACCCGACGGGCATTATCTTTTTCCCGCCTTGCCCGTGGGGATGTACAAGCTGACGGTAGAAAAGAGCGGGTTTCGTCCCTACATCCAAAGCGGCATTGCGCTGAGCGTGAACCAGGCGGCCACTCAGCCGGTGATTCTCCGGGTCGGAACGGTGACCGAGCAAATTATCGTATCGGGCAGCGCTCCTCTCGTGACCACGCAGGTGTCGACGGTGGGGCAGTTGGTAAGCCAGCAGAACGTCGAGAATTTGCCCTTGAATGGACGCATGGCGCAAAGCCTGGTGTTCCTCATCCCCGGGGCAAACGACGTCACACCGTATTATTGCGGCGCGGGCTGTGAAGGCGGAGTTTATCCAGGTGAACAATATGCCGCGGTCAATGGCGGCGGGCCGAACGGGGTTAACTACCAGATGGACGGTTCCGACAACAACGACACTTACATGAACACGAACCTGCCCTTCCCCGATCCGGATGCGATTGAGGAATTCAACGTGCAGACCGGGAACATGAGCGCGGAGTACGGCAACGCGGTTAGCGGCGTCGTGGATATCGTCACCAAATCGGGGACCAACCAATTCAAGGGAGACGTCTTCGAGTTTCTTCGAAACTACGCGTTCGATGCGCGCAACTACTTTGCCCCCACCCGGGACACGCTGAAGCAGAACCAATTTGGGGGCACGCTGGGCGGACCCCTCAAGAAAGACAAGCTCTTTTTCTTTGGGAGCTACCAAGGCACGCGCACGCGGACGGCGCCCAACGGGAACATCGTCGAGGTGCCGACCGCAGCCCAGCGGGGGGGTGATTTTTCCTCTTACTGCTCCGCTTACGATGCGTCAGGTCTCTGCACTGCAAACGCCATCGCCAATGGGGGCGTCCAGCTCAGCGACCCCAACACGGGCGCTCCTTTTGCCTATAACCAGCTTCCGGTGGGCTCACTTTCCCCGGTCGCATTGAACCTGCTCAAGCAATTGCCCCTGCCCAATGCCGGCGGCCAGGAGCTCAACTACTTGGGAGCGGCGACGAATACGAACGACGACCAATATCTGGCCAAGATCGATTACGCCCGCGGCAGCCACCATGTGAGCGGGCATTACTTCTTCACCCAATTCACGGAGCCGGCCACCCCGGTGATGAATAACGATATCCTGACCATTCAATCCAATGCCAATCGAGTGCGCGTGCAGACGGTTTCTGTGAATGACACGTACACGGCCTCGCCCCATTTGCTGTTCAATACGTGGTTTGGATGGAACCAGCAGAACGGAGGTTACCTGGTCGGCGTACCTTTTTCCGCCAACGCCTTGGGGGCGAATATTGCGCCGTCACCTTCACCGCAGCTCAGCATTCTCGTGAACGGTTACTTTGACCTCATTGGGCCCGAGGTCGGCGCCTACAATCGCGGTGACCAGACTTTGCGGGAAGTCGCGACCTACATGAAAGGCAAGCACCAGCTCTCCTTCGGGGGGGAGATGTTGAGGGTGGACGCGCCCATCGCCAGTCAGTACCTGGAGGGCGGCCAATTCCAGTTCAGCGGCGCCTTGTCGGGAGACGATCTGGCCGATTTCATGCTCGGCGACGTCGCCACTTTTACTCAGGGTGGCGGCATTTACGCTAATGTAACCGGATATAACTTTGCCGCCTTCCTCCAGGACAACTGGCGAGCCAGCGAGCGCTTGACGCTCAACGGCGGCCTGCGGTGGCAACCTCTGCTGCCCTTTACCGACAGTAAGGGACGCCTGCCGTGTTTTGAGCCGGGCAAGGTCTCCAATCGTTACCCCAATGCTCCGGCGGGCTTGCTGTTCGCAGGTGATCCGGGTTGCCCCCAAGGGACTTATTACAGTAGCCTGGCCACTTTCGCGCCGCGCCTCGGATTTGCTTACCGCCTGACCCACGACGGCAAAACGAGTCTTCGCGGAGGTGCGGGATTCTATTATCAGCCCCCCGAGACTCTCGCCTACCAGGACGACGCGGGTGTGGCGCCCTTCGCCCCCATCGTCACGCTGAATGGTGTGAGCTTTGCCGATCCTTATGGCAGCGCGGGAATCGCCAATCCCTTTCCGGCGGATTTCGGCCCCAAGGTACCGCCGTCCAGCACCACGTTCCCCCTTCCCGCCACGGTTGCCTACTTCTTCTCCCGCGGCTTCAAGATGCCGGAAATCACCATCTGGAATTTGACGCTCGAGCGCCAGATCGGATCGACTTGGTTGATCAAGGCGGCCTATTTCGGGAATAAGGCCACCCATCTTTTTGGGACATCGGACCAGGAGCCCATGGCCGACATTAACGCCGGCCTCTACGTGCCGGGCAATTCCAGCGAAAACAACCTGCAACAGCGCCGGCCGTATCCCAACTTCGGGCCCATCGGAATGATCGATTCCGGGTTCAATTCCAACTACAATTCGGGTCAGTTGAGCCTGGAAAGGAAGGCGAGCCACGGGCTTTCGTTGCTGGCGGATTACACCTGGTCCCGAGCGTTCAATGACTTCTCCGAGACAGTCAACTCGAGCTACTATTCAACCAATCCCTTCGACCGGAATTTTAACTACGGCCCGAGCACGCCCGACCTGACCAACGTCATCAAATTCTCCGGCGTCTGGGAGATCCCTCATTTCCACCTGAGCGGAACGGCCGATAAGTTCCTCAACGGGTGGCGATTGAGCCCCATCGTGAATTGGCGGAGCGGATTTCCGTTCACCGTCATGAGCGGTTACGACAATTCCTTCTCCGGGGATTTTGTGGACCGGGCAGACTTTATCGGCACGAATTTCAGTCAGGCCAAGCTGGACCCCCACCGTTCTCATAACGCGCTGACCCAGGAGTACTTTAACACCGCGGTTTTCGGACCCAATGCCCTTGGAACCTTTGGCAGCAGCGGAAAGAACAATTTGCGTGCACCGGGATCATTCGATACGGATATAGCTTTACTCAAAGACCTCAAGATCTATGAGCGCTTCATGCTCCAGATCCGCGCCGAGGCCTACAACGCTTTCAACGATGTCAGTTTTGGCGCGCCGGATTCCACCTTGACCGATCCAACTTTTGGGCAGATTCTCACGACGTCAAATTCGCCTCGAGTTTTGCAGTTTGCATTGAAACTTTTGTTTTAGCGCATCGCCAGGATGGCAAAAAGAGTGACGCCCTGTTTTCGTCACGCGGGCGGCCCGGCCGCTCAGGCGTTGGCATCCTGCCCGTGAGTAAGCGTGCGGGAAGCCATGTGGCAACGAGCTGCCACACGCCAAGGCTTCGCGCGCCAAAAGGGGTTATCGGGAGCAGCAACGTAACAATATAACACTAGCCGATGCGCGGCATCGGGTGCGAAACAACGTATGAGTGATAAAATGAATCAGTTCTTTTCATGAGAGTAATTTCCGGTACATATCGCGGCCTGCATCTTGGGACGCTCAAGGGCGGCAATCTTCGGCCCACCTCCGATCAAATGCGGGAGACACTGTTTGATGTGCTGGGTCCGGAAGTGGAGGGCGCGGCCTTCCTGGATGCCTACGCCGGAACCGGCGCGGTAGGGATTGAGGCGCTGAGCCGAGGGGCAAGCGAGGTGGTGTTTATCGAACATCACCGCCCGGCCCAGCAGCTTATTCGCAAGAATCTCGAGACCCTGGGCATCACGTCCGGCTATTACCTGATCCGGACCTCGGTCGAAAAGGGGCTGGAGCGGCTCGAGCAGGAAGGGTCGAGGTTCGATTACCTCTTCCTGGATCCGCCTTACAACGAGATTAGCGAGTACCACCACGTGCTGCGTCTTCTCTCCCGCTCACATCTGCTGGATTCCCGGTCCCTGGTGATTGCAGAGCACTCCCGGTATTGTTTGCTCGAAGAAGCTTATGGAAGCCTGCGCCGGCAACGGCTGATTCGGCATGGCGACGCACAATTCGGCTTCTACCGCATGGCATAGCCCGCCTCGCTGTGTAGACCACAAAAACACCGAGACACCCGCACCACCTTTTCAAGCCGCGGTGATCCCAAATTCAATGCCGCACACCCAACTGCCATGGCGCCTTTGTGTCATGGTGGTGATTAATGCTAGGATGGGGTGCCTTCGGACGTTGCCCGGATGCGCCCGTGGAAATCCTTTTCATTGTTTTGGTCTTCGCCTTCTCTCTGGCGGCCTTGGTGGTCGCCAAGCGCGCCTTGAACCTCGCTCGCCAGGATGAGGAGCGTTGGGGGGACCTAACGCGTCGCCTCTATGCTCTCGAGGAACAAGTCCACCAACTCATCACTCAGCTACACAATCTAAAAGTCCAGAGGCAACCGACTCAGCAGCCTGCGAACGTGATCACTCCCCCAGTTACGGACGTGCCTGCGGCTGTCGTGACTGTGACTGCGGAGGAGTTGCGCGTGCCAAGCCCACTCGTCCGGTTTATCGCACCCGCCCCGATGCTTCCTCCAGAGGCTGCTATTGGGTCTCCGTCTCTCACGACTGCTGCGACTGAATCTGTTGCTCCTTCTGCGGTCATCCCTATTGCGGCGCCCGCGGTGGCCGGGGAGCGAGCAGCGCCCTCGCCCTTGTTCTCATCGACCCTCACGGCCGCTGAGACCTCGAAAAAAGTTCTCAGCATGGAAGAGATGCTAGGCGCCAACTGGCTGAACAAGCTGGGCGTGATTATCCTGGTGATCGGCGTGGCGCTCTTTCTCGCCTATCAATTGAAGACGCTGGGACCGGCGGGGAAAATCCTGGTGGGGTATTTGGTTGGTGGGGCGCTGCTTGGCGCCGGACTCCTGTTCGAGAAGCGCGAAGCCTACCGCATCCTGTCCCGCGCGGGGATTGGGGGCGGGTGGGCGCTGCTCTATTTCACTACCTATGCCATGCACCACGTGGAGGCGGCGCGCATCATCGATTCCCAGGCGGTTGACCTGGTTTTATTGCTGATCGTGGCGGCGGTCATGGTGGCGCATACCCTCCGGTATCAGACGCAAGTGGTGACGGGTCTCGCCTTCCTGCTGGGCTTTGCGACGGTCACCGTCAGCCACGTCAATGTCTACAGCCTGTTGGCGAGCGCGATTCTTGCCGCGGCCCTGGTGGTAATCGTTCAGACCCGGCGCTGGTTTGAGCTGGAGATCTTCGGGATTCTCGCCACCTACCTCAATCACTGGTACTGGCTGCGCCCCATCATCGAGCCGATGGGAAAGCATCATCACCCCTTTGCGGAATTTCCCGTCAGCGCAGGACTGCTGGTTTTCTACTGGGTTGTGTTCCGGGGCTCGTACGTCCGGCGGAGAATCGCCGACGCGTACCAGGAAAACATCTCCACGGTGGCGGCGCTCCTGAACACGTTTCTCTTGCTGGGTGTGATGAAGTATCAAGCCATCCACCCTGAGTGGGCTTTCTGGTTCTTGCTGCTGCTAGGCGGGGTCGAGCTGGGGTTGGGGCAATTGCCATTGCTGCGCAATCGCCGGGCAGCCTTCGTTATCCTCTCGACGTTAGGCGCGGGCCTGCTGGTGGCCGCATTCCCTTTCCGGTACTCGGGCTACCGCTTGTCGATCCTTTGGTTGGCAGAATCCCAGACTCTCTTTCTGGCAGGAGTTCTGACGCGGGAAATCCTGTTTCGCCGGCTTGGAATGCTGGCGGGAGTGGTCGTTGCCGGTCAAATGGTGAGCGTGGACGCCGCGAACGTCTTCGGCGCCAGGATGGATAACGCCCATCCGGTTCCTGAGTGGCGATTGGGAGTCATATTCGGATTTGCAGCGGCGTGCTTTTATAACAGCGCACACTGGGTTTACCGTCGCTGGAAAGAGCTGATTACCACGGAATTCGAGGAGCTGTGTTTTAGCCGGCTTTCCTATCTCGCGGGAGTGATGGCCCTCATTGGAGCCTGGCTAACCTGGCCCTCCGCGTGGACAGCCGTTGCGTGGAGCGTCCTGGCTCTTGCCCTGGCCGTGGGGGGCAACCGTCTCGCAGGGGCACGACATGGCGTGCCCGTACGACATGAACTGCTGCACCAGGCGAACGTGCTCGCCGCGTTCGCGCTTTTGCGCGTGCTCGTTGTCAACCTGCACGCCGTTGAGACTTATCATCACGTCACGCTGCGATTGATTTCAGTTTCCCTGGTCGCGGTCCTGCTTTATCTCTGCTCGCGCTGGACGGGGATCCACGACTGGGTTGCGACCAGGCGTTTGCCGGCTGTTTATGCCTGGGCGGCGTCTACGCTTGTCGCTTTGCTGATGTGGTATGAATTGCGCCCCGCCAGTGTGGCGCTTGGCTGGACGTTATTCGGATTAGTCCTTTTCGAATGGGGTCTGACGCGCGGATGGTTCTGGCTACGCCTGCAAGGCTACGTGGCGCTCGGCTCAGCGTTCTTGCGGTTGTTCTTTGTCAACCTGAATGCTTCCGGCATCCCGGGGCAGTTAAGCCCCCGCGTCTACACTGTTCTTCCCGTCGTGCTGGCTCTCTATTACGTCTATTCGCGTCTGGACGGAAATGGGGAATTCGAGAGCGACCGGCGCGTCAAGGCGCAGGACCTTTCAAGTTACTGCGGCACGATTGCCTTGGCGGCATTGATGCGGTTCGAGCTTGGGCCGGATTGGGTGATTGTGGCTTGGTCGGCATTAGCGTTGGCTCTGGCGTCCATCGCTTATAAAGCCAAACGTCCGGTATTCCTGCATCAAAGCTACCTGACCGCTTTCGCGGTCCTCTTTCGCGCTCTCTTCCACAACTTCTATGAGCGCAGCTATTTTGCCGCCGATTTCTGGCATAGCCGCTGGTGGTCGGTAGGTTCGACGGTCGCCGTGCTGTTTCTGGTGCTTCCGGTTGCATTTAAGCTTCGCCACGCCCGCGGCAATGCACATGAAGCCAGTCATTCCCGCGAAAGCGGGAATCCATTGATGAGGACCTTTGCGGCCCTCGACCACCACCCTGAACAGCTCTTCTTTTTCACGCCGATTTTCCTGCTCACAGTTCTGCTGGCTCTGGAGATGAGAAGCGGCATGGTGACAGTCTCGTGGGGAGTGGAAGCCGTGGCCGTTTTCGTGTTTGCTCTTTGGGTGGGGCAACGCAGTTTCCGCCTCACGGGTCTCGGGCTGCTCCTGCTTTGCGTGGGCAAAATCATCGTAGTAGACATCTGGGGCCTGACTCCTCGCGATCGCTACTTGACGTTCATTGTTCTGGGCGCGTTACTGCTGTTCGTCTCCTATCTTTACACTCGTTACAGGGAGGCGCTGCGGCAGTACTTATAAAGAAGCAGGTTTCACGCGGGACCGTTTTCGAGAGCCCCGTCAGGGGCGGCATAGAGTAGCCCAGGGCGTGAGCCCTGGGTGGGATGGCCCTCACCCCGTCCGTCGGTTGACGGACACCCCTCTCCCGCCGCGCGGGAGAGGGGACGGGGGAGAGGGTGGGCTCTCGCAACCCACGGCTTGCGCCGTGGGCTACCTGCTGCCGCCCGTCGGCTGACGGGCTGATTTGGTTCTAGAGTGGGAATCCTAAGGGAAGTATGAAATATAGGATCGCGCTTCTATCAGTCATCCTTCTTACGCTTGCGGCGCTCGTCCTCACAGAGAAGCGCAAAGTGAACGCGCCAGTGAGCCCTGATCCAATCTTGTATTCTGTCGCCGACACGGAACGCGAACTGGGGCGGCTGCCCGTGGCGGCAACTCGTCTCTCAGATCACGACGAGATTCAAATCGGCGACCAGTTGGCGCGGCAAGTCATCGCGAGCTTTTCCTTGAACTCAAAGCGGAAGAACGCGGAAATCAGAGTGGTCGAGGTTTATCTTTCTCAGGTGGGATTGCGCGTCGCCGCGCGCGCTCATCGCAAGTTGCCGTATCGCTTTCATTATATTCCTGAGCTCGACTTCATCAACGCGTTTGCGCTGCCCGGCGGGCACGTGTTCGTCGGGGCGGGCTTGATGGACTTGATGGACAGCGAGGATGAACTGGCTGCAATCCTAGGGCACGAAATCGAGCACATCGACCATTACCACTGCGCCGAGCGCGTGCAAATTGAGGCGCGGCTCCGCCACCTGCCGCTTCGTGGACTGATCGAGTTGCCCGTTCAGCTTTTTGAGGTGGGCTACTCGAAAGACCAGGAAATGGAAGCCGATCGCGAGGGCACACGGCTGGCCGTCTGGGCATCGTACTCGCCTCTGGGGGCCATCCGGATGTTTGAGGCATTCGATCGGCTTTACCGGGAACGAACCGCCGCTGCGCACTCGCCGCAGGAAGAGGTGACGCAAGTGGCGCTTAGTACGCTCGAGGGTTACTTCCGCTCTCACCCCCAGACTTCGGAGCGGATCGATCAAATCAACCGGATGATTACGGATGAGCATTGGGGCAACCTGACGAGCGAGCGACCGCTCGAAGTGGCCTATGTTTTTGGAACGGCCCGCGCACAGCGCGCCTATGCCGCGCGACATTATCAGGAGGCGGCGGCGCTGGCAAAGCGCTCACTCGATGTACTTCCCGCTCAGCCTCTGGCCTGGCGAGTGCTCGCCGCCTCGCAGTTCGCATTGGCAGATTTTGACGGCGCTGCGTCGGCAAATCGCAAACTGCTGGACCTGGCCCCCACGAACGAAGGTTATCTACGTGCTTATGCGGACTCACTCGCTGCTCGCGGTGAACCATCGAAGGGCGTTCGGGAACTGGAGATTTGGATGGCCGATCATCCCGATGCGACCGCCCGGGCGGTGCGGGATGTGGAACGCGCGGGCCTCCTGTTGCTGGCGCACGACAAGGCCGGGGCGGACGCACGCCTCAAGGAGCTCAATACTTTGTTCAACGGCGCATGGCCGCCCGAGCTCGCCGGACGGCTTGGCTGGTGGTATTGTAGGGCAGGGAATTACTCTGCCGCGCTCAATCACCTGACCCAAGCAGCTCAGCAACTCCCCGGAAATGCGACGGTCAATACCCAGTTAGGGTGGGTGTACATCGAACAGCGTGACTTTGAAGACGCTCTTGACCGATTTGGCCGAGCGAAAAGCAGCGCCTCGGTGCGCGCGAACGGCCCGGGTCCCGAACGACTGCGTTTTGCGCAGCCCTGGATGGGAAGTGCCGTGGCTTTTTGGCTGGCGCGGCAACCTACCGAGGCGCTCAACGACTTTTCCTTCGTCGCTGAGGCGCAGCCCGAGTGGCTGAACCCTCGCTGGACCAGTGCGCTCTATTCTCCGACGGTAGCTAGGGCTGTAGCTGAAATGCAGGCTGAGCAGAAGAAGCGGAGAAGTGAAGCGCGGCCGCGGTAGGGGATGGTGACCTAAATGTAGGTTGGTCATTGCCTGTGATCTCTCAGCCCTGAAGAGCCGGCCTAGCGAAGCCCAGGCCAACGAAGGTGTGAAGAAATTCGGAATGTGTCATCCTGAGAGAGCGTGATTTTTTTGAATGTTGCCGAAAAGTGCCATTGATAACAAATGAGTTAAGTGCTCGAAAATGGCCAAAAATCCAAAAAAATCACAGACTCTGAGCGCAGCGAAGGATCTCTGCAGTTGTTGGTAAGCCGCTGAAGCATAAGAAACTGCGGGGATCCTTCGCTGCGCTCAGGATGACAGGCGGTTGATTTTTTCACACCTTCAACGGCCTGGGTGGAAGTGGAGCCCGTAAGACGGTATTTCATTTCCGCCATCAAGCCCTGAAGGGGCGTGATAGATCCGCATCCGTAGGCCGCCCCTTCGGGGCTGTGCGTTGACCCCGCCATTTCCGAGGTTATGTTTTATGACCCGTCGAGATCTTCTTAAACTCACCGGTGCCGCGAGCGTCGCCACATTGCCGGTTCCTGGCCTGCGCGCACAGGCGAACCCGCAACCACGCCAGGCAATCGTGATTCTTGAGGAATCCACTCGCTACGACATGCTGAATTGCAATGTGAAGACCGGCCTCCGCACACCGAACCTTGACCGTCTGGCAGCGCAGGGCGTGCGTTACGAGCGCGCTTACAACTGCCAACCCGTTTGCGCTCCGGCCCGCTCGGCTCTCTGGACCGGACTGACTCCCCACACCAACGGCGTATGGGGTAACAGCATGCCCCTGGGCGACACCACCCACACCATCGGCCAACGCCTCACGGACAAAGGCGTTCGCTGCGCCTTGATCGGCAAATGGCACCTCAGTGGCACCGATTACTTCGACACAGGAATTCCCGCCCCGGGATGGGACAGGGACTACTGGTACGACATGCGCGATTACCTCGAGGAGCTTTCTCCGGCCGACCGCGTGCGCTCTCGAAACCCCGCCACCGGCAACGATCCTACCTGGACGGCGGAGTATTGCTACGGCCACCGCTGCACCAACCGGGCGCTCGATTTCCTGGCGAAGCACGGGAATGAAGACTTTCTCCTGATCATCTCTTACGATGAACCGCACGGTCCCTGCCTCTGCCCCATTGAATACACTCGTTCGTATGAGGACTATACGTTCCCCGCGAACCCGAACGTCAATGACAGCCTGCGCGGCAAACCGGAAGCGCAGGTCGTATGGGCGGGGCCGAGACTGAACCAAGTGCAACCGCCCATCCGCGCGGCGCAGTTTTTCGGCGCCCACACGTTTGTCGATTCTGAAATCGGGCGCGTGCTGGACAGCGTGGAAGCCTGCGCGCCCGGCGCGCTCGTTCTCTACACCGCCGATCACGGCGTTTTTCTGGAATCGCACCGGCTGACGGACAAAGGCCCGGCAATGTATGAAGAGATCACGCACGTTCCCTTCCTAGCCCGCTGGCCCGGCTACGCGCCCGCGGGCGCCACCTCCTCGAGTCTTGTCTCGCAGCTTGACCTGAGCGGCACACTGATGGAATTTTTCGGCTTCGAAGTTCCCAAAACGCTCGAGGGCGGCAGCATGCTTGCCCTGCTCAACGACCCGGCGGCTGTGGCACGCCAGGAAGTCTTCATTGAATGGGGCCGCTACGAAGTTGATCATGACGGCTTCGGGGCCTTCCAACCCATCCGCTGCATCTGCGACGGCCGTTACAAGCTCGCCGTCAATCTTATGACGACTGACGAACTCTACGACTTGCAAACCGACCCCGGCGAGCTTAACAACCTGATCCAGTCGAAAGCCCATGCGGCCATTCGCAATGGCTTGCACGATCGCCTGATCGATTGGATGAATGTCTCGCGCGATCCTTTGCGCGGCTACTACTGGGGGCGGCGCGCGTGGAGACCCGGCTTCCCCGTGACGTGGGCTAACGCCGGATACACTCGCCAGCGGGAAGACGATGGCTACTTGCCTCGTGAACTAGACTATGAAACCGGCCTCACCATGACGAAAGCAACCCGCTTGAAAGGGACGTGAACAGTTCGTAATCTTGACCACGCAGGCGCATTTACCCTAGTATTGTGAATACGAGCAACGTCCTAGCTTGTATTGTGGCGGGGTAGCTCAGTGGTAGAGCGAGGGTCTCATAATCCCTAGGTCGGGAGTTCGATCCTCCCCCCCGCTACCAGTGAACTCAACGACTTGCAGGTGCAATGCGGGAGGCAACTCTCGAATTCGGTCCGCATGTCCCTAGGTCGAATCCGCTCCAGCCATCTAAGTGATCTGCTTGGCATTGCGGTTTTCATGCATTCCATTTGGAGGCGATTCAATCAATCCCACCTGAGGCCCCTGGAATCGAACCAAGATTAGCTGATTCAAAGTCAGCCATCCTACCCTTAGACGAGGCCAGAGTGGTTGGTCCCCGGTTCCCGAGTCGAACGGGACTCTATGGCTTTTCAGACCATCGCAACGACCGCGCTTGCTCACCGGGGAACTACTTTTCAAGCTCGACGTTCCAATAAATGTAAGCCTTGTAGTCCGACCATTCCGGCCGCAACGCGGGGATGTGCAGCCGGAAATTGAATCTCGGGTCGAACTGGTTAGGCTCCAGAGGTTTCTGCCGAAGCTTAAGTCCCGCCTCTTGGGGAGTTCGATCCGATTTGCGCTTGTTACATTGGACACACGCCAACGCCAGATTCGTCCAGACCGAGTTTCCTCCTCGAGTCCTGGGCAGGACGTGGTCAAGGGTGTACTCCGCCGTTTCCAGCAGCACGCCGCAATACTGGCAAGAGCTGTTATCGCGGATGGCGATGTTCCGGCGAGTCATCGGAACCTTCAGCCGCAGCTTCCGGCTGATGTGGTTCCGCAGCTTGATGACGCGCGGCATCCCCATCTCGAAAGACGGCGAGCGGAGGATGCGCTTCGCATCTTCCGTGACCACCACGGCACGGTCCTGCCATTGCAGATTGACCGCCCTCTGCCAGGAGACAAACGCCACCGGGAAGCCCAGGGTGTCAAGAACCAGAGTGTCGCTCATATTCCTTTCCTTAAGATGGAAGGCGCGGGTGGAGTCGAACCACCGTCTGAGGTTTAGAAGACCTCGGCCCTTGTCCGTTGGACGACGCGCCCCTGGTACGGTGGACGGGACTTGAACCCGCCAATGCCCGGCTTGAAAGGCCAGGGGCTCGACCACTTCGCCTTCCACCGTACAAACCTGGCGGGGACGACCGGACTTGAACCGGCGTTCTCGGCATTGACAGTGCCGCGAGGACTCCAACTCCTCCACGCCCCCGCACCCTCGGCGAAAGTTGAAATTGCTTCCAGCGTCGCCCTTGAGGGCGGCACGCGGCTAGAGCCCGGCGCTCAATACGACGAGGGCAAAAAATGGTAGCGGGGACCGGAATCGAACCGGCCTGTGTGGCTTATGAGACCACCGAGGAACCACTCCTCAACCCCGCAATAATCTGGTCGGGAAGGCGGGATTTCAACCCGCGATCTCCGGTACCCGAAACCGGCGACTTCAGCACTAGGCCACTTCCCGTAAAAGTGGTCGGGATGAGAGGATTTGAACCGATGACCTGCTCGTTGTAGGGCCGAACGGCGTTCGGCCCAGGCCGAGCGCTGCTCGGCCCTACGGCTACAGGGCCGAATCCTGGGGTGACTGACGGGAGTCGAACCTGCTAAAACCTGTTCCACAGACAGGCCCCGCACCGTTTGGGTTCAGTCACCATAGAGCTGCGGGTGAGATTCGAACTCACATATCGCGAGCTTAGGAGGCTGGTGGCCGATTCGATTGGCCGCACGCGCCCCAAAAAAACATGGAGGGCTCGACAGGATTTGAACCTGCGACCTTCTCGTTCGTAGCGAGACGCTCTGCTCCAGGCTGAGCTACGAGCCCAATGGTGGTGGTCCAGAGAATCGAACTCTGCCGTGCACCCTGATCCGGGGCGATTACAGGCTTATAAGGCCCGCCCGCACACCAGTGCTGACCACTCTGGAGGCGCGGCTCGGAATCGAACCGAGGTTGTCTGCTTTGCAGGCAGATGCCTTTCCATTTGGCTACCGCGCCCTGGCAGGAGCAGTAGGGCCGAACAGCGTTCGGCCCAGGGCCGAGCGGCGTTCGGCCCAGGCCGAGCGCTGCTCGGCCCTACGGTATGCTCCTGTGCTGCTGGGTGTTTCAGTTGTCAAAGAGCAACAAAAAAGCCCGCTTTTTGGGCGGGCCTCATAGAATCCGAACTGTGCTATGGATTCTACCCGCCCCCGCCGCGCCCTGGATTTGTCGCCATGATGGTGTTATCGACGACCTGCGGATGGGCGCACACAAATATGCGACCCGGCCTACCTTGCCGTTCGCACATCGTTGCGGGTTTGGGGAATCTCAACATGCTCATCCATCGAGCTGACGACAGGCTTTTAACCAGCGATTTCCTGTTTGCAGGCCATGTGCCTTGAACACTTGGCCATGCCAGCACATCAAAACTACTCTACCGCCGGCGCAAAAAGAACGCAAGGAAAATCGCGTGCCGCGGAGATGCGACGGCGGAGCCGAAGGCTCTAGGGCAGGGTGTGTATCGCGGGAGACGTTCTTGAAGATCGAACAACGAGCGCGTCTCCATCGTTCGCTATCGCAGCGAAACAATCTGGCCATACGACGTTGACTTGCCGCAGCCAGTGTCGAAGCTTGCGGCGAAAGAATCGGTCGGAGGAACAGGCGGCTGCGCCCAGTTGTTGAGCAAGGCCGTTCGGGCCGAGGAGAGGAATTCGGGCTTGAGTTTTATTCAAGGCCCAGCTTCTCCATACCAGCCAGATATAGAAGTCCAAGGTTCCCGGCGCGTGAGCAAAACAGGAAATAGCTTCCCGCTCCGCTGGCATCCTGTGTCAGCTGGGACTGTTCCAGACCTAAGGGTGAGACGACAGTTGGCCAGCGATCTCATTTTCCAATCGACTAGACTTGGAAACGGGGTCTCCACGGAAAGGCCTAACCTTAAGAAATCCCCATCTTGATGCCGATCAATTCGGACACGATATCGTGTTGAATTTACCTTGCATGCGTAAGTTTTGCGAAGCCATAATGCCATTAGAGTTCTCAATAAATCCATAAATAAGAGAATCAAATAGTATTAGACTATAACCGGATTGGCCCCAGGCGTGCCTATACTTCTAGCCGGGAAGCGAATGGCACGCAGCTTGTCACGCTCCCCAAAGCAAGTTCCCAAGAAGGAAGAAGGAGAAACTAACATGGCGATCGACGACCGGACGGGACAGCAAGTTGTGCCCGTGCCGCCTCCTAAAGAGTCGGGGCACGGTATCAAGTTTATTGTGATTTTCCTCGTCCTCGCAGTTTTAGCCGGCGGGGAATTCTACGCACTCAACAGAACGAACAACACACGCAGTGACCTCGTGGCGCAGCAGAACCAACTGCGAAAAGATTTGACGGCGCAAATCCAGGATCAACTTTCAACTCGTCTGGCCGCCATGGAGCAGCAGACCTCACAACAACTGGAAGCGCTGAAGACGGACCTTGATAAGTCCGCCCAGCATCTAGGTGCGCAGCGCGGTGAGTTGAAGCGTGCCCGCACGATGGTGGCGGAAATTCAGGATCAGCAGCGCAAGCAGTCCGAGGAGTTCCAAACACAACTCTCTCAAAAAGCCGATGAGCAGCAAGTCGGCGCACTCACCCAGGATGTTTCGCTGACCAAGACCGACCTTGACACGACCAAGAAGAATGTCAGTTCCCTGGCGTCTGACTTGGGCATGGCCCGCAGTGAACTGGGCACGCTGATTGCCCGGAACCATGACGACATCGAATACCTGCGGAAGATGGGTGAGCGTAATTACTTTGAATTTACACTCGACAAAAGTAAACCCGCTCGAGTTGCTAACGTGGGCCTGAACCTGAAGAAGACCAATGTCAAGCGCTATCGCTTTACCTTAGCCATGACCGTGGACGACACAGTGGTTGAAAAGAAGGACCGCAGCATGAACGAGCCGGTTATCTTCTACGTCAACGGATCGAAGAAGGCCTATGAATTGGTTGTGAATCGGGTGGGACCCAACCAGGTGAAAGGTTATATCAGCACCCCGAATGGTGTCAGCGAGGTTGCCGCCCGTTAAGAGGGAACGCACTAACCCTTTCCCACGGGAGACCCGGTCAGCCTGATTGGGTCTCCCTCTCGCCTTTAGCCCCACGCTCGCAACTCGAATCGAACTGGACAAAGCGTCAGGATCGGGGATGCTACGCTGTCACCATTCATTTGACACTCGATCCATTTCGCCTGTGCACTTCATCTTCGGCAAGTAGGGTGCCAATTTAACCAACGCCGCTGCCGAAGCCCACGTGAATTAAGGATTGAGATGACTTTGGAAAGCAAGGCAGACACCTTGCCGGGAGACGAACACGGTCGTTTGGACGAAGGCGGGGCTGATGGCTCGGTGCTTCCCCGTTGTAGCGGGTGCATGCTGTCGAAAATCCCCATCCCACGAGCAATGCGAAGCAACATCTGCGCATTCGCGATTTTGAACTTTAACCGGAGGATCTTCGGCAAGTGTCGGCTCTCCTCGCATGCCTTTTGGGTTACTTTGAGCAACTCCTGCCAGAAAGGAAGCTGCGGCCTGCCAGGAGGAACCGGGATCCGTTGGCAGAAGCGCAAGCCCGTCTGCTCGGTCTGTGGAAGGAGAAACAACTCCTCAGCCGGCGCTTGCTGGCCTTAGCCAGGATCAAATACTGCTTCGAGCAATCTTGACCAGACATTTGAGCGGTACAGGACTGACACGCGAATTACCCCAAGTTATAAAGGATGTGCCCTGAGTTGCCAGCCAGGCGCTGTTGAGAGGTGGATGTCAACGGGCAAGTAACAACATGCTTTGGACCATTTTCGCGATTCTGGTAATCCTGTGGTTGCTGGGCTTTGGCTTGCACGTTGGCGGAGGCCTCAAGTTTCCGATCTCTGAAAGATTCAGGACAGCAATTTCATGCAGCAACGCATAATTAGCGGAGTACCCACCATCGCCTATGATTGCGCCACCTCGGACGACGCCCGCATCGCCCTGAGCAACACCTCGGGTGCGGCTCAGTTCCAGGCCAGAATGGAGGCGGAAAAAAGCGGTCAAGCGGCCACTTCCTTCCAGCTCTCGTGGGTCGCCACCGACGAGATTCCCGACTCCTTGGCCAAGCGCTGGCAAGAACCGGCCATCGCCCCCGACACGCTTGCCATGCTCCAGTACACCTCCGGCTCGACCAGCCGGCCAAGGGCGTCATGCTCAGTCACGCCAACCTCATGGCCAACATCCACACCATCCATCAGGCTTTCGGCCTACAGGACGAGGACAGCAGCGTGTTTTGGCTGCCCATGTACCATGACATGGGGCTGGTGGGTGGCGTTCTGGTCCCGGTGTTCGCCGGTGTGACAAACGTTTCCATCTCGCCGGCCGCGTTCCTCCAGAGCCCCATCACCTGGCTGGCCGCCATCGGCAAGTACCGGGCCACCATCTCCGGCGGGCCCAACTTCGCCTACGATCTTTGTATTCGCAAGATCTCCGAGGAGCGGCGTGCCACCCTCGACCTTTCCTCCTGGGCATTGGCCTTCCTCGTCGGCGAGTTTCAACACGCCCGCCAGTCTTCGCGAATTCTCCGCCTGGTCCACCCGCAGGTTTTGCAGGCGGAATTGGCACGGGTCGACGCCGGTGGCGTGCGCGGACTTTACTCTTTCCTTTGTCGAGGACCTGCGGTGGGCGTTTGGTCTGGCACTGTACGACTCAGCGACATTTTGTACTTGTCCTTTGTTTTCATAGACATTCTCGCTTTGTTCCGTCGAATTCGAGTCAAGCAGTTGAGAGTCGAGAGTTGTAAGTCGAAGAGTGACAACCCGTAGGCATTTCCTCGCCTGACCTCTTGATCTGGTTTCACAAGTCCTCGACTTCTTGACTTCTCAACTTCTCGACTGTTTGTTTTCATAGATATTCTCGCTTTGTTCCCCCGATTTTGTGGTCGACAAGTGGAGGAGTCCAGACGTTGGGGAGCCCTCCGCCATCTTCCGGCCTGCGGTCCGTCGCTTACGGTCGGCAATTGGTCTCCAATTCCTCGACCACGATCTGCCCACCTGCCCATCTGCATACCTGCCCTTGCTTTTGCACTCCTCGACTTCTCGACTGCACTTTGAGGCAGAAACCACAGGTAGGAACTACGGACGAAAACAAAAGAGGACTTTCTGGCATAGCGTTCCCAGCAGGCCCTGAGCGCCTTGTCCGGCCTTACCCGAGAATTGTATCCTATATTTCCACGTCTGTCAAGTACCAATGAAGTTAACCGCCCCGATGGCAGCCCGCCCGGCGCAGACTCCTCAGTTCGGACTCTGCCAGCCAGCCGTGTTGCATTTCAGCCCGAGATTAGGCCTATAATCGCACCTCTGACCATGACGGCGTTGGGCCGGGGCCGAACGCTGTTCGGCCCTACAATAATGGCGCGGCCCAATCACGAATCGGCCCCGCGAATCCCATCCCACCGATGCGTCCGCGCTCGCTGGCGTCCTGGGCATCCGGGTTTAAATCCGCCGTCACCAGCCGGATTCGTAAACTTTGGAACGATCCATTGGCTGTTGTGTGGCAGGAGGATTACTTCGAGCGCATCATCCGCGATGAGAAGGAATTGTTGAACATCCGCGATTACATTCTCTCGAACCCGCTGCGCTGGAAGTTGGATCGCGAAAATCCCGAGGCTGGCCTCAATGCCAAAGACGACGCACCCTGGAACCTCGAGGATGAATCGTAACCGTAGGGCCGAGCGGCGCTCGGCCTGGGCCGAAGGCACTTCGGCCCTACGCCCGACTTTAGCGTCACGAGCACCACCGCCTCGTGGATCCAAAAGGCCAATGAACTGACGTGCGCATCGCGCTCGATTATAAAGGTCTGTAATAGCCATGCGCTGAGGCGTACAGGTGGAGAAGTTGAAATCCATGAGAAAACAACGGCGGTATTGTTCAACGAGGTCCAAGCATGAAGTGTCATTGCAAGGCGCCATCGCCAGTGGTTGGCGTCTCCTGGGCATCCGTCTGTCGGCAAGTCTCGTCATTTTGCTAATGTGCAGCCTCGGCTCGTTTGCGTATTCCGTCCTGACGCATGAGGAAATTGTCGACCTGCTCTGGAAAGATGAGATCCGTCCTCTGCTGCTCAAGCGATTTCCGGCGCTGACGGAGGACCAGATTACGGAGGCGCACGCCTATGCCTATGGCGGCGCCGTAATCCAGGACCTCGGCTACTACCCGTTCGGCAGCAAGCAATTCAGCGATCTGGCGCATTACGTTCGTAGCGGGGACCTCGTTCGTGAGTTGCTGCGCGAGAGTCAGGACGCTAACGAGTATGCGTTTGCCATGGGTGCCTTAGCACACTATGCGTCAGACATTGCCGGCCACCCGGCAGTCAACCTGTCCGTGGCGATTGAATACCCGAAGCTACGGGCGAAGTTCGGCAATTCCGTCAACTACGCGGAGAACAATACGGCGCATATCCGAACCGAATTCGGGTTCGACATGGTGCAGGTGGCGAAGAGCCGTTATGCCCCCCAACAATATCACGATTTCATCGGGTTTCAGGTGTCCCTGCCCCTGCTGGAGCGCGTTTTTCCGGTGGTTTACGGAGTGGAATTGAAAGACGTGCTTCCCCACGAAAGTCTAACGATCGGCTCGTACCGTTACTCTGTCAGCCGGGTGATCCCGGAGATGACGCAGGTCGCCCTGCGGACCCATAAGAAGGACATGATGCGCGAGGAACCCAGCTTTTCAAAACGAAAGTTTCTTTACCGTCTTTCGCGCGCCGATTATGAAAAGAACTGGGGAAAGGAATACACAAAGCCGGGATTCGGCACGCGCGTGTTGGCAGTGCTCTTCCGTGACATGCCGAAAATAGGACCGTTCAAAGCGCTGGCGTTCAAGAATCCCACCCCGAAAACAGAGGAGATGTATTTTAAGAGCATTAATACCTCAGTGGATGAATACCGAGCCTTTCTAGAAGAATTGCGAACGGACTCCCTGCAACTCTCCAACATGGATTTAGATACCGGCAAGAAGACCAAGGCAGGGGAGTACCCGCTGACCGACGAATCCTATGCAAAGTTGCTGGCCAAACTTTCCGAACGAAAGTTCGATCGGACGTCGCCGGAGCTGCGCGCGAACATCCTGGACTTTTATGGAGACCTCTCCGCACCGATCGAGACTAAGAAGGACTCCGCCGCTTGGCAGGCTGTGCTGACGTCGCTCGATCAGTTGAAGGCGCTGACTCCGATGCCGGCTAGCGAGGGCAGCCCTCCGCCATCCCAGGCGCCAGCCGCACCGCCAGCCCCAGCCCGAACCCCAGCCCTTGGCCTGAAGCGCTGAAGTGGCTCCTTCGATGACTTCCGGCAGACTCTTTGTTGGCCAAGGCATGGCGGCAAGCTTGTTTTGCCAGGTGGGATCGAGCGGCAGCAGCCGTATGCCGACGGGCTCGTACACGGCTGCGAATTTCGGGTGGTTGTGGAAGACATAGACCTCCCCATGTAGGCGGAGATGTCCTGCGCCTAGGTCTCTACGATGGGAAGCGCGGTGAGAGAACCACCGCCGCGCTCCCTGCCGATCGCGGCGAGATGCTGCGCCGCGTCAGGTTGCGTCTCGCGATCGGTTCTGCGGAGCATTGGCATCAATAGCATGCCGCAGATAGCATAGGCCGCGGCGGCATACAGAAGCTCGCGACGCATACCGATTACATCGGCCAGCCGTGCGACGCCCAACGCCGCAAAGGGCATCACGCCAGTGAATGCTAGAGCGGTTTCGATTTAAGTATTTACATATCCACAGGAGGCAAAGTAATTTGTGCATTCGCTTGGGGAGACCGTATTGAGCAACTCCCCGATATCGTTCCAGAGGGTATCGATATCGCGCCTAG
>Ga0326727_10004526_pt1 | contig 41568 bp, 29 predicted proteins | sample MB2enrmetagenome_FD_207643 | JGI IMG/M metagenome (GOLD analysis project Ga0326727, IMG submission 207643) | Lab enriched peat soil microbial communities from McLean, Ithaca, NY, United States - MB29MY | ecosystem: Environmental > Terrestrial > Soil > Wetlands > Peat | place: USA: New York...
TCACCTGATAGAAGGAAAAGGGGGCAGCCGGGATTCTCTGCCACTTCGATGAACCACACTTCCGGATCTGAAACGTTGTCAACCATGTCGCCGGTCTAAAGTGTCAACTATGTCCCCGGCCGGTCATTCTTTCGCCTGACGGGCTACGGAACCCGGGGCGGACCCCCAGGTCCGCGCGTCCGCTTCGGACGCTCTTCTCTCGAAGGACCAGGGGTCTGCCACCCTCGACAAGCCGGCCGGGGGGCCGGCTGCGGACCAGGGGGTCCACCCCGCCATTTGTCCAGGCGCCGGGCCGGGCCCTCGGCTATCGCGCCGTTATCAAGGGTTCTACCTTGAAGTTGTCGAACTGGGCCAAGGCGTAGGCCACCACTCCCAGACCGGCCATGCCCTTCGAATAGGTGGCGTCGGAGACGGTCTGCACTGTGACTCCATCGATCTTCGCAGTCAGGGAGCCGCCCTGAAACTCCAGCGAGAGTGCGTGCCAGGCGCCGACCCCCAGAGGACTCGCTTTGCCCGATGCCAGCGCGGCTTCATCCGGTCCCGTGGCAGCCCTTTTCGTGCTGGTCTTCAGCACCGACCACGATCCAGTATCCGAGACGCGCAGCACATAGGAATTCGGGGTATCCTCGCCGCTCATCCCGGTGAGGCGTCCGATGATGTCCACTGAGCCCGCCTGCTCCAGTAAGACGTCGCTCGAAACCCGGTAGTCCGACCAATCGAGATCGCCAATTTCGGTGAATGGGCGGTTGCTGGTCCTCTTCCACGCGGTGGGCTCCGCCGGGACGACCTGGGCGAGACACACGCCCTTTCGGCCGGCGGCGCAGCGCGCCGTTTCGAAGCCCCCGTACATATCGGAAAAATACTTCGGCAGTTTGCCGACGGCATAGGCTTCGAAGTTGTCGGCGTAAGGGATGGGGAACGGCGCCGCGGCGGGAGGGGCGACGGAGGCCTTGGTCTGTCCAGTGGTGGTAGTCAGGGTATACACATAGCCCGGCTGTATGGTGAGCGAGTACTTGCCCTCGGAAGGAACCAAGTCGGCCTGCTTCACGAACCAATCGGAAGAGTTACTGGAAGTGAAGTCGGTCGACCAGAGATGCACGGCGGCCTTGGGGAAGCCGGTGACGGTGAATTGCACGGTTTGGGGGGCTTTGGCCTGGACGGTCTCAATGACCACGCTGAAATCCTTCTTATCGGGCGACTTCAGGGTGACGTAGCTGCCGTGAACGCCGGTGGCGTCCTGACTGAAAAAACCCGATGCGCCATCGATGTAACTCCAGCCGGGTTGAGTGAACTGCGCGGTATGGGCCATGGCCCAGACCGAAGGAGTGACCACGTAATGCCCCGACCAGGGCTGGTTGCATTTGATCATTCCGATGTTATCGTAGGGCAGGTTGTCATAGATGGCGCTGACAATCGGCCAGTAGATGGCCGCGGTGACCTTGCCGCCGGGATAGTTGCGGTTGATGTTGCGCGCCATTTCATTGAAAGGCAGCTTCTCATCGTAGTGGCCTTCACTGTCCCACAGCGGTTTGCCGAGCGACAGCGCCTCGCCCGGGGGATAGCCGCCCCAGCCGGGACCGTGGGCGCCCACCACATCGATGGCGTCGTCGAGCGCGGGATCGTTCTTCATCTCCTTGGCTATGTTCCACAGGCTCTGCTTCGGCCAATCGTCGGAAGCCACCACTTTGATGGAAGAGAGGCCGTTGGCGCGGAGGGCCGCCTTGAAATCCTTGTACCACTGAACGTTGTAGCCCTTTTCGTTTCGTCCGCCCACATAGTCGATGGTCAGACGATGGTCGGACCTGGCGTGCTTGATCCACTTGATCATGTAATCGATCATGTCCTTGGACCAATAGTTGCCGTTGCCCACCCAGTGCGGGGCGCCCCACGGCAAGGCGGCCAGCTTGATGCGCGGATTTCTGGCCTTGGCCTGCTCCATCAGCCACCACTCATAGCCGCGGTTGTAGTTCTCGTCGGTGGCGGTGTGCATGTGGCTCGATTCGGCCCCATCGGTGGAATCCATGTCGGCGCCGATTTCCACCTTGAGAATTTGCAGGCTGGCGCCGTAGTGGGGCTTGAACAGATAATCGAGAATCTGGCTCCGATAGGGCTCGGCATAATCGATCAGGAGCCTGGAGTTGCCGCCTCCGCCGCTGATTGCGCCGACGCCATCGAAGACTCTCCCGCCGCCGGAGGCGTCGATCGCCACGGTCTGCGCGGCGGCGATGGCGGAGGAAAGGGCAAACAGAGCGATTGCTGTAAGTCTATGTTTTAATTGCATGTCCGTATTGTATCCGAGCGAACAGAAGTTCATAAAGGCTTGTCCCCAACCGCTCCCTGACGGTCGCGGCTCGCCACACTGCTATTGCCCCAACCGCTCCCTGACGGTCGCGCCTCGCCACGGAGGGTCGAGCGCAGCGGACCATGCTATTGGTGACGAGCTGTTTCCGCCGCTACTGCCATCCACCGCCCAGGGCGCGGTAGAGCTGGGCCACGGACTGCAATTCCAACATGCGAAGCTGGGCGAGTTGGAGCTGGCCCTGGAACAGGCTGCGCTGCGCGTCGAGCACCTGAAGGTAGCTGTCGAGGCCGCCCTGGTAGCGAAGGGTCGAGAGGCGCACGCTTTCCGAAAGGGCGGCCACGAGCTGTTCCTGCTGCTCGCGCTGCTGGCGCGTGCGGTCGTGGGCGATGAGCGCGTCGGAGACGTCGCGCAGAGCGCTGTAGACCGCCTTCTGGTAAGTGGCCAGCATTTCGCGCTGCTGGGCCTGGGTGAGGCGCACTTGCTGGCGGATCTGTCCGGCGTGGAAGATGGGGAGCAAGGCGGATGGGCCGATGTTCTCCATGCGCGCGGGGAAGGTGAAGAATTGTGTTAGTGCGCGGCTCTGCGCGCCGAAGAAACCGGTGAGCTCGATAGTGGGGAAGTAGAGCGCGCGGGCGGCTCCGATCTGGGCATTGGCGGCCACCAGGTTCTGCTCCGCCTGGAGGATGTCCGGGCGGCGCTCTAGCAGGGCGGAAGGCAGGCCGGCGGGCAATTGCGGCGGCAGCGGGAACTGATAGAGCGGCTTGCCGCGGGGCTGGGTTGTGGGCGCTCCGCCCAGCAGCAGGCTGAGCGCGTCCTCGGTCTGGCCCACGCCGCGCTCGGCGGCGGCCATGGCGGAGGTGGCCGTGTAGAGCAGTTGCTGGGCCTGACTCACGTCCAGGCCGGTGGCGGCGCCGCGGTCGTGGCGCAGCTTAACCAGGCGAAGGTTGTCGGTGGCGATATCGCGCGTCTTGCGGCTGATTTCCAGTTCGAGGTCCTGCTCCAGCAACTGGAAATAGGTGGTCATCACCTGGGAAACCAGAGAGACCAGCGCGGCGCGGCGGCCCTCTTCGGTGGCCAGGTACTGGGCGCGCGCGGCTTCCGTCAGGCGGCGCAGGCGGCCCCAGAAATCGATTTCCCAGGAAAGCGCAACGCCCGCCTGGGTGTAAGTGGAGGCGATTTGCTCGCCCGGCGAAACCGGAAAATCGCCCACCGTGGAGCTGCGCGTGGATTGCCCCAAGGCTTGCGCGTCGAGAAATGGGTATTGATTGGCGCGCGCGACGCCGAGCGAGGCGCGCGCCTCCTCGACGCGCTCGGCGGCGATGCGGAGGTCGAAATTGCGGTCGATAGCGGTAGTGACGAGCTGCTTCAGGACGTCGTCGTCGAACAGGTCGATCCATTTCGCATCGGCGATGGAGGCGGCCGATTCGGGCTGCGCCGCGGAATGGAACTGCGGCGGCAGCGGCGTGTCCGGGCGCTTGTAGTTGGGACCGACGGTGCAAGCCGAGAGGCCGAAGAGCAGGATGGCGAGTAAGCCTCCGGGCCTGCCATGCCCGCATTCCCGCGGGCATTTTTCGCTGCTTCGTGGACCCCGTGCGAGAAAAGAATGCCCGCATGGATGCGGGCATGGCAGGCTGGAAGCCCGCTCCACGGGGGCGAACTGATGCCTCATCATGCCTCCTCCTTCAGCGGATTGCGGCGCTCGGCCAGGGTTTGCACCACGATGTAGAGGACCGGGACGATGAAGACGGCGAACAGGGTGGCGGAGAGCATTCCACTAAAAACCGCGGTACCCAGCGAGCGGCGCGCTCCGGAGCTCGCGCCGGAGGAAAGCATCAATGGGGTGACGCCCAGGATGAAGGCGAAACTGGTCATCAAAATGGGACGGAGGCGCAGGCGCGCGGCTTCCATGGCGGCTTCACGCACCGTCCTGCCGTGGGCATGGCTTTCCTTGGCGAACTCCACGATCAGAATGGCGTTCTTGGCGGACAGGCCGATCAGCGTCACGATGCCGATCTGGGTGTAGATATCGTACGGATAAGACCGCAGATACGCGCCCAACAATGCGCCGAACATGCCCAGCGGCACGGCGAACAGCACAGCCATCGGAATGGTCCAGCTCTCATACAGCGCCGCCAGGAAGAGGAACACCAGCACGGAGGCGAAGCCGAAAATGGCCGGCTCGTTGCCCTGCGCCAGCTTCTGCTGGTAGGTGGTCCCGGTCCACTCGTAGCCGTAGCCGGAGGGCAGGCTGGCGGCGGTCTCCTCCATGGCTTTGATGGCGTCGCCGCTCGAATAGCCGGGCGCGGGTCCGCCCAGAATCTGGATGGCGCGGAAGCGGTTGTAACGGTAAATCACGTCGGGACCGGAGGATGGAGTAATGGTGGCGAAGGTTCCCAGCGGCGCCATCGCGTCGCCGGAGCCGCGCACGTAGTAACGGTCGATGGCGCCGGCGCGGTCGCGGAACTCCGGCTCGGCCTGAACGAGCACCTGCCAGGTCCGTCCAAAGACGTTGAAGTCGTTGACATACAAGCCGCCCATGAAGGTTTGTAACGCGTCATAGGCGTCCTCGACGGGGATGCCCAGGGTTTCCAGCTTGGCCGTATCCATGGCCACGCTATAGGCCGGTACGTGGGCGCGGAAGGTGCTCAGCACGGTGGCCATTTCCGGACGGCGGCGGGCGGCGTCCACCAGAGCGTCGGCGGCGTTGTTCAGCGATTCCACGTCGCCGCCGGCGCGGTCCTCCAGCATGAACTGAAATCCGCCGGTGGCGCTGAGGCCCAGAATGGGAGGCAGCCCGAAGGCGAACGTGAACGCCTCCGGCACGTTGTAAAAGCCCGCCTGGGCGCGCGCCAGGATGGCGGCCAATTGCAGGTCCTTGGACTTGCGCTCGCTCCACGGCTTGAGCGCCGCAATGATGGTGGCGACGTTGGAGTTGGCGGTCCCGGTGGCGATATCCAGGCCGCCGATGGTGAAGTACGTGGCCACTCCCGGCAGGCTGCCGATGACCGACTCGATTTTCCGCGTGGCCAGGCTGGTGCGGTCCATCGAAGCGGCATCGGGGAGACGGACGGAGACGAAAAACGCTCCCTGGTCCTCATCCGGCAGGAACCCGGCGGGCAGCATCCGGAAGAGCTGCACCGCCGCCAGGGTGAGGATGGCCAGCCCGGCCAGGGCCACCGCCGCGCGGCGGCTCAGAAACTTCACCGTGGACAGATACTTCCCGGTGGTGTAGCCGAACCCGCGGTTGAAGCGATCGAAAAGAAAAGCCAGGGGGCCCCGTTTGGTCTGTTTCGGGCGCAGAATGAGGGCGCTCAGCGCCGGGCTGAGAGAGAGGGCGTTGAAGGCCGAGAGCAGTACGGAGACGGCGATGGTGAGCGCGAACTGCTTGTAGATCTGGCCGCTGATGCCGCCCAGGAAGGCCACCGGAATGAAGACCGCGGCCAGAATGAAGGCAATGGCCACCACCGGCGCGGAAACTTCGCTCAGCGCCTGAATGGTGGCTTCGCGCGGCGGCATGCCTTCGTCGATGTGGCGCTGCACGGCCTCCACCACCACGATCGAATCGTCCACCACGATGCCGATCGCCAGCACCAGTCCGAACATGCTGGTGATGTTGATGGTAAATCCCAGAATCGGAAACAGGGCGAAGGTGCCCACCACGGCCACCGGAACCGTGAGCAGGGGAATCAGGGTAGCGCGCCAATTCTGCAGGAACACGAAGACCACCAGCAGCACCAGGGCAATGGCTTCGAACAGGGTCAGCATCACGTCTTCGATGGCGGCGCGCACGAAAATGGTGGAATCGTAGGGAACCAGGTACTCCATGCCCGGGGGAAAGTTCTTCTTGACCTGCTCCATGTAGGCGTAAACCGTCTTGGCGGCGGCCGTGGCGTTGGCGCCGGGCGCGAGGTAGACGATGACGTTGGCCGAGGGCCGCCCGTTCAGGCGGCTGAAACCGCTGTAGGTCAGCGCTCCGAGGTCGGTATGGCCCACGTCGCGGATGCGCACCAGGGAAGCGTCCGGCTGGGCGCGCAGGATGATGTTGTCGAACTGGCTGGCCTCCACCAGGCGGCCCGGCGCGCTTACGGTGTACTGAAAATCGGTCCCCGCGGGCGAGGGCGCCTGGCCGATGGAACCGGCCGGGTTCTGCCGGTTCTGCACCCCGATGGCATCGGCGACGTCGGTGGCGGTGAGGCCCAGCTTGGCCATCTTGTCCGGGTTCACCCACACGCGCATGGAGTAGGTCTGCGCCGAACCCAGGCGGGAATCGCCGATGCCGGGGAGGCTGCCCAGTTGGTTCACCAGGTTGATCTGGCCGTAGTTGGCCAGGAAAAGCGAATCGTAGCGGTCGCCCTTGGATACCAGGCTGACGCCCATCAGAAACGCGCTCGACACCTTCTTCACCACCACGCCCTGGCGCTGCACTTCGGGCGGCAGGCGGGGCAGCGCCACGCTCACGCGGTTCTGCGTCTGCACGGTAGCGGTGTCGGGGTTGGTACCCAGCTTGAACGTCACCGAGATGGTGATGGAGCCGTTATTGGCGCTATTGGATTGGTAGTAGAGCATCCCGTCGAGTCCCACGAGTTGCTCTTCGATGGGCTGCGAGACGGTCTTTTCCAGGTCGATTGCGTTGCCGCCGAGATAGCTGGTGGTGATCTGGACCACCGGCGGGACCACTTCGGGATAGGTGGCGATGGGCAGGCTGGGAATGGCCACGGCGCCCAGGAGCACCATGATCAGGGCAATCACCATCGCGAATACGGGCCGGTCGATGAAGAAGCGCGCCATGGGTTAACGGGCCGCCCCTCGGTAGGGAATCGGGTGGACGATCATGCCGGGCCTGAGGCGAAGCTGGCCTTCCACCACCACGCGGTCGCCCGGTTGCAGGCCGCTGGTGACGATCCAGGATTCGCCCGAGCGGTCGCCGGTGGTGATGGGGCGCGCCTGGGCTATGTTGTCGGGTCCCACCACGTATACCGTCAGCAGGCTCTGGATCTGCTGCACGGCCCGCTGCGGCACCAGGATGGCGTTCTTGCGGTCTTCGGTCTGAAAGCGCACGCGGCCGAACTGGCCCGGCAGCAGCGTATGTTGGGGATTCGGGAAGTTGGCCTGGAGCTCGAGCGTGCCGGTCTTCGGGTCCACCTGATTCACGGTGTTCTCTATATGGCCGCGCTGCGGAAATGTGGTTTCGTCCGCCAGCAGGAGTTCGAGCGGCGCCTGGTCGTGCAGGCGCCGTTTATAAGCCAGGTATTGCGACTCGCTGATCTTGAAACGCACCCACATGGGATCGAGAGGGACGATGGTGGTGAGCGGCTGCGCGGCGCCGGGAGTGACCAGGCCGCCCACGGGAACCAGCGTATCGCCCACCAGGCCGCTAATGGGCGCCTGAATGGTCCCATATTCCAGGTTCAGCCTGGCGGCGGCCAATAGCCCGCGCTGCGCGTCCACCTTTCCTTCGGTGGATTGGATCTGGGTGGTGGTTTGGATCCGCGCTTGGTCCACGTTGGCCTGGTTGGCGCGCACGTTGGCTTCGGCCGCGGCCAGGGCCGTGGTGGCCGTGTCGAGATCCTGTTTGGCGGCGGCGTCCTGCTCCACCAGCGGCTTCAACCGGTCGTAGTCCTGCCGCGCTTTCACCAGATTCGCCTGCGCCACCGCCAGGTTGGCCTGAGCCTGCAAGAGCGAAACCTGCTGGCGGGCGTAATCCAAATCCGCCTCGGTCTGTTTGAGGTTTCCGGTGGCCTGCTGGACGGCGGCTTCATAAGGGCGGAGATCGAGGACGTAGAGCGGCTGGCCTTCGCGAACCTCGTCGCCGGGCTTAAAAAGCCATTTCTCGATGTAGCCCTCCACCCGGCCGCGCACTTCCACCATGTTGCGCGCGTAGGTCTGCGCCGGATACTCGGCGTAGATGGGAACGTCCGCCTCCGCCACCTCCGTCACTTCCACCGGCGGAGGCGGCGCGGCCTGGTTTTGCGCGTGTGTGGAACAGCCGGCGGTGAAGAGGGCCGCCAGAACGGCGGCGCAGACGGGTGGCGACATCCGATGACGCGTCATAAATGGTTTGATGCGATGGCTCCTTAAGAGGCGCTGTGCAATTCTCTATTGTGCTCGAAAAACCAAATCCCGAAGGAATTCGCCTGGACGCCGGTCTTTTCCGTCCAATTCCTATCATAGAGCACGGGTTGGCAGGCGAAAGCGCCTGCCCCGCAAGGACGGAGGTCCTTCGACGGCAAAGTGGGACAGGCGCTTTCGCCTGTCAATCCGGCATCCCGCCCATGGCGCCTACTGCAAATGCACCGGCTGGGTGAAAGCTCCATTGCCCGCGGAATCCCACGCGGCGAAGCGTATCCATTTCTTGCCGGCGGCATCGAACGGGATGCGGTAGCGATGGGTGGAGAACGGCGCCAGCGAAGTCGCGGATACGATTACGCGGCCGGTGGTCTTGCCGTCGCCCCAGACCAGCTCGACGAATTCGGCGGGCCAGGTCCAATCCACGTCGACGGCGAAGGTGCGCTTGGCGCCGGCGCCCTCCACCGCGTAGTCGTGGAGCAGAACTTCGCCCGAGGTCACGAAGAAATCGCCGGCGCGCAGGGCGTCGAGCACCGGCGCCCAGCCCTCGGAGAACTTCGGCAGGCGGCCGAGCTTGACATAGTTGACGTCCAGTTGCGGGTAGGTCTCGTCTTCCGGAGACTTGGTGTAGGTGTCGCCCTCGGCGATCAGGTACTTGGGGCCGGCCCAGTTATTCATGTCGTCCAGCAGGTCGAGACAGCGCACCTCGCAGAGGCGCTTCTGGGATTGATCGACGGGCAACGACTGGAAAGAGGCGCCGGCGAAGCGGTCGCTGAGGAAGTGCGGTTGGTCCTTGACGGCGTCCGGGTAGCCATCCGAACTCTTGGTGCGGGGGTGAGTCTGCCACATGAGGGCGCGCTCCTCGTTGAGCAGCCGCATCTCAGTCTCGGGAGAAGAGGTGTGATAGACCTTGCCGTAGGGCGCGATGTTTTCCGTATACGGTTGCTCGGGCGCCGTGCCGGTGGAACCCGGACGGCGGAGCGGAGCATGCGTGTAGTAGACCGGCCTGGGGAACAGGAACATATAGTGGCCGCCCAGAGTGGCGTCGGGCTCTTCGCCGGGAATGATCAGGAAATCGCGATCGGAGAAGCGGGCGCTGCCCTCGAAGTAGACACGTTGTTCCTCGAGCCGGACCTTGCCGGTGTCGGTGGGATGAGAATCGGCATGGAAGTCGCACAGGGCGGCGATATTGATGCCCAACGCCCTGAAGGTGGGAATCCACTGCGGCAGGTGATCGATTGTGCCGGCGTCGGTCAGCTCCTCGTTGAGATGGAAGTGGAAGTGGCTGACCATCACCTGGTAGCCGGGCAAGGGTTTGTAGACGTCGTCGTGGGTCAAGGCCATCACCGACTGCTGGGTAGCCCGCGCATCGCCCGAATCCAGGTAAAAGTAGACGGCCATCCGCTGCATGGTTCCGGGGGGAGCGTTGTAGAGCGCGAAGTTTTCCTCGAACTCGCGCGCCTGGGTGACGCGGCGCTGCCAGACGGCGTCGGTCACGCCGTACGGTTTGAAGGATTCCTCGCGATCAGCCTGACGCACTCCCACCGCGAAAGTGGTCTCGCTATCCTTGCGGTAGTAGTTGTATCCGAGGTTCGATTCCACCTCGCGCGCGAAGAAGAACTTGTGGGATGCCGGGAAGACGGCCACCGAGCCGCCGCCGCTTTCGACAATGGCCAGCCGGTTGCGCGCCTTCAAGGCCACGGCGCCGGTGTTGATCTGGCCGCCGAATAGATAATGCTGCCAGCCGCGGGCGATATCGCGCCACGTCAGGCGGGTATTGCCGGCTATGGGGAATCCCTTCAGGCCGGCGGCGAATTCGTAGGCCACCGAGGGAGCGTCGGTCTTGGCGATCACCTCCTGGCGAATCAGGTTGGCGCCGCGATACACGGTGTAGCGCAGGCCGCCGGAGAAGAGCCCCAGCGCGACGCCGGGAAAGTTCGCCTCCAGGCGGGCGCCATCGGTGTTCACCTGGCAGCCGGTGATTTGAAACTTAGCCCAGGCGCGCTGGACCTCTTCGGGCTTGCGCGGCAGGTCGACGGCCGCGTTGGAACCGGGATGCCCGGGGACATTCAGCGGGGCGTCCCAGAACGCGAACCATTTCTGACGTTCAATGACTTCGGGCGTGAACAGGCCCAGTTGGCGCAGCGGCGCCTCCTGCTGAGCGGAGATGCGCCGCCGGCCGGTGGTGACCTGGTATTCGGGAGTGAGGCCGCGTCCGAGTACGGACCACTTGCCGTTCTTCTCCACGGCCAACTCCCCCACCACGGGCTGGCCGCCGTCAACCCCCAGGGTGGCGCGCAGCGTCTGGCCGCGCTCTCCCTGCCATGTCAGTTCCAGGGACCCCGAGCGCATGTCGGCTTTCAATCCGTCGAGCGCCTTATAACCCTGAAAATCGCAATTCAGGGTTTGCGCACCGGCCAAAGCCGGGAAGAGCAATCCGGAGAACACGATTCCACGCCAGCCCATGTTTGTCATCGCCCCAGAGTCTATCAGAGTTCGCCTGGGTGGGGCGTGCTTTCGCATGCGCGGACATTGGTTTGAGCGGGCGCGGCCGTGCGAGGGATAATGAGGTTGTCACCCCATTGGACCTTATGGCGAGATTGAGTGAGAGCGCCGGCGCCGGCGCATCGCGGGAACCGGGTCCGCCCTCCAGCCGGCTGCGCTGGTTGTTTCTCGCCGTTTCCGTGGCGCTGCTGGCGCTGCTGCTTGTGTCCGGCGTTTTGGCGGTCCGCTTTCTGGCGGAGATGCGCACTCAGGAGCTGGCCGCGACGCGCGCGCTGGCGGAGCGCACGCGCGCGCTGTCCGGACTTTGGCTCTCGGTACAGAGCTACGACCAGGCCGTGCAGCAATTCGTGGCCCAAACCGCCGCCGACCGGGACGCCGAGGCGCGCCGCCGCCTGGATCAGCTCACCATGGAGATCGACGCCGGTTTCGATCGCTACCCCAACGTCCGGGACTCCGAGGAAGACGCGCTGCTGAGCGGCTTGCGGGGAGTCTTCTCACAACAGCGGACTCTCTATATCACGATTCTCGCGGCCCGGCCCGCCGAGCGCCGGCGCCAGGCGGAGAGCATGCGCCTGGCGCCCGTCCAGAGGCAGATTCTGGATTGGTCCGGGAAACTCCAGGCGTGGAACGGAGAGCGGCTCCAGCGCGCCGACCGTGCGCTGGTGGCCCAGTTTGCGAACTTGCAGGGAAGCCTGTCGCGGGTGCTGGCCATCGGTTTCGGAAGCGGTCTGCTGCTGGTGCTGGGCAGCATGGCTTACATCGTGCGGCTGGACCGGCAGACCCGCGCCCGCTACGTGGAGCTGGCGCGCAGCCGGCATGCGCTGCAACAGCTCTCGGCGCGCCTGGTGGACGCGCAGGAGACCGAGCGGCGGGCCATCTCACGCGAGCTGCACGACGAAGTGGGACAGGCGCTGGGCGCACTGCTCGTCGATATCGGCCGGCTCTCGACCACGCTCTCCGGCGACCACCCCGAAGTGAAAGCGCAACTGGACGGCCTGAAGCGGGTGACCGAGGGAGTTTTCCAATCCGTCAGAAACATGGCGCTCCTGCTGCGGCCTTCCATGCTGGACGACCTGGGCTTGGCGGCGGCCCTGGAATGGCAAGGGAGGGAAGTTTCCCGCCGCAGCGAGATCGAAGTTTCCGTGGAATCGGAGAGCATCCCGGAAAACCTGCCCGACGAATACAAGATCTACATCTACCGGCTGGTCCAGGAAGCCCTCAACAACGCGGTGCGCCACTCCGGGGCCAGGAATGCGAAAGTCGTGGTGGAGCGGCTGGCCAAATCCATCGTGGTGCGGGTCGCCGACGACGGCCGCGGCTTCGATCCGGGGCGTTCGCGCGGCATGGGAATCCTGGGAATGGAGGAACGCGTGAAGCGGCTGGGCGGGACCCTGCACGTGGAATCCCAGCCGGGAAAAGGCGCCACCCTGACGGCCGACCTTCCCATTCCCGCCGGGGGCGACGCATGACCAAGACCAGCGTCCTGCTGGCCGACGACCACACCCTGATTCGCGCCGGTCTGCGCATGGTGGTGGATGCCCAACCCGACCTCGCGGTGGTGGGAGAAGCCAATGACGGGAGGGAAGCCGTGGCCATGGCCGCGAAACTGAAACCGGACGTAGTGGTGATGGATATTGGCATGCCGAGCTTGAACGGCATCGAGGCGGCCCGCCAGATTCGCTCCGCGCTGCCCGAAACGCAGGTCGTCATGCTCAGTATGCACTCCGACGAAGGGTACGTGCTTCGGGCCCTGAAAGCCGGCGCCAAGGCCTACCTGCTCAAGGACTCCGCGGAAGCCGATCTGGCGCGCGCCATCCGCGCCGCCACGGCCGGGAAGTCGTTCTTCAGTCCGGCGGTGGGCCAGGTCCTCTTGCAGGACTACATGCGCAGGCTCGAGCGCACCGGCGGCGAAGATTCCTACGAGCTGCTTTCGCCCCGCGAGCGCGAGATCCTGCAACTGGTGGCGGAGGGCAGATCGAGCAAGGAGATCGCCAATTTGCTCAACCTGAGCGTCTACACGGTCGAGACGCACCGCGCCAAGCTCATGCAAAAATTGAGCTTACGCAGCGTCCCGGAAGTGATTTTGTACGCCGTGCGCAAGGGCATCATCTCCTAGCGTAGTGCGGCCGAAGTTCTGCATGTTTTTGTGGGGCAGGCAATCTTGCCTGCAGCCGCCTTTCTAGGCGGCTCTTTCGCGTCCGTGGGCCCTCTCACACGGCAAACGCCGGCTGAAAGCCGGCGGCAGCCAGGATTGGCTGCCCCACAGTTATCTGCATTCTCCTCATTCTGCTCGCCGCAGACCACTAGCGTGGCGCCGGGCAAGCTAAAGCATGCCCCCAGCCGGGTCGGGACATACCGACTCTCCGGCCCCACAGTACCGACTTTCCACTACAAACGAAAACTCCCCTGTTCCATCTCTATATATGGAGCCACACGGCGTATGAAAACCCGGTGGCGATCCTAAAAGACTTTTTGGAGGCTACATGAAGACGCAATGGAACTGGGGTCGACCGAAGACGGCAGCCGCGACGATGGCGCTGGCGCTGGGATTGGGCGGCCTCGCAGTCGCGGCCGCGGATCACCTGATCAATCCGCCCGCCACGTTCAAGTTCGCGAGCCCGGACGAGCCGGCCAGCCGCAACAGTTTCGCCCCAGTGGTGAAGAAGGTGCTGCCCTCGGTAGTGACCATTACTTCGGCCCGCATGGTGAAGACCGGATTTCAAGGAGGCGAGGACGAGATCCCTCCGATTTTCCGCCAGTTCTTTGGCGACCAGGGCAACGGCGGCGGGCAGCCCCGCATGCCTCGCCAACAGAAGGAAGAGGGGATGGGCTCGGGCGTAATCGTCAGCCCGAATGGCTATATCCTGACCAACAACCACGTGGTGGATCACGCCACCAACGTGACCGTGATCATGCCCGACAAGCGCGAATACAAAGCTCGCGTGGTGGGCGCCGATCCCAAGACCGATATCGCCGTCCTTAAGGTGGACGCCGGCGGGCTCGAGCCGATCACCATTGGCGATTCCGACAAGGTGCAGGTGGGCGACTACGTGCTGGCCGTGGGTAATCCGTTTGGCGTCGGCAGGACCGTCACCATGGGCATCGTCAGCGCCACCGGCCGCGCCAATCTGGGCATCGAAGACTACGAGGACTTCATTCAGACCGATGCGTCCATCAACCCCGGCAACTCGGGCGGCGCGCTGGTAAACGACCGCGGCGAGCTGATCGGCATCAACACCGCCATCCTGTCCCACGGATCGGAAGGAAACCAAGGCATCGGTTTCGCGGTCCCCGTCAGTGTGGCGCGCAGTGTGATGGACCAGATCATCGACAAAGGCAAGGTGACCCGCGCGTACCTGGGCGTGATGGCTCAGGAAGTGACGCCCGCCATGGCCAAGGCCTTCCATGAAACCGAAGTGCGCGGCGCGCTGATAGGCGATGTGACCCCCAACAGTCCGGCCCAGAAGGCGGGCCTGGAAAAGGGCGACATCATCCTGGACATCGACGGCAAGCCGGTCAACAACAGCGCCGAACTGCGCATGCACGTTTCGCTGATGACCCCCGGAACCAAGGTAAACGTGACGGTGTTCCGCGACGGCGCGCAGAAAACCCTCCCACTCACTCTGGCGGAAATGCCCTCCGAAACCGCCAAAAACGAACAGCCGGAGAGCGGCGGCGAAGATGCCCTCGAAGGGATCACGGTAGAGAACGTCACCGCCCGCACGGCCCAGCAGCTAGGACTGCCGGCCGGCGCCGCCGGGGTGGTAGTGACCAGCGTGGACCCGGCCGGCAAAGCCGCCGATTCCGGCTTGAAGCGCGGCGACGTAATTCAGGAAGTGAACCACAAACCGGTGCGCAACACGGCGGATTTCGAAGCTGCGATGCGCAACGCGAAGGACTCCGCTCTCCTGCTCGTGAACCGGCAAGGCAACACGATGTATCTGGCTGTCTAACCGGCTATCACCCATTCAGGAAAAGGCCGGCCCGGCCTCCTCCGACGGGGCCGGCCTTTTTTTTGCCCGCCAGCGTTACGCGCGGCCGGCCGGCTCGCGATCCGAGACGATCACAACCTGCATATCCTTGGCCAGGTTCACGATGCTCTGGACCGTGTCCCGAGCGATCAGGGGGAGGCGCCAGCGGCGCTGGCGCGGGCGGGCCACGAAGATCTGCGTGATCCGGTTCCGGCGCGCGAAATCGATCAACACCGGAGCCGTCTGATCGCCTTCCAGAACGCGGGTCTCGATGCGCAGGTTGCGGGCGAAGTTGAGATGGCGCTCGATGGCTTCGCGCTCCGCTTCGGGCATGGCGCCGGCGTCTCCGGCGCGCTGCACCGCTACGGCGAAGCATTCCGCGCCCAGAAAATCGCCTATTCGCTTGGCGCGCCGGATGGCCATCGCCGTCTCGGGGTCCGCGGTTATCAGCACCAGGATCTTCTGGCGCTCGCGAATCGCGGCGGCCGCGCTGGCGGCATGGCGCGCGGCCGGGGCTGCTTCGGCGATGGTCCGATGCTCCACTTCGTGCGCCGTCTCTCGCAACGCCAGCTCGCGCAGGGCCACCAGGGTGGATTCGCGAAAAAAGTTCCGCATGGCGAGATCCGCCTTCTCGCGCCCGTACACCACCCCGCGCTCCAGACGGTGCAGCAGCGCTTGCGGCGTCAGGTCGATCATGACCACTTCATCGGCCTGGTGCACCACCCAGTCCGGAATCGTCTCGCGAACACGGACGCCGGTGATATACCACACCTGGTCGTTCAGGCTCTCCAGGTGTTGGACGTTCATGGTGGTCAGAACATCGATGCCGGCATCGAGCAGCCTTTCCACGTCTTCCCAGCGCTTGGCCCGGTCCGAACCGGGAACATTGGTGTGGGGGAACTCGTCCACCGCGCACACTTGCGGATTCCTCGCCAGGATCGCCTCGGTGTCCATCTCCTCGAAGGCGGACCCCCGATACTCGATCCTTTTTCGCGGAATCAGCTCCATGCCCTCGGTCTTGGCGATGGTGTCCGGCCGGCCATGCGACTCGAAGTAGCCGATCGCCACATCGACGCCATGGGCCTTCAGATCGCGCGCCTCCTCCAGCATCTGATAGGTCTTGCCGACGCCGGCGGCATAGCCCATGTAGATTTTCAGTCTTCCGCGTCGCCGTTCCGCCATCGCTATTGGGGAAACACTCGCACGTCCATGCCCGGGGTTCCGCGGATCAGCTTGTCCACCGGGTTGCCCCATATCCGCTGCCAAAGGCCCGACCGCTGGCTATGCCCGATGAAGAGTTGGGTGATTCCGTGGGATTTGGCAAACTCCAGGATAGCGTCCACCGGGTCTTCCCCATCCAGGATCTCGACCCTGGCGCCGGCCGCCCGGGCGATGGCCAGCCTCTCTTCCAGGGCCGCCCGGCCGGCCGGCGAGATCTCCGGTTGATTCACATAAGCCGCGATCAGCGCGCCGTGGAACCTCTCGGCGATCGCGCGCGCCGTTTCGATCATGGCTCCGGCATTGGCGCGCGGCGTAATGCATACCATGATTCGCTCCTGTGCGCCGATGCTGTGGCGGATCCCGTGGCGCTCCAGATACTCGTTGAGCTGATAATCCACCACGTCCGCCGCCAGCACCAGCGCCAGCTCCCGCAGTTTGGAAAGGCGTTGCTCGCGCCGGGCGTCGTCGAGCTGCTCTTCCGGCGATCCCTCCACCATCGGCTGGCCGGCCGGCGCGTCCACCAGCTCGATTTCGTCGGCGCTTTTGATGAACTCGACCGGAACCGTCTGCGTCACGTGCTTCCCGGTTATGGCTTCCACCTGTTCGCTCAATTCCGCCACGTACTGTATGTTGATGGAGCCAATTACGTTGATGCCCGCCTCCAGCACCTCCTGAACATCCTGCCAGCGGGTGGCATTCCGGGAGCCCGGCGGGTTGTCGTAGGCTAACGCATCCACCACGCAAGCCGCCGGACGCCGCCGGATTAGGGCGTCCACGTCAATCGCCGGGTGATCGCCGGCGCTCTTCAGCGGAATCACCTCCAGGTTTCGCAACAGGGCTTGCACTTCCGGCGGTACTCGCGGTTGAACGGCGGCCACCACGATGTCCTGCCCACGCTCCCGCCGGCGGCGCACCTCGTCCAACATGCGGAAAGACTTGCCGGCGCCGGATGCGTAGCCCAGAAAGATCTTGAGGCGCCCGCCGCGGGCCGCGCGCTCCTCCGCCTGGGCTTCCCGAAGGAAGTCATCGGGCGTCTTCCGGCGGGTTTCAGGAATCATAACTTGTCCGGGGCGGTAAGAGCCGGCTTTTCAGCGGACCGCGCATTTGAAGAGTAGACGATTGAGCCGTTTCCGTCAACCTGCTGTGCCTGCCGCGCCGTGGCGTGGGCGACCAGGCTGCCGCCTGCTCGCCTTGACAAGCCTGGAGGCTTATCCCACCGCACGCGAGTATCTACTTGCGCGGAAACTGGCGGTCCAAAGCCATATTGAGCGCCAGCACATTCACCCGCGCCTCGCCGAGCACTCCCAGATCGGGACCCTCCGTGAGCCGCTCCACCAACAGGCCCACCTCCTGCTCCGCCACTCCGCGCGCTTTCGCCACCCGCGCGATCTGCGCTTCGGCCGACGCCGGGCTGATATGCGGATCGAGGCCGCTGGCCGACCCTGTTACCGCATCGGCGGGAATCGGCGCTTTCGGCACGAACACCAACGGCGCTTTATCGTCATTGAAAGCCTTGATCAGCTTTACATCGTCGAGCCCGCCGCTGGCGTCCTTAAAACGGTCCAGGGGCGCCGACGATTCATAGGGAATGCCGTTGTCCAGGCAGTAGTGCACGATGCGAAGGTCGATACCGTCGAAATCCACCACCTCGTTCTTCTTATCGTCTATCTTGGTCGTGCCGCGGATGAGCTTGGCGCTCGTCGGTCCCAGGTTCGAGCCGCCGCTGGCCGTGGGGTCATACCCGTTGCCGGCCGATGACGGCCGCGGTTGAAAATACTCGGGCTTGCTGAAGCTCTGGCCCATCAGCTCGGAGCCGATTACCTGGCCGCCGGCCACCACCAGGCTTCCGTTCGCCTGGTGCGGAAACAGCAACTGGCTCACACCGGTCATCGCCAGCGGATAAACCACGCCAAGCACAAGGGTCATGAAGATCTTGATCCGAAGGCCGGGCAGAATTTGCGTCCACATGGTATCTCTTCCTTCTCTCGAACTCTCTTCTCTCGAATTTCTCCGCGTCAAAGTTCGTGAAACGCTCCCATGACTCCACTTATGCCAGATGCAGCAGGTGCAACAGTTGATCGATGGCCCAAATGCCCGGGAACGGCGCCAGGATGCCGCCGATGCCGTAAATCATGAGGTTCCGCCGCAGCAGCGCGGCCGCCCCCACGGGCCGGTATTTGACCCCGCGCAGAGCCAGCGGGACCAGCGCCATGATGATCAGCGCGTTGAAAATCACCGCCGCCAGAACCGCGCTGTGCGGCGTGTGCAGCCCCATGATGTTGAGTTTGCCCAGCGCCGGGTACGTGGCCATGAACATGGCGGGGATGATGGCGAAGTATTTCGCCACATCGTTGGCGATGGAGAAGGTGGTCAGCGCCCCGCGCGTGATCAGCAGTTGCTTGCCGATGGCCACCACTTCGATGAGCTTGGTGGGGTTGCTGTCCAGGTCCACCATGTTCCCGGCTTCCTTGGCCGCCATGGTGCCGGTGTTCATGGCCAGCCCCACGTCGGCCTGCGCCAGCGCGGGCGCGTCGTTGGTGCCGTCGCCGGTCATGGCCACCAGCCTGCCGTTGGCCTGCTCTTTCCTGATGTATTCGAGTTTGTCCTTGGGCGTCGCCTGGGCCAGAAAATCGTCCACCCCCGCTTCGCCCGCGATGGCCGCGGCGGTGAGCGGGTTATCGCCGGTAATCATGATGCTGCGGATGCCCATGAGACGCAGTTGCGCGATGCGCTCCTTCATCCCGCCCTTTACGATGTCTTTCAGATGGATGAGACCCATCAGCCGGTCTCCATCGGCCACCGCCAGGGGCGTGCCGCCGCTGCGCGAGATGCGGTCGCTCATCTCCTGAAAAGTCGGCGGGACCACGCCGCCTTTATCGATGACGAACTTGGTGATGGCGTCGGTGGCGCCCTTGCGAAGCTGGCGTCCCTGGAAATCCACTCCGCTCATCCGCGTGTAGGCCGAAAACTCGATAAAGGAAGCTTCCCCTTCCGGAATGTGGCGGCCGCGAAGCCCGTACTTCTGTTTCGCCAGCACCACCACCGAGCGGCCTTCCGGCGTCTCGTCGGCCAGGCTGGATAATTGCGCCGCGTCGGCCAGCTCGTTGGCGTCCACGCCGGCCACCGCCAGGAACTCCACCGCCTGCCGGTTGCCCAGGGTGATGGTGCCGGTCTTGTCCAACAGCAGGGAGTTGACGTCGCCCGCCGCCTCCACCGCCTTGCCGCTCATGGCCAGCACGTTGTGCTGCATGACGCGGTCCATGCCGGCGATGCCGATGGCCGAAAGCAGGCCGCCGATGGTGGTGGGGATCAGGCACACCAGGAGGGAAACCAGAACCGCCACGCTGGGAATCTGCCCCGAGCCGGTCTGGCCCACGGCGAACGCCGAGAACGGCTGCAGCGTAATCACGGCCAGCAGAAAGATCAGAGTCAGGCCGGCGATCAGAATGTTCAACGCGATTTCGTTGGGCGTCTTCTGGCGTTCCGCGCCTTCCACCAGCGCGATCATGCGGTCCAGAAACGTCTCTCCGGGGTTCGAGGTGATGCGCACGCGGATGTGGTCGGAGAGCACTTTCGTGCCGCCGGTGACGGCGCTGCGGTCGCCGCCGGATTCGCGGATCACGGGCGCGCTTTCCCCGGTAATCACCGATTCATCCACCGTGGCGATGCCGTCGATCACTTCTCCGTCTCCGGGGATGAGGTCGCCGGCGTCGCACAGAGTGATGTCTCCGGCCCGCAGCGCGGAGGCGGGAACCATCTCCGTCTTGCCCGATTCCAGCAGGCGCTTGGCGGGCGCGTCGGTCTTGGTCTTGCGAAGCGCGTCGGCTTGCGCTTTGCCGCGCGCCTCGGCCATGGCTTCCGCGAAGTTCGCGAACAACACCGTGAACCAGAGCCACAGCGCGATCTGCACCGAGAATCCGATTCCGCCGGCGCCGGTGAAAATGTCGCGGATCATAAACACCGTGGTGAGGGCGGCGCCCACTTCCACCACGAACATCACGGGGTTCTTCGCCAGGGTGGCCGGGTTCAGCTTTCCAAAGGAAGCTTTGGCCGCGCGGCCCACGATCTCGGGGTCGAACAGCGGCCGGGAACGCCCCAGTTTCCTGGGCAGAAGCGACGTGGAGTCGGTTGGCATGGTTTCCGGAGGCGTGGTCATCGTCGTCATGGCTAGCTCCAAACCGGCGGCAGGATCATGGAAAACAGCTTGCCGCCATGCATCAGGAAATGCTCCACGATAGGCCCCAACGAAAGCGCCGGGAAGAAGGTGAGCGCGCCCACAATCAGTACCGTGCCCACTAGCAGCCCCACGAACAGCGGGCCGTGCGTGGGAAACGTGCCGCTGGTCACCGGGACCTTCTTCTTGACGGCCAGGCTGCCCGCCACCGCCAGCAGCGGAATCAGGAACAGGAAGCGGCCGATCAGCATCGCCAGACCGGTCGACAGGTTGTACCACGGCGTGTTGGCGTTGAGGCCCGCGAACGCGCTGCCGTTGTTCTCGGTGGTGCTCGAATAGGCGTACAGGATCTCGCTGAACCCATGCGGACCACTGTTGTTCATGTTGGCGATGGCGGCGCCCGGCGGATTCCAGTAGCCCTTGGCCGGGAATGTGGCCACCGAGCTGATGGCCGTGAACACCAGGATGCATGCGGAGGTCGCGATGATCGCCAGCATCGCCATTTTCACTTCCTTCTGTTCGATCTTCTTGCCCAGGTACTCGGGCGTCCGGCCCACCATCAGGCCGGCGATAAACACCGCCAGGATGCTGTACAGCAGAATCCCGTACAGGCCCGCTCCCACCCCGCCGAAGATCACTTCATCGGTCATGATGTTGAACATGGGAACCATGCCGCCGATCGGCGTGAAGCTGTCATGCATGCTGCTGGTGGCGCCGCAACTGGCGTCGGTGGTTGTGGTCGCGAACAGCGACGAGGCGGCGATTCCGAAGCGGACTTCCTTGCCTTCCATGTTGCCGCCGGCCTGGCCGGATGTGGCGGCGGTTTGAAGGCCCAGCTTGGCCAGATTCGGATTCCCTTTTTGCTCGGCGGCGTACAGGATGAGTACGCCGCCCAGGAACATCACCGAGAAGGCCGCGAACAAGGCCCAGCCCTGGCGCGTATCGCCCACCATGCGGCCGAACGTGTAAGTCAGCGCGCCGGGAATCAGGAAGATCAGGAACATCTCGAACATGTTCGTAAGCGGCGTGGGGTTCTCGAACGGATGCGCGGAATTCGCGTTGAAGAAACCGCCGCCGTTCGTACCGAGCTCCTTGATGACCTCCTGCGACGCCACCGGCCCCTGCGCAATGGTCTGTTTCGCGCCTTCGAGCGTGGTCGCCACGGTATAAGGCTTCAGGTTCTGGATCACCCCCTGCGAGCACAGGAAGAGCCCGCCGACAATCGAAATCGGAAGCAGCACGTAGACCGTGGCGCGAGTGACATCCACCCAGAAATTGCCGATGGTCTTGGTTTCCTGGCGCGCGAACCCGCGCACCAGGGCTATGGCGACGGCGATGCCGGCCGCCGCCGAGGCGAAGTTCTGCACCGCCAGGGCCGCCATCTGGACGAAATAGCTTAATGTGGACTCTCCGCTATAGGCCTGCCAGTTGGTGTTGGTGATGAAACTCGCGGCCGTGTTAAAGGCCAGATCGGGATTCACGTTGCCGGCGTTGAAATGCTGCGGATTGAAGGGCAGGTACGCCTGCACGCGCTGCATGAGATAGACCAGCGCAAAGCCGAAGATGCTATAACTCAGTAGCGACGCTGTGTACCCGGTCCAGCGCTGCTCCACATCCTCGCGGACGCCGATCGCTTTGTAAGTCAATACCTCCAGCCAGCGCAGCACGGGGTGCATGAACGTGCGCCGGCCTTCGAATACGTTCGCCATGTACGCGCCGAGCGGCTTGGCGCAGGCCGCGATCAACGCCAGGTACAGCGCAATCTGGAAGACTCCTGTGGCGGTCATTTTCTCCTCTTAGAACCGCTCCGGACGGAGCAGCGCGTAAATCAAGTAGACAAACAGGCCCAGCGATGCAATGCTGGCAATGATATAGTCCATGAGAATCCTCCTACAGCTTGTCGCAACCCTTGGTGAAAGCCCAGAACACGAGAAGCGCCACACATCCCAGCGCGCTATAGATGAGATCGAGCATCGCTTTTCTCCGTTTCTACCATAACCACTTCGTGCCCCGCGCGGCGCAGTTGCCGGGCCAGGCGCTTTTCCGGGCTCGGCCACCATCCCTTGCGCGCGCCGATCACTACCAGGGAACGCGGCTTTAGAGCCACTTGCAACGCCTCCCACCGGTCGCGGCACAGGTAAATGCAGACCGTCGTCTCCACCGGGCTCTGGCCGGCCAGAACCGAGAAGCGTCGCTCGTTGAAATCCAGGAGCACCGGCGGGCTGGTAATCGGCAGCGGGAATGGAACCACTTGCGGAACCACCAGCGTGATGCGCGATTCCAGGCGTTCGGCCAGGGCGCCGGCCTGTTTGAGCGCGCGCAGAGTCGGATCCACGGACGTAAAGACCACGATGACGTCCAGCTTGTGGTTGGTATCCTCGGCCGGCGGGTTCTCCGGGCTGGCAGGCGCCGGAGCGAGTGTCTTTTCGAGAGCCAGTGACATTTCTTTCCACGCCCCCATATACGAGCTTCCATATCGAGGCTACGCGGAAAGCGCTAAAGAAGTCATAGGAAAAGCATGAAGATTTTATAAAGATGGGGATGCCGGCCGTTACCCGCGCGGGGCCATCACCAGCCCGGCCGCGCCCACAATTCCGGATTTGTCGCCCACCTGCTGCTCCACCAGCGGCGTGTCCCGGCCCAGCAGGCCGCGGCTGCGCTCCCAGACCTCTTCCTGCAAGGGCCCCAGCAGATCGGCCCCGGCGTCGGCCACCTGCCCGCCGATGATGACCATTTCCGGATCGAAGATGTGCAACAGGCCGGCGATCCCGGCGGCCAGTCTAGCAATCGCCCGGGACACGATCTCGCCCGCCAGCTCGTCGCCCTCGCCGGCGGCCTGAAAGATGGTGCGGCACGACGCCAGTTGCGGCTGTTCGCGGAACAGCCTGGTGAGCGCGGAGGCGCACCCGCGGTGAACCGCCGCCCACGCCTGGCCCTCGATGGCCCGGGCCGAGAAAACCGTTTCCAGGCACCCGCGGTTTCCGCAAGAACAGCGCGCGCCATCGCACTCCACCGTCATGTGCCCCAGCATCCCCGCCATTCCGGTGTGGCCCCGCAACAGCTTCCCATGCGCCACCACCGCGCCGCCCACGCCATTCCCCAGGGTCAGCATGATGGCGTTTTCGCGGCCCTTCGCGGCGCCCCAGACCCTTTCGCCCGCCAGCGCCACCCGCGCATCGTTATCCGCGAACACCGGTACGTCCATCGGCAGGCCGATCAAGTCGCTCAGCCGCAGTCCCTCGAGATAGTGCAGCGCGCCGGGCAGCAGCTCGATGCGCGTGCTGTCGGGGTCGATGATTCCCTTGCAGCCCACGCCCACCCCGGCCGGCGCGTCGGTGGCTTCCACCAGCCATTCAATGGCATCCTGCAGCTCCGGCTGGAATCCCTCCAGGTCCGCCGGCGTCGGCAGCGTGCGCGAGGCCAGAATCGCGCCCTGCTCATCCACCATGCCGGCCTTGATCTGCGCCCCGCCGATGTCGATCCCGAGTATGACCATGAAGCCCCTCCGCCTTCCCAGCTTACCCCAGTCTTCAATCCACCCCCGCCGCAGCCATGGGCGCATCCACCGCCCTGGCCGCCGGACGCCAGAACGTCTGTGCCAGCGCGATGGTCAGCGCCTGCACCAAAGCGATCAGGGCCACGCACGCCGGCCAGCCGCCGCGCCCCCAGAACAGGCCCCCCAGGCTGGCTGCGGCGCTGCCGCCCGAATAATAGAACAATACATAAAGTCCCACCGCCGCCGCGCGGGCTTCTGTGGCCGCCGTTCCGATGTAACTCGAAGCCGCCGCTTGCGCGATGAACACCGCCGTGCAGCACAGCGCCAGCCCCGCCAGCACCACAACCAGGCTGTGAATCAGGGTGAGGCAGATGCCCGCCACTCCGCCCGTGAAGGCCGCCGTGACGGCGCGCTTGTGGCCCAGGCGGTCGATGGCGCGCCCCGCGAACGGGGTGATCGCGGCGCCCACCAGGTAGACGCTGAAAATCAGGCCCAGGGCCGCCGTGCTCAGTCCGAAGGGGGGAGCCGCCAGATAGAAATTCACGTAGGTGAAGGTGGTAAGCAGGGTCGAGAACACGCAGAAACCCACGGCGTAGGTGGCCGCGAGGCGCGGATTGCGCAGATGCCGCGCCATGGCGCGCGGGGTGGAAACGGAGTTTCGCGTGCGCGCGAACCGCCTGCCGGCGGGCAGCCACGCCCAGATGGCCGCCGCGCCCAATGCGCTCAACCCGCCCAGAACCACAAACGACCCGCGCCAGGAGGAATGCGCCGCCACCAGCGCCGAAATGGTTCGGCCGCAGAACCCGCCCAGCACCGTGCCGGTGACATAGGCCGCCATCGCCGCCGCCGGCCCTTCATCCCATTCCTCGTTGATGTAGGCCACCGTGACGGCGAAAATGCCGGGCGTGAAGAAGCCTTGCGCACCGCGCCAGAATACGAGCTGCCAGTAGGTGGTGGATGTGGCGGCCAGCAGGGTGGTAGCGGCCACCAGGAACGCCGCCGGTACGATGACGCTCTTGCGCCCCAACCGGTCGGCCACCGCCCCCGCCAGCGGCGCCGCCAGCGCGACCGCCATGGTGGAAGCGGTCACCACCAGGCTGATGGCCCCCGCCGACCTGCCGAAAGCCGCCGCCAGGGTGGGCAGCAGCGGCTGCGGCGCGTAGAGCGCCAGAAAGGCGCAGAACCCCGCCAATACCACGGCCGCGGTGCGCGCCCGGCTGGCTTTGGCTGAACTGGAACCGGTAGTCGTCAATGCCTGCAAAAAAAGAACTGGTGGAGGCGCCGGGAGTTGAACCCGGGTCCGAGAAAGCTCGCCATGAAGAGCCTACGTGCGTAGCCGCGCTCGAATGGTTCGGCGCACCGCTTCAGAGACGGCGAGTGAGCGGCGTCCTAGTCCGATTGGGTCTCAGCCGCCGGCTCCGGACCGAAGCCTTTGGCCTATCCCGCAAAATGACGCTCACTCACCGCCGCGCGGGCTCAGCGGCTGGAGCGGCTGCCTAATTACTTAGGCTGCGTATGCAAACTGCGTATTGGCAGTTTTGGTTTTCCGATCGTTTTACGGGAGCTCGGAACCCGGCACGCCTCCCCACCACGATTCGATCCCGTCGAATCCGTTACGCCCCCACATTCTGAGCGGCCTGATGGGTGCTTCCGTCCCAATTCTACCACGCCGGACGCGTATAATCGGATTATGCGTAAAGCGAGCGTTTTTCTGCGTTGTCTTGCGCTGCCGGCGCTGCTCCTTTGGGCTTTCTCCGCCTTTGGCCAGGATACGCCCATGACCAAGATAGTGATCCAGGTGAAGACTCAGTCCGGCCGTCCCATCGACCGCGCCGAGGTGGTGGTCACCTTCGTTGAAACCCGCACGGTCTACAACTCCGTCGCCAAAGTGGGCAGAAACGTGCGCACCACTTGGGACTTGCGCAGCAACCAGGAAGGCGAAGCCAAGATCCCGGCCATTCCGCAAGGGAAGATCAAGATCCTGGTCAACGCCAAAGGATACCAGACGTACGGCGAAGTACTGGACATCAACGAGGAACAGAAGACGGTAGAGGTGAAACTCAATCCGCCCCAGCCGCAGTACTCGGCTCATTGAAGCATCGCGAAGCGAGGAGCGGAGTATGAACCTCGAAGAGAAGATCGAACGCCTATCCGGGATCGTGGAGTCGCTCACCGCGAGCGTCGTGGCGCACGACAACCAGATTGCGGCGCACACGGGCCAAATTGGCGCCATCATCGACCTGGCCGCGGCGCAGCAGCGGCAGATCGCGGCCCACGACCAGCAGATTGACGCACTCCTCAAGATATCGGAGGAGAACGCCCGGAGCTGGAAGAACCTGGAGCGTCAGTGGCAGGCTTACATCAACACGTTGCCGCGGCAATGACGACGGACGCCATTGAAGAAGGCCGAAAGGAACGAAATGACCACCGAGGAGAAGATCGACCGTTTGACCGGGGTCGTGGAGTCGCTCGCCGCGAGCGTGGTGGCGCACGACAACCAGATCGAGGCTCACACCCGCCAGATTGAGGCTCTGATCAAAATCTCAGCGGAGAACGCCCAGAACTGGAAGAACCTGGAGCGTCAGTGGCAGGCTTACATCAACACGTTGCCGCGGCAATGACCGGGATTCCGATTTGGTGCACCCGCCTGGCTTCCCGCGGCGTGCCCCGCCGGCGCCTACAATAGAGCATCATGCTCGCAAAACCACCGCGCGTTTCCCGGCGCGAACTGGGGAAATTGGCGCTGGCGGCAGCCGCGGCGCCCGCCGCGCAGGCCGCCCAAGGGAAATACACGGGCGCGCTCGATGGCCTGGAGGACAGGGTGGATATTTCCAGCTTCGACCCCGTGTACTACACCTGGCGACTGCACGATGCGGCGCCTCTGCGCCTGACCTTCCGGGCGGATAACCTGGAAGCCGCCCGCGAGTGGCAGAAAACGCTGCGCGCCAAGGTGGTCGAGCTGCTCGGCGGTTACCCGGAGGAACGCGCGCCCCTGCGGCCGCGCACGCTCGAAGTGCGCGAGCTGCCCGGCTGCCGCCGCGAGAAATTCGTCTTTGAGAGCCGTCCCGGCGTGGGCGTCCTCGGGTATCTCCTCACCCCCAAGGGCAGTGAGCCCCCTTATGCGCCGGTAATCTCGATTCCGGGCCACGGCCGCGGGGTGGACGACATCGTGGGCATCGACGAGCAGGGACGCGACCGCACCGTGAAGGCCGGCTACGAATACGATTACGCCATCCAGGTGGCGGAACACGGGATGGCCGCGGTGGCCATCGAGCCCATGGGATTCGGCTGCCGGCGCGACGACGTCACCAAAACCAAGGGGCTCACCGCGACGGCTTGCCAGCCCGCGGCCGGCGCGGCCCTGTTGCTGGGGCAGACCATGATCGGCTGGCGCGTGTGGGATGTCATGCGCACCATCGACTGGATCGAAACCCGCCGCGAGCTCGACCCCGCCCGCGTGGGCTGCCTGGGAGTTTCCGGAGGCGGAACCTGCACCCTGTTCGCGGCGGCGCTCGACACGCGCATCCGCGCGGCCCTGCTGAGCTGCTCCCTCAACACGTTCCGCGACAGCATCATGAGCCTCTCGCACTGCATCGACAACTACGTGCCGGGAATGCTGAACTGGGCCGAGCAATACGACATCGCCGGCCTGATTGCGCCCCGGCCGCTGTTCGCGGAATCGGGCGAGCGCGACGACATCTTCCCGGTGGCGGCCAGCAAGGCCAGCTTCGCGCGCGTGAAGAAAATCTACGAGGTATTCGGCGCGGCGGAGAGCGTCGAGCAGGAAGTCTTCGACGGCCCGCACAGCTTCTGGGGCAAGCGCGGCTTGCCGTTTTTGGCGAAGAGCCTGGGATAGATGTGGCGGGCGCCCCCAATGGGCGCTGACGGAAGCCGAGACCGGCACGGTCCCCGGTGGTCCATGCGCTCGTCAATGCGGCCGAGCTTCCGGGGCAGCTCTTGAGACCGCGCGGGATTGAAACGGATTAGGCCTGAAAGTTGTGACAATGAATCGCAGAGGGAGGTGTTAACGCTGCCTCGGATTCTTGCGGTTTCAGCTTTAGCAACGGTGGCTTGCTTCGGCCAGCCTCCCGCCATCTCACTGGAACGGCCGGCGGCAGTCGGGCTTCCAGTGTGGCTCAAGATTTCTGCGAGCAACCGAGCCGAAACGTTTTACCCTTTTTGGCTGGGCCTTCCCGGCAGCTTTGGGTGCAAGCAGGTCGAGGTGAGACGGAATGGACAGATGCTGGCGGAGATTGCAAGTTTGGCGGATCAGGCGCGGAGTTCCGGGATCATGGCCGCGTTCGGCAATCCATGCGGTTCCGTTTTGCGTGAATTGATAATGGACCCGGTTCGTGCCACTCACCCGGCCAGGCTGCCTCTCCATCTGCAATACCGCTTCGACCAGCCCGGCCTCTACGAAGTGCGATACACGGCCATGGCCGAGCAAGACATGTTTCCGCCCGGGCCTACCGTGTGGACCGCATGGACCCCGATTGAGATCCAGCCCGGTTCGCCGGAATCGCGGGCGAGTTGGCTCGCGGAAATGGGTGCTCACGCACCTACCGACAAGGTCGAGGCGTTGACCGATTTCCTGCCCAGCATCCTCGGCATTCCCGATGCCGAGTCTCTGCGGTTGCTGGGCCCATATCTTTACCATCCGGATGAGCTCGTGAGACGCTACGCGGGAGCTGCCCTTACCTATTGGCCGGCGGTTCAAGCCGAGGCCAGCGTCAAGGAGTGGCTGCGAACCAGAGGCCCCAGCGACGGCATCATTAACCTTCTGGCGCGCGGACCCTTCTTCGCACTACCCGATTTCGACTCGATTCTGGAGATCGCGCTGCCTTACTTGCGCTCCGATTCTCCAGTCCTGGTCGCAGGCGCGCTGGAAGCTGTCTGGCATCTGACCGGCGCAGCCTCGAAAGCCAGCCCCGAACTTCGCAGGCGCGCGGGAGAAGAACTCATTGAAGCCCAGGACCACATTCGCGCGGTATGCGATTCCGGCGCCGCCAAGCAGCTCGACTCGCTGCTTGAAGTGTTGCCTACGCTCAGGTAGGCCCACGCTCTCGGAACGGGCTAGTGGAAACTGGAATCCACTCAGTTTTCGGGGACAGGCGTCTCCGTCCAGGTGGATGAAAGCGGGCAGGAGAACGCCGACGTAAAGCTCATTCCAGCGGAGGCCGTCGCCGAGAAGAGGTGAAACTGCGGTTCACGGCGTGATGGCGGCGGCCCTGTGGGACAGATGATCGGTTTTTGTCGTCTGTCAATTCCCGGCGCTCCTCGCGCCCGACAGGCCACGGGCGCGCGACATGAAAGTGGGGCCAGGATTTCATCCTGCCGGGGCGCCCTCTGGACCCGCTTCTGCCTGGCGGCGGGCGGCAGCTCGAAGAACGCCGGCCAGGAGGCCGGCGGCAGGATGAAATCCCGACCCCACATCGGCAGCCGGCCTGGCGTACACGTACGCTCAGACTCCGGCAGCCTTGCTGGCCAATCACGTCGCCATCCATTTTTGTGTCGCACACCCACAGGCCACAAAAACCGATGGCCTGTCCCACCCTTGTGTTACCATGCATAAGGATTTCGCTGTAGCGAGATCTGATGTATTTTCCTATCCCGAAGTGCACCCTAATGAATTTACGCTCTCTTTTTAGCCTGTTTTCCTCGGATCTCGCCATTGACCTTGGCACTGCGAATACGCTGGTTTACGCCAAGGGCAAGGGGATCGTAGTCAACGAACCTTCGATCGTCGCCATCAACAAGAACACCGGTGAAGTGGAAGCCGTCGGCAAGGAAGCCAAGGAGATGCTGGGACGCACGCCCGGCAACATCGTGGCCATCAAGCCGATGAAGGACGGCGTCATCGCCGATTTCAAAGTCACCGAGCGCATGCTGAATTACTTCATTCAGAAGGCGCACGGGCGCAAGATGCTGGTGCACCCGCGGATTGTGATCGGGGTGCCCAGCGAAATCACGCAGGTGGAAAAGCGCGCCGTCATGGATTCGGCCTACCGCGCCAAAGCCAGTGAAGTGCACCTGGTGGAGCAGGCCATGGTGGCGGCCATCGGGGCCGGACTGCCCATCACCGAGCCCTCCGGCAACATGGTGGTGGATATCGGCGGCGGCACCACGGATGTGGCCGTGATTTCGCTTTCGGGCATCGTCTATTCGCGCTCGGTGCGGGTAGCCGGCAATGAGATGGACGACGCCGTCATGCAGTATCTCAAGCGCAAGTACAACCTGCTGATCGGTGAGCGCACGGCTGAGGCCATCAAGATCGAAGTGGGGTCGGCCTTTCCTCTCGATAAGCCGCTGACCATGGAGATCAAGGGCCGCAACCTGATCGAAGGCGTGCCGCGCACCCTGGCCATTCACGACGACGAAATCCGCGAGGCGCTGGGGGAGTGCGTGGCCACCATTGTGAACGCCATTCGCGTGGCCCTGGAGCGCACGCCGCCCGAGTTGAGCGCCGACATCAGCGATCGCGGCATCGTCCTCACCGGCGGCGGGGCGCTGCTCAAGAACCTGGACAAGCGTATCCGCGAAGAGACCGGCCTGCCGGTTTCCATCGCCGACGATCCGCTGGCCTCCGTGGTTCTGGGCACCGGGCGCATGCTCAGCGATTTCAGACTGCTCCGCAAGATTTCGATAGACTAGGGGCAGAAGGCGGCCCTGGAGCATGGAGTCGTTCCTCAACCGATACCGGAACATTACCGTCCTGCTGCTGGTGATCTTCGCCCAGCTCATCCTGCTGGCGGTCCAGGTGAAGAACGACAAGGACATGCGCATGATCCGCGTGTGGACGGTTACGGCCATCACCCCGGTGGCGCGCGTCATCGAGGCCGTGCGCGGCGGCGGCGCGGGTCTGCTGCGCAATTATGTCACCCTGCGCAATACCGACGCGGAGAACCGGCGGCTGAGCGACGAATTGAATCGCGACAAGCTGGAGATCATCTTTCTCAAGAACGAGTTGGCCACCGCGGACCGGGCCAAGGCGCTGCTCGTATTTCAATCCCACACCCCCTCCAAGACTTTGGCCGCCACCGTGTGCGGTATCGGGACGGGCTCGAATTCCAAGGTTGTGTTCGTGGACCGGGGGTCGGTTTCCGGCGTCCAGCGCGGCATGGCCGTGGTCACCCCGGACGGCATTGTGGGCAAGGTGAAGTTCGCCTACCCGACGTCCTCGGAAGTTCTGCTGGTCACCGACCCGGATTTCGCGGCCGGCGTGGTCTCGCAGAAGAACCAGGTTCGCGGCACGCTGAAGGGGCAGGGAACCCCGATGTGCCTGGTGGACTACGTGCCTTTCGAAGAGAAGGTCGAACTGGGCGAGTGGTTCTACACCTCCGGAGACGACCGCATTTTCCCGCGCGGGCATCCCGTGGGAGTGGTTAAGAGCGTGCGCAACGGGCCCCAGTACAAGGAGATCGTAGTGGAGCCCAGCGCGATGCAGCGCGGAGTGCCGGAAGACGTGCTGATCATCGTGGAGGGCGTGCATATGGAGATCCCCGATACGCCGCCGGCCAACCAGCCGGTGTATGTCGCGGCTCCGCCGCCCGCGCCGGCCTCGACGCCCGCCGCCGCGCCGCCTTCCCAAACGGCCGGGCCCGCCACCGAGGCGGATAAGCTCAGGCTCGAATACAAAGCCGTGGGAGAGGCTCAGAAAAAGGTGTTCGGCGTGGGGTTGCCGGGCTCGGCGCCTCCGGATTTCACCAAGCTTGGACAGGCGCCGGCGCCCAACCCCGCGGGCCCGGTTGCGCCAGCCGCCGGCGCGTCCACCGCCGGCAATGCGGCTCCCAAGCCGCCCGCGGGCCCGGTTGCGCCGGCCGCCGGCGCCGCAGCTTCTCCCAATCCCAAGCCGCCCGCGGGCGCCGGTCCCAAACAGCCTCCGCCTCCCGACGCCCTGCGCCGCGCCAATCAGGCCGCCGGCGCGTCCACCGGACCGATTCCGGCGGGGCAGGCAGGGAGCCCTCCGCCCAAATGAGCTACTCCGGCGGGCGGATCCTCCTCAGCAGCCAGCGCGAAAGCCAGGTCTCCCGCTTCCGCCCATGGATCATGGTGGCGGCGCCGCTGGCCGCCATCCTGTTCCAGGTCTACGTCCCCCTGTTCTTCCCCTTTCTGGCCTTCCTCGAAGCGCCGCTCCTGGTGGTGGTCTACTTCGCGTTGATGCGGCACAGCCAGATAGGCGGGTTGCTGGCCGGTGCGCTGGTGGGCCTGGCGCAGGACTCTCTTTCCAAGAATCCGTTGGGCATGTTCGGCATCGTGAAAACGCTGGTGGGCTATTTCGCCTCTTCCATCGGCCTGCGGCTGGACGTGGACAACGTGATGATGAGGATGCTCCTCACGTTTTTCTTTTACGTGTTCCACCAGTTCTTCTACTGGGTGATGGCGCGCGCGCTGCTAGCCAAGACGCTGGGATTCGACCCCCAGAGAACCTTGGTGATGGCCGCCCTGAACGCGCTGGTAGGGGTGGCGTTGTATCACTTTCTGGACAAATTGCGGGAGACCGCATGAGGCGGTGCAGTCAGGCCTTCAGGCATGCCGCCGGGTTGTTCGGGTTAGGTTGGCAGGCGAAAGCGCCTGCCCCACAAGGTGGGACAGACGCTTTCGTCTGTCAATCCGGCTGAGCCATGAGCCCGGCTGCCATCGTCTTCTCCATCCTCCGGTTCGCCGTGTGGCAGGCTTGCGTGTTGGCCCTGGCCGTGCGTTTGGCGCGTGCGCTCGGCTGGCGGCTGCCATCGGTCGAAGGATGCCTGGCTGCGCTGGCCATCGATGTCACGCTCGAAGCATCGCTCGCCGGAGCGCTCTCCTTCGCGCGCATGAACTCCGGTCCGGCCTACTGGGCGTTCGCGGCCGCCGCCGCGGCCGCCTGGCTCCTCGGGAAGCGCCTTCCCGGCTTGCGCTGGCCGGCGCCGGGCCGGTGGGCCGAGCGGTCCTGGCCGTTTATGGCCGCCCTGCTCGCGCCGCTGGCGCTGCTCTCCTTCCGTCCGGTGGAGGAAATCGATTCCATCAACTACCTTCACTACCTCATCGACTGGATGGCCAACCGCGCCACGCCCTACACCTTCTCCACCAACTATGTGGCCTTCTGGGAGCTTTCTTTCCTGCCAGCCTGGGTGGTCACCCGAGTAGACCTGTTCTTTCCCCTGATTGCGCTGAAGGGCGTGGCGCTGCTGGGGCTGGGAGCCTGGCTGGTGGGCCGCGAGCTCGGGCTGCGCCGCGAATTGCTCCTGTGGACCGTGTTCGGCTGCCTGGCGATGCGCTATTGCTGGTTCGGGTATTCCGGGGTTCCCACCCTGAAGAACGACGCCCTGCACGGGGCCGGCTTTGTGCTGTTGACGCTGGCGGTTCTGAGGGCGGCCCGTGGACTGGAATCCGCCGGGCGCGGTTGGCAGGCGAAAGCGCCCGCCCGACAAAGATCCGAGGTCCGGGCCAGGTGGGACAGGCGCTTCCGCCTGTCAACCCGGGCGAAGCTCGGGGCGCCACGTGGGGCTTACACCCGCGAGGCAGCCCTGCTGGCTTTTGGCGCGGCCTTCGCTTCGGTGAAGTACACCGGAGTCTTCTTCGCCGTGGTGGCCGTGGGCGCCGTGGTCTGGCTGCGGCGCCGGGAAATCCTCGCGCGGCGCCGGCGCGCCGTGGCGGCGGCGCTGGCGCTGGCGGGCTTTGTTTTGTCGACCAGCGGACATTACTACGTGCGCAGCCTAGTGCTTCACGGCAGCCCCTTCTTCCCGTTCCAAATCAACCTCGGCTTCATCCATCTGCCGGGGACGGCCGACCTGTCGGACACGTCCATCCTCTACAGCTTGCGCGACGCCCGGCTCTGGCGCGCCTTTCTGTTGCCGGGGGGCGTTATGCCCGCCGGAGCGTTTTTCCCGGCGATTCTGGCGGGTGGGTTGGTGGCCAGCGCCTGGTTCTGCGCGCGGGGAGCGCTTGGGAGCCGGGCCGTGAGGGCGCCCCGTGAGAGAGCGGTTGGCCCCTGGGTCTCCTTTTGCATTCTTTGCGGGTGGTTGCTGTATTTCCGCTCGGCCTTCAGCGCCAGCGCGACCCCCGGCGACCTCCGGTTCGTGCTCAATGGGCTCAACAGCCTCCGCTACGTGGAAGGCGTGTTGGCCGTGACGACGCTGTTTCTGGTTTCTCTGCTCGCCCGGCGCGCCCCGCGCCTGGCCATGGCTCTGGTTGCGGTGGACGCCGGCAGCCGCCTGTTCATGCTCTACCGGGAACTTCCGCCGCAGATATTCCCTTGGGGCGCAGTCTGCCTGCTGGCTTTGGCGGCGTTCCTGGCCGCGCGCGGGGCCGGGCGCTGGGGGTTCCGGTTCCAGGCGGCCGCGGTGGCGGTGGCCCTGGTGGCGGCGGGTCCGTTTGTGGTGGAGCGCAACCGCGCCCTCTGGACCACGTATTGGAACGACCTCAAGCCCACACTCGCGGCCGCCCGTCCCCAGGGCCTCGCGGTGCTGGCTCTTCCCGGCGGCAGCTACTTCGCCGGCCATGTGGTGGCGGCGGGCAACCCCATCCATCCAGCCGTTGGCGCGTTCGTTCCCGATGCGTTCGATGCGCTTCCGGCCTGGCAGCGTCCCACTTACCTGGCCGTGCTGGCGACGCCGGGGGATTCGCCCGGTTGGAGCGAGCGCTACGCCGGCGCGCTCGAGCGCTGGGGGTATACCGAGGCGGCGCGAGGCCGCTACGGAGTTCTGTTTCGCAAATCCGGCGATATTCGATAGAATAAGAACGAGTAGCGTCCTCGCGTGTTCCCGTGATCCTGCCGCCGATCGATCCGAATCTCGAACACCACCTCGGCAAGCCGCCCTTGCGCGACGATACGCGTTTCGCGGCCGCTAAGATCGCCATTTTCCAATACCTGGTGGTGGCCATCTTTCTGTTCCTGATCTCCGGCTTCTGGGGGCTGCAAGTGCAGAATCCGGACCACTATGAAGGGCTGGCCCAGCAGAACAGCGTGAAGTCGGTGCCCGTGATCGCGCCGCGCGGACGCATTCTCGACCGCGACGGCCGCGTCATCGTCGGCAACCACACTTCCTACACGTTGATCCTGGGGCGCGAGGTGCTAAAAGAGGAGCACCTTCCAGCCATCGCCCAGGGTCTCGACCTGGATTATGACGACCTGGCGAAGCGCGTGCGGCGCTTCCGCTCCCGGCCCAAGTACGAACCCATCGTCATCAAGGAAGAGCTCTCACCGGCGGATCTGGCGTTTGTGGATTCGCACCGGGATTTCTTTCCGGAGCTGGAGCTTATCAACGCCCAGCGCCGCCTGTATCCCCAAGACGGCATGATGGCCCACGTGATCGGGTACACCGGCGAGGTCAGCGAGGAAGATCTGGATTCGCCCGAGTTCGCCAAGTACGAGCCCGGCGCCGTGGTCGGAAAATTCGGCTTGGAGCGCAAGTACAACTCCACATTGATGGGCGTCGACGGGCAGCGCCAGGTGGTGGTGGACCATCTCGGCCAGGTCCGTAAAGTTCTCAAGCAGCAGCCTGCCAAGGCCGGGCAGGACCTGCGGACTACCCTCGATCTGGACCTCCAGGTGGTTGCGGAGCTTGCCATGGAGGGGAAGAATGGCGCGGTGGTGGCGCTCGACCCGCGCACTGGCGAGGTGCTCGCCATGGTCAGCCGGCCGACTTTCGACCCCAACAAGTTCGCCGTGCGCATCAAGCCGAGAGACTGGAAAGAAATCATGGACAACCCGGCCCACCCCATGCTCAACCAGGCCATTCAGGCACAGCAGTCGCCGGGCTCCACGTTCAAGCCGATCATGGCCATCGCGGGGCTCGAGACCGGGACCATCGACGATAAGTGGACCGTCAACTGCCCCGGCGGAGCCACCTTCTACGGGCACTACTATAAGTGCCACATGAAGCACGGGACCATCTCGCTGCACAAGGCCATCGCGCAATCCTGCGACACGTATTTTTACAATGTCGGGTACAAGCTGGGAATCGAAAAGATCGCCGCTTATGCGGACCTGGTGGGATTCGGCCACAAGACCGGCGTGGATCTGCCGGGCGAGATGGAAGGCGTGGTGCCGTCCGAGGAGCAGAAGATGCGCACGCAACACCAGAAGTGGTATGCCGGAGAGACCATCTCGGTGGCCATCGGCCAGGGCAACCTGCAGGTCACCCCGATCCAACTGGCGCGCGCCATGGGCGGGCTGGCGATGGGAGGCGTGTGGCATCATCCGCACCTCGTTCCAGGACCCGATACGCCCGCCGAATGGAGTCTCGCCCCGGAGAATGTGAAACTGGTGGTGGATGGCATGTACGGCGTGGTGAACGACCCGGGATTCATTACCGGCGGTCGAGCTCGCATTCCGGGCATTGAGGTCTGCGGGAAGACCGGCTCCGCCCAGTTGGCGTCCAACGAGTACCTCCAGGGCGCCGGGCGGGGCGACGAAAACGCCAAGAAGGATAACGCCTGGTTCGTCGGTTTCGCCCCCCGCGGCGCGCCCGAAATCGTGGTGGTGGCTCTGTTTGACCACGGCGAGCACGGCCAGTTCGCCGCCCCCATCGTGCGCGACGTGTTGAAGGCCTACTTCGACAAAAAGGTCAGAGTCGCCGCGCTCCAACAGCAGCAGCAACAATTGGCGGTCAAGATGGCCTCCATTGGCAGCCTCGGTTTGCCGGCCGCGGGAGCGGGGGAATCCGGCGCCATGCAGGCTGCCGCGGCGGTTGCATCCGGCCAGAATACGGCGGTCGCCAATCCCCTGCCATAAAACCCCATGTCCCGCTATCTCTCCCTTCGCGACATCGACTGGCCGCTGATGGCCATCGTGCTGGTGCTATGCGGCTTCGGGGTTCTCCAGATTTACAGCGCCACCATGGACACCACGTACCACAGCGCCTGGTGGAAGCAGATCCTGTATGTGGCCTGCGGCCTGTTCCTCATGTGGATGGCCCTGGCGCTCGACTATCACACCATTCTGCATTACGTGCCCATGATGTACATCGCCTCGGTGATGGCGTTGCTTGCCAGTAAGTTGTTGGGAGCCACGGTGTTCGGCGCCAAGCGCTGGATTCCGATCCCGGGCACGGGCATCCATTTGCAAGTATCGGAATTCGTCAAGCTGGTGATAATATTGCTAGTAGCCCGATATTTAACCGATTTAAAGCGTGACGAATTAGAAATCCGCGAGATGTTGATTTTGTCGGGCTTGGTGGCGGTCCCCGTGGTCCTGGTATTAGCACAGCCGGATCTGGGGACGTCGCTGACGTATTTGGCGGTCCTGGTTACGGGAGCGTTCCTGGCGGGGCTGCGGTGGAAGTATGTGGCCGCCATAGCCATAGTGGCGGTGCTGGTGCTTCCAGTGGGCTGGCATTATCTCAAGGATTATCAGAAGGCGCGGCTGGTGAGTTTCATGGACCCCGAACGGGACCCGCAGGGTAGTGGATATCAACTGATCCAATCCAAGATCGCGGTTGGGGCGGGAGGGATGTTCGGCAAGGGCCCCACCAAGGGAACCCAAACCCAGCTTCGTTTTTTGCCCGTACCGCACACGGATTTCATTTTCTCCTCTTTTGCCGAGGAGCATGGGTTCGTGGGCGTCGTGGTCGTGTTGTCGTTGTATTTCGTGATGATCATGCGCATCGTCCAGAATGCGCAGACGGCCCCCGACCGGGCCGGCATGTATATGTGCATGGGCGTAGGCGGCCTGATGCTGTTCCACATGCTGGTGAACGTCGGGATGGTGGTGGGCCGGATGCCGGTTACCGGCATTCCTTTGCCCTTCATGAGCGCCGGGGGCTCCAACATCTGGTCGAATTTTTTGGCTTTGGGGCTGGTCAACAACGTCCGCCTCAGGAGATTTATTAACTAAGGGTTTGTCGGGAAACAACCGCTCCCTGACGGTCGCGGCTCGCCGGAGTGTCAGTGAGCCGCGACCGTAACGAGCCGCGACCATCAGGGAGCGGTTAGCGGAGATTGGTCGTTTCCCCACAGGCCTAAGGAGCCGGCGGGCCCATGGGGCGCCGCCGCGATGAGATCAGCGGGAGCCTGAAGAGACCCGGGGACGGTGGCGTGAAGCGCCCGCCCAGGAGGAGTGGTTCCCGGCCGGTTGGCGTATGAGGATTTGGACTCCGCCTCCGGCCAGCGTGAGTTTGCAGGAAGTTGGCTCGTTCCCCGCCGTTGGGCGGGGACGCGCGACGCACGCAGGGCGCCCACCATCCGAAACCGGAGTCTCCTTGGAACCCCCCTCGGGAGGCAGCCGATGTCGAAGGAATTGATGATCTCCGCGAATCGCCACGAAACGCGTGTCGCGATTTGCGAGGACGATCAGGTGGTGGAAGTCTACTACCAGCGCGAGAACGAGTATTCGCTGGCGGGCAGCATCCACAAGGGCAGGGTGACGCGCGTCCTGCCGGGCATGCAATCGGCGTTTGTCGATATCGGCCTGGATCGCGATGCGTTCCTGTATGTGTCGGACTTCTTCGAGGACAACGAAGAGTACGACAAGATTGTGACCAGCGTGGAGGAGAAGGTTCTCAAGCTGGATCGCCTTCCCTCGGTTGCGCCGCCGGCGGCGGCGGTTGAGGCGGAGCCCGAGGCGGAAGAGCCGTCTCCGGCGGTGGTAGCCGAGCCGGTGGAAGCCGCGCCCGCGGTGGTGGAGGGTCAGGCCGCTCCGGCCGCGGATGGGCATCGGGACGACCGCGACCGCCGGGGCAGGCGTCCGCGGCGCCGTCGCGGCCAGAAAGGCCGGGGGCTGCCCGAATCGAAGTTCTACTCCCCGCGAGGCGGCCATGACGACCAGCTGCCGGAAGCGCGCCCCGAATACGCCGAGCCGCGACCCGAGCCGCTCAGTCCCGCGCCCGTGCGAACAGACGATTTCTTCGTCCTGCCGGGCGAGTCTTTGGCCAAGTACACGCGCCCGGAGGGGGCCGTCGATAGCGAAGAGCCGGAGGATCAGGCGCCGGAGGCGGCCGAGGCTCTGGCCGGGCCGCGGGAAGACGAAGCGGCCGAAGAGCCTTCCAGCGCGGCCGAGATGTCGGTGGCGCCCGAGGCGTCCTTGGAGCCGATTGCCGGGACAGCGCCGCTGGCCGAGCCCGAGGCCGAGACGGCCGAGGACGTCGATATCGAGACCACCGACGCCGCCGAGCCTGGCGACGCGGCTGAAACGCTGCCTGCCGAGCCGGAATTTGAGGCGGGTGAGGGATCCGAAGAGGCGCTGGCCGAGGATCTGGCGCCCGGACCCGTCGCGGGAGGGCTTGCCGGAGAAGCCGAGGGCGCCGCGGGCGAACCCGCCGCGCCCGAGGAAGAGGGCCCCGAGCCCGCGCGCATCCCCACCAGCCTCACCGCCGCGCTGCGCGAGCAGGGACCGCGCTATTTGCACCGCGTCTCCCGGCGCACGCGCCGCCGCGGGCGCGACCGCGGCCCGGCCGAGGCCGAACGCCCCGCCGGCGAGAGGCCTCCCGAACCCCGTACCGCCGAAGCGCCCGTGAGAAGCGAGCAGCGCGCCGCCACGCGGCCCGCCGAGAGCCGCCCGGACAAACCCGCCGGGGCGTCTATCAGCGACCTCTTGCGGGAAGGCCAGGAAATCATCGTCCAGATCGCCAAGGAACCGCTCGGCCAGAAGGGCGCGCGCATCACGTCGCACATTGCGCTGCCGGGCCGGTTTCTGGTGTACATGCCGACCGTCGATCACATCGGCGTTTCGCGCAAGATCCCCAGCGACGATGAGCGCATGCGGTTGAAACGCATCCTGCAAGCCCACCGCACCGGAATCCCCGGCGGATACATCGTCCGCACGGCCGGCGAAGGCCGCTCGGAAGAGGAGCTTCGGGCCGACATGATGTTCCTTTACAACCTGTGGCTCGATATGCGCCAGAAGGCCGAGCGCAAGCCCGCCCCGGCCCTGATCCATCACGACCTGAACGTGGTGGAGCGCGTACTGCGCGACCAGCTCACCTCCGCCTTCAAGAACATCTGGGTGGATAACGAGGAGCTCTACGAGAGCACGCTGCGCTTTGTGCAGCGCTTCCAGCCGGCGCTGGTCACGCGCGTCAAGATGTATACCCGCGCCAACCCCATGTTCGACGAATTCGGCGTCAGCTCCGAGCTGGAGAAGGCGCTGCGGCCGAAGGTATGGCTCAAATCCGGCGGGTACATCGTCATCAATCAAACCGAAGCCCTGGTGGCCATCGACGTCAACACCGGCAAGTTCGTGGGCAAATCGAACCGGCTCGAAGATACCATTGTCAAGACCAACACCGACGCCATCAAGGAGATCGTGCGCCAGATCCGCCTGCGCGACCTGGGCGGCATCATCGTGGTGGATTTCATCGACATGGACGAGCGCAAGAACCGCCAGAAGGTGATGCAGGCGCTTGAGGAAGCCATGCGCGCCGACCGCGCGCCGTACAAAATTCTCCAGTTCAACGATTTCGGCCTGGTGGCCATTACCCGCAAGCGGGTCAAGCAAAGCCTGGAGCGCACGCTGTGCACGCCCTGCTCGTACTGCGAGGGCGCGGGTTACGTGAAGAGTCCGCAAACCGTGGTGGGCGAGATTCTGCAAGAGGCCCACAAGATCGCGAAGGCGGTGGAGGGCAAGGACGTGATGCTGCGCGTGGCCCCCGACGTGGCCCGCCTGCTGAAATCCAACCAGAACACCTACCTCCAGGAGCTAGAGGAGATCCTGGGCCGCACGGTAATCGTCAAGAGCGACGTGCAATTGCACCAGGAAAGGTTCGATCTGGCGTAGGGCTCGATGTGGCGCGCGCACTCTTGCGCGCCGTGTCGAGACTCTTCTCGACGCGTGTTCGCGCAAGGGGAAACCAGGCGTCGGCACGAGTGCCGACGCGGCACGCACGAGTGTGCGCGCCACGCCGCCGTTCCGGTGTGAGTATGCTCCGAATCACCGCAATTCTCCTCTGCGCGGGGTCCCTGCTCCCCGCGCAATACCGCCCCGCCAACGCGGCATGGAACCGGCCGGTTGAGCCTTTCCGGATCGTGGGGAATCTTTACTACGTCGGCGCGAGCGGCGTGTCGTCGTTTCTGTTCACCACGCCGCAGGGCCACGTGCTCCTCGACGCCGGATTCCGCGAGACCGTGCCGCTGATCGAGGCGAACCTGAAGAAGCTGGGCTTCCGCATGGAAGATATCAAGCTCCTGTTGGCCAGCCATGCCCACTACGATCACGCCGGAGGGCTGGCGGCCATCAAGACGCGCACCAAGGCGCGATTTCTGGCGAGCCCCGCCGATGCGCCGCTGTTCGCAGCCGGTGGCAAGGGCGATTTCGCATTGGGCGACCGGTATTCGTTCCCGCCCGCGCCGCCCGATGGATTGCTCCGCGATGGCGAGCCGGTGCAACTGGGCGGGATGGTTCTGACGCCGCACTTCACCCCCGGCCACACCAAAGGCTGCACCAGTTGGACCACCACCATCTCAGATGGGCGGCAACCGTACCGCGTGGTGATCCCATGCAGCCTATCCGCGCCAAGTTACCAACTGGCGGGGAATGCGAAATACCCCGGAATCGCGCAGGATTTCGAAAAATCCATCGCCACGTTGCGCGCACTGCCCTGCGACATCTTCCTGGCGGGGCACAGTTGGGATTTCGACCTGCCGCGCAAAATGGAGGCGCTCAAGCGCGGCGGCGCGAATCCGTTCGTCGATCCGGCGGGCTACGTTCGGTACCTCGACAGGGCCGAAGCGGCGCTGCGAAGAGCATTGGCCGCGCAGAGCGGCAAACGCGCCGCCGCGCGTTGACGTGGGGCCGCGCTAGCCGTCTTTTCTCATGGGGGGTCTAGCAAAAAGCCGCTTTTTCTGGCATAACTGAGTTTCCAGGCAACAGTTAACGCCAAGAAGAAAGCGGCTTTCGCTATGACAGAGTGTACCCAATCCA
>Ga0326727_10004528_pt1 | contig 41556 bp, 37 predicted proteins | sample MB2enrmetagenome_FD_207643 | JGI IMG/M metagenome (GOLD analysis project Ga0326727, IMG submission 207643) | Lab enriched peat soil microbial communities from McLean, Ithaca, NY, United States - MB29MY | ecosystem: Environmental > Terrestrial > Soil > Wetlands > Peat | place: USA: New York...
GAGCGTCGAAGTGGATGGCGGCGCGTTCAACGTGCGGGAGGGCAATCACGCCTTGAATCTCGCCACCGCCTATGCGCTGCGCTCGCACCTCGATCCCTTCGTCACCTTGACGGGAGACGACCGGGACGTTACGGGCACGGCGGGCTTCAGCCCTTCCACGACTTCGTGGATTGCTTTCGAGGGCTCATTCGGCAACGGATTCCTCGACCGGCTTGAGCACCGCAAACAGGTGAAAATCAATGGCGGCGAAGTCTTCCACGCCGGAGATCACACCCTGACCATGCTCGGGATCGGATATTACGGTTTTTCCTACGTGGCGGGGCTCAGGCCGATATACGGATTTAATTCCGTCGATGCTGCGGACGGCTGGAAAGAGTATCCGGATACGATTGACCCGCGGCAGAAGGACCAGACCCACACGGCGCTCATGGCCTTGAATGATGTGTGGAACCTCGGCGGCAACGGGCAACTACAATTCTCGGGGTTCTTCCGCACTTATAATCTTGCGCTCTATTCCGACTTCGGAGATGGATTGATCCGGCAGAGCGAGTTCCGCACGATGGCGGGCGCCAGCGCAGCTTACGTCAAGACTTTTTCCAAGCAGTTCACCTTGCTGGCCGGAACCGATTACGAGCGCGAGGCCCCGCGGCGCGACGACCTGGACCATTACAACTTCTATAACCCCGCTAATCCGTCTTATTATGGACCCTTCATCAAAGTGGACGGGAACAATGTGACGATTGCACCGGTCACTCCTTATGTTGCCGGCGAGGGAGCTTTGAGCCGATACTTCCGCTACTACCTGGGCTGGCGACGCGACGAAATCAGCATCGACAACCAGGACCTGGTGACTCCGGCGAATTCCTGGAGCAAGCGGGTGGGGCTCAGTTCGCCCAAAGCCACGATCACGTTCTTCCCCCAGGATTCCTGGTTCGTGCCCGAGGTGGCGTTCAGCTACGGCAAGTCGTTTTTCACCGAAGATCCTCGCACCGGAATGGCCACGGGACAAGGCACCGCCACAGGCGCTCCGGCAGCCGTTGATCCCGTGGAGACTGCACAATCCTACCAATTGGTGGCCAGCAAGACCGTCCACAAGACGGACTTCAAACTGACCCTCGGACACGAGACGCAAACCGCCGAGTATGGCAAGATCGATCCGGACACCGGATTGCAGTTTGACCTGGGGCCGGGCCGCATCCGTTATCTGGCGCTGGCGCTGCGCCGGACGTTCAACTACGGAGCGCTTCAGGCAACCTTTGAGCAGGCTGATGCGCGTGAGGTTGATACCGGTCAGATCATTCCAGAGGCCCCACGGCTGATCGGCGATCTTTCCTGGACGTACCAACGATTACCCCTCCATTTGCAAGCCAAGGGCGAATTTGAGTATGTCGGAAAAAAGGTGGTGGGAAATGGATGCGATGAGAGCAATCCCAACAACCTCGCCTCTTACTGTGTCGGAGTGCCGAACAAGGAGTTCCGGCTGGCAGTGGGGAGGTCATTTCTGGAGGGAAAAATCAACGTCAGTGTCAATATGATGATCGCCGGCGGTTACACGGGGCAGACTACGGAAAACTTTGCGACGAACTATGCGCCGGGTTATGTGGGTCCGTTGCCGGTTCCCGACAACCCGATCGCCGAGGTCGTGGGAGTGCGCATTCCGTCCTACGCGAGCGTGAACCTTACTTATAGGTTTGGCCGCTAAATCTCCACTGCGAACTCCTGGCGCTTCTCCTTGGGTCTTTCGTGAATGATCTTCCCGCCGGCGTCATATGCGCCTCGGGTGTCAGCTCAGACGGAGATTCTTCAAATAATTGAAGCTGGCTGTAATCGCTTCGAACGGACTTCCTTCGCAGCGGTCCTGCTCGACAAAGATGTGCTCGGTACCGGCTTGGCGCGCATGAGCAAAGATCTTCACCCAATCGATGCGACCCTTGCCGACAGGAGCGAACGGATTGGGCCCGTTGTCATAGGGAAAGCTTGTGGTACTCGTTGGGAAGCCCGGCTTGAGGTCCTTGACGTGGAGCAACGGAAAGCGGCCCGGGCACTTTTGGAAGTAGTCGAGCGGGTTCTGACCGGCGTAGGTGGCCCAGAAAACGTCCATCTCCATCTTCAGCAGCTTCGGATCGCAGCGCGCGAGCATGATGTCGTAGCCGCAAGTGTCGCCTAAACGCGCAAACTCGTGGAAGTGAGCGTGATAGCAAAGCTGCATTCCGGCTTGCTGCGCGAGCCTTCCACATTCGTTGAACAATTCAGCCCGTCGTGTCCATGCCTCGGCGTCGAGTTGGGTGTTATCACCCACCACAAGATAGCGAAAGCCGTAGGGATGAACGTGGTCTAGTATCTTCTTCCAGCTTTCGAGGTCTTTGGGCACCTCATCGTAGGTGCTGGGCGCAGTCAGGTTGGCGGCGCTCAGGTAGGTCTTGAGCGTTGCGGCGGGGATATCAGTCGAAATCTCCATTTCGCGGTAGCCGGTGGCGCCCACTTTTTTCAGCGTGCCGGCCGGGTCCTTCGCGTATTCCTCACGCACGGTGTAGATTTCCAGGCCGATCGGCTTGGACCAGGCCAGTTGACCCGCGCCCCAAGCCTCCGACGCCGTGATTGCCGCACCAGCAGAAACACCCTGGACTGTTTTCTCAATGAATTGTCGACGAGTCAGCATAGTTTACCCCCCATCAAGGTAGCAGCCATTTAAGCCTAACACTCGACCCAGGGTCAAGCAGCAATCTCGAAGACGAAGTGAATCACTTCCACGGCTACGGCCATTTACCGGTAGTTCTCCATGAGCTTCCAGCCTACGTCAACAAACTGGCCGAGCGTCCGTTGCGTCGCGCCGAAACCGAGGAATTCCGCAGGCGACATTCCGTGAGGTTCATAGGCGCGTACGAATTCCGGCATCTGGCAGAGCCGCTCGATTACGTCGGCGGGTATCGGCTTGTCGATGCGCACCTCACGCGCCAGGTCCTTGGTAACGAAACTCTCCTGAAACGCCGGCGCGATGGACATCAACAGGTCAGCCCCGGCCAGTTCGGTAAGGTGGTAATCGCCGCGCAATGCCGCGACGAGCAGCACGGCTTGGTAGCCCCGCGCCTTATAGATTCCATAGGCGCGTTTGGTAACGGCCAGGCCGGCTTGGCGAATATCCGACTCACTCGCCGCGGCCTGCGTGTCGTGGGCAACCTCCCGCAGGAAATCGTCCAGACGGCCGATCATGATCACGGCGAAACACTTTCCTGGCTCGATCCCTTTGGCTCGGGCGCGCTGGATGCCGGCCATGTGCCGCTCTCCGATGGCAATGGTCTGCGAGACCGTGAAGCTGACGGTCATGGTAATGGTGGTTCCCTCGGCGATGCACTCCTCCATGACATCCAGACCCGCGCTGGTGGCCGGCAGCTTGACGGCGATATTGGGCGCCCAGGCGTGATACCGCTGGGCCATGGGCAGCATGCAATCCCGGTCGCCGGCGCGCCCCGGGTTGACCTGCCCGCAGACAAAACCCGACTGGCCTTGGCTGGCTTCGTATTCCAGCATCAGTTTCTCGGCCGTCCTGGTCACCGCAATCTGCATCAGCGCTTCGGCTTTCTGCTCCGGGGGCAGGTTGCGGGCCAGCACCGCCTCGATGGCCGGGGCCCACAGTTGGCGGTCTTTCACCAAAGCCAGGTTCGCCAGATATGGATTTGTGGTGACGCCGACGGCCCCGCGTTCCAGGCCAAGCGCCAACTCGGCCGCCTCGGCCGAGTCGTGCCACCACTGTGTGCCGGTATTGCGAATCATCCAATCCAGGTAGGTTTGATGCGGCATGATTTTCCTCGTATCGTCAATCGCTATCGGACCTGACACCCCCGGTGATTTCCGGCGCGCTGGCTGTTCCAGGAGGGTAGCCTCTTGAACCGCTATACTATAACGCCGTCGGCTAGTGCTGCCTCCGAAATGTCGCTCCCTGGAGAAAAATCTTGAATTACCGATGTTGAGTTTCTGATTGACGCGCAGGATGAGCCGTGAAAAACTCAGCCAGGTAAGCCTTGACCGGGATAATGACTTAGCTCTAAGGGGGAGCAGCAAATGCTGAATAAACTGGAAACGGTCCAGGCCACCCGGCGAGAGTTCCTGGGTGCGGCCGCCTTGACGGCGGCACAGTACAAACGGGTTGTCGGCGCGAATGACCGTATCGGCATCGGGTTCATCGGGTTCGGGTTGATCGGCAAACAGCACGTGAGCGATTTCAAGAAGTTCGGCGATGTCGATCTGGTGGGTCTCTGCGATGTCTACAAGCCGCGCCTGGAGGAAGGTCTCCGGTACATCGGAAATCCCAGTGCGAAAGGATACAGCGATTTCCGCAGGATGTACGAGAACAAAGACATTCAAGGGGTTGTTGTGGCCACGCCGGACCACTGGCACGCGCTGCTCACCATCATGGCCTGCGCGGCGGGCAAGGACGTGTATGTCGAAAAGCCGATGACCCTGTTCATCGACGAGGGCAGGTGGATGATCCAGGCAGCGCGCAAATACAACCGCATCGTGGTTGTGGGTACGCAGCGGCGCCATGGCAAAGGTGTTGCCGAGGCCAAGAAAGTCATCGAAAGCGGCCAGCTTGGGAAGATCCACTCCATCCGGATCGCCTCTTACCGCAATATTTACCCCGGATTCGGCAAGACTCCCATCGAAGATCCGCCGCCCGAGATCGACTACGATATGTGGCTCGGTCCCGCGCCCAAGAAGCCGTACCAGAAGCACCGCGCCCTGTACCATTTCCGCTGGTTCTGGGACTATTCCGGCGGCCAAATGACCAACCTGGGGGCTCATCTGATAGACCAGGTGCTGTGGTGCATGAACGTGAAGGGTCCGACGCTGGTGATGTCCACCGGCGGCCGGTTCGCGTTGGAAGACGACGGCGAGACACCGGACACCCAGGATGCCACATGGCAATTTCCGGGCGGTTTCACCGTGAGTTTTGCCATCCGCGAAGCCAACGCCTTGCGCGGCGATCCCGCCACCCGCGGGCAGGTCTACCTGGGGACCAAGGGTAGCCTGGTGCTTGCCGGCGGCTACGAGGTCATCCCGGAGAACAAAATCGATCCGGTCAACGACATCCCGCCTTTTATGGGGCAACCCATCGGCGGTCCGGTCTATAGCGATGTGAAGGCAACGCCGTGGATTCAGGGTTCCAAGGGGGGAGTGGAGTCCGACGCCCGTTACGGCACCGGCGGGGAAGACACCATGGCCATGAACGAACGCGACTGGCTGAGCAGCATGCGGACTCGCAGGCGCCCCCTCTGCGAAGTGGAAGATGGCCACAAGGTGGCAATGGCATGCAACTTGGCTAACATGTCTCTGCGGCTCGGGCGCGCCATCCAATGGGATCCGGATAAGGAGCAGGTGATCGGCGATAAAGAAGCCGCCGCGATGTGCTACAAACCTTATCGCGCCCCCTGGGACGGCGTTCTCAAGAGCCTGGTGGAGGTCTAGTCGCGGCGATGTTAGGGGCCTTTGCCGAGTTGGGAGGAATCATGACACGGAGAGAGATCTTGGCGCTCGCCAGCTCAGCACCTGCTTGGCTCCGCTCCAATTCAACTGCCGCGCTTGCGCCGGACAATCCGCCGCGCATGGGCGGAACGCCGAGCGCGTTCTCATTGCGCATCCGGGCGAGCCGCGCCGGCGGGCAGCCGTTCGATATCGTCGAGCACTGCCATAACCTCGGACTGGCGGGCGTGCAGACAAACCCTCCGTCCACGGACCCGGATGTTATCAAAAAGTTCCGGGCGCGGCTCGAAGGGTACAACATGTTCCTCGTCTGCGATCCGCGGTTGCCACATCAGAAGAGCGATCTGGATGCGTTCGAGACTGAGGTGAAGGCCTACAAGGAAGCGGGAGCGGTTGCGTTCCACGCCGCGCTGACCGGACGCCGGTACGAAGACTTCGACAGCTTCGCACCCTGGAAGAGGATGTTCGATAGCAATAAGGCTTCGGTCGAACTCGCGGAGCCCGTCCTGGCGAAGTACCAGATGCGCCTGGGGATCGAGAATCATAAAGGATACCGGGCCGCCGAGCAGGCCGCCTGGCTGAAGCGCCTGGGTAGCGAGTACGTTGGGGTGTGCTTTGATTTCGGCAACAATATCTCACTCTGCGAAGACCCCATGGACACCCTGCGGACGCTTCTGCCCTATGCCTTCTTCACCCACATCAAAGACATGGCGGTGGAAGAATACGAGGACGGCTTTCTGCTCTCCGAGGTCCCGATGGGCGAGGGAATACTCGACCTCAAGGAGATGGTGCGGCTCCTACGTCAAAAGGACCCGACTATGATCTTCGAGCTTGAGATGATCACGCGCGACCCGCTGAAAATCCCAGTGTTTACGACCAGGTACTGGGCCACCTTTGACGATTCCTACAGCCCGCTGCCCGGACGAGATCTGGCTAAGACGCTGGCGCTCGTGCGCAAGGACAAACCGAAGGCGCCTCTGCCGCGCATTGCCGGCCTAAGCCCCGAAGCGCAGATCAAACTCGAAGATGAGTGCAACCTGAAGTGCCTCGCCTGGGCGCGTACGAATCTCGCTTCCTGCTCCTGCCGCCCGATGCCGAGACTCATGGGCTAGACTAGTGGGCCACACGAAAGAAGGCAAGCCACGATATAGTCCTGCCCCGCCGGCAGGCTTACGCCATGCGGACCCAGCGGAGCATGGTCCGAAAATCGGGCGGTTTGCCGTGGAGTAGAAGGCCGATGCGGAAAATCTTGGCAGAGCCCCAAACTGCAGCATAAGCCCCACCCAAGCCCAGAACAATGGAAGTCCAGACTTGCCAGAGCGGGGGCGGGGTGTTGGAAGCCATCCGGATCAGCATAACGAAGGAATTCACCGGCGGGATCATGCTCAGCGCCAGCGCCATTGTGGAACTCGGATCGCGGCTGACAGGCATCCAGAGAAACATAGGCACCATCAGCGTAAGCATGACGGGCATGATCAGGCTTTGCGCTTCCCGGATTTCGTTGACGCAAGCCCCTACCGCCGCCATCAGCGCCGCATAGGTGAAGAAAGACGCTAGGTAGAAAATAAATAGATAGACGATGATCCACCCGTCGATGAGCCCCAGCATCGCGAAGCTCATCAGAGCCATGAGGCCCAACCCGAGATAGACCAGCAGCACCATGAGCCCCACCACGAATTGGCCGAGGATCTTGCCGGCCATCAATTCCATAGGCGACACGGCTGAAAGCAGCACCTCCGCAATTCGCGAGGACTTCTCCTCAATGGTGGTGGTCATCAGGTATTGGCTGGCGGTCATAACAGATATGAAAATCAGGAACATGAAGGCGAACGGTATAAGGACGACAATCGCCTCATTTTGGTCCTTCCTCTCGCCCTGTTGGGTTACGCGCGTCGATTGAACCCACGGGACGTCGGTGAGATACTCCATCTGCTTAGGATCCATTCCCGAGGCTTTGGCGCGGGCGGCAACAATGGATTCACGAACCGCTGTTTTAATGTCTCCCTCCACCTGACTGTCGAGTTTCGCGCGGACGTAGAGATCGTAAGCGCCGTATTCCAGTTTGCCAGCGGCATGCCGCACCGCATCCGGATGGATGACCACCAGCGCGAGCCGGCGCGAGGGACCTTCCTGTTTGGCCAGCAGAGCCTGCTTTTCCTCTTTCAGGTCGGCTGTCTCCGCAAGTTTCCGAATATGAAGCTCCGGGACTTCGCCTAACAGTTTCTTGGCCGCATCGGGCAGCGTCTGGGCTCCGCTCCGCAAAGCCAGGGTTCGAATGGATGGAGGAAGGTTCTTATCCACCAATTCCATGTCCTGGGCTCGGCGCAGGGCAAAAGCCGCGGGGGAGAGGGATTTTGCGGCGCCCTCCACTACCTCGGAGGTGGGATCCAGAATGGCCACCTCCCCCACGACGCGGGGCGTGGTTTCCAGATGAGCTTTCGAGAGAAGCAGCACCGATGCGATGATGATGACCGGCGTGATCAGCACCCCAATGATAAACCCCTTGGTGGTGATGGTAGCCAGAATTTCGCGCGAGGCTACTTGCAGTGTCTTCTTCATGATCGCCCCCCCTTGGCGCTGGCCGCTTGGCAGCGGTTTTCCGACTCGTCCGCACCCTCTCGAGGGCCGGCCGTCACGATCTGAACGAAGATGTCCTCGAGCGAAGGGCGCTCGACCTGGAGCATCGCCGGGGCGACTGTGGCGGCGATGTCTCGCATCGCTGCCGCCAAGTCGGCTCCCTCGTGCAACCTCAGTTGGTAGGCATCGTTATGGCGTTCGATCCGGATAATGCTCGGCAGGGCTTGGAACCGCGCCATATCGGCAGATGGGTCCAAGGGCTCAAACAGCACCGAGCGCGGGTCATACTGGGCTCGGATGGCGGCGATGGATTGATCGAGCACTTTGCGGCCCTGGTGGATCATCACCACGCGGTCGCAGAGCAACTCTGCTTCCGCCATCATGTGAGTGGAGAAGAGGATTGTGGTTCCCCGCTGCTGCTCCTCCATCAGCAGCGCGCGCAACGAACGGGTGCTGACCGGGTCGAGGCCGGTAAAGGGTTCGTCCAGAATCAGGAGTTCCGGCTCACTTAAAAGGGTGGCGATCAACTGGACTTTCTGCTGCATGCCTTTGGAGAGATCGTCGCATCTCTTCCCCTCCACTCCTTCCAGATCCAACCGGGCAAGCCAGTTGGGAATCTGCGATTTCATGCGGGCGGAGGCGACTCCCTTGAGACGGCCAAGGTAGCGCAGGAAGCCGCCAACCTTCATTTTCCGGTATAGCCCCCGCTCTTCCGGTAAGTAGCCAATGCGGTCTTTGGCTTCTAAAGCGGAGGCATGATCCAGCACAGTAATCTCACCTTGGTCCGGGAAGAGAATCGACATGATCATTCGAATCGTTGTCGTTTTCCCCGCTCCGTTGGGTCCGATGAACCCACAAAGAGAACCTTGGGGAATCTCCAAGTCGAGAGCCTCAACGGCGTGCTTGTCTCCGAACGTCTTGGTGACCCCTTCGAGCACAACAGCATTTTGCATAAGCTTCCTGGCGTCCTTTCAACTGTGGGCTTGCAGCTTCCATGAGCATACCTGAACTCATCGATTGAAACCTCAATATTCGGCGGCCCGCGCCGGAGTGCAGGACGCACCGACAGGTCAAATTCGGACGCAAGCCGAAACTGTTCCCGGAGCAGATCGAGCACGCCCGCGGAGCCGCCATCGCCGAATTCACCGACCGAAACGCGCGTGCTGTGCGAGAGCACTTCAGCGTCCCGCCCGCTGTGGTGTGGGCGTCTCGCCCGCTGTCGAATGGGCATCCTGCCCGCGAGCTGTGGTGCGGCCGTCCCGGCCGCTGTCGCTGGGGCGTCCCGCCCCAGCGGGGCACGGGCAAGATGCCCGTGCCACAGCGGGCGTGACACCCGCACCACGCCTCATGCGCGCACCCCCTCTGCCGCCGGTGCTTTGTTTTCAATGACATGCTGGCTTTGTTCCGGCGATTTTAAGGTCTCGCCGGGGTTCTCCTCTGCCGGACTTTCTGTCCCATGATTCGTAGCGCTGACCTTCAGAGTCTGCTCTGAGCCGAGCGAGGGGTCAGCACCTGCCGAACTGAAGTTCGGCGCTACTTCGGCACCCTCGAGCCCCACGACCTTACTCAGTTCCTCCGCCGCGCGGTCGTCCGGCTCATTGTCGGGAGGGCTGGCCTCCGGTTGCGCGGTTCGCGAACCGCCCCTACACTCGCGCGCCTGTTCTTTGCGCATGGTCAGCAGAATCCTCACCTTCCGGTCGATCGCCCGGTCGAGCGCCATTTCCAGGCGCAGCACCATCTTCGCACTCTCGTCCTTCGGAGCGAGGCACGCGTCCCGCGCAATCGCGTCCTTCTCCTCCTGCGCCTTCATCTCCTCCGCGAACGCCGCCTCCACCGCCGCCATCTGCTCCTCCAGCAGGCGCTCCAGTTCCTGGTAGCGGCCCTTCCGCCCCGCCTCGTCCCCGAACGTATCCTTCACATACTGGTCGAGCTTTGCCTGGTCCTTCTTCTGGCAGAGGTACGCCCAGTCGTACAAGAGCGCCAGCAGGTGGACGATCTGACGGGGCCTCCACCCCAACTCACCCTGGTAGTAGCTTTCGATCTGTTTATGGTGGGGCAGCGAGAAGTACCGCCGCCGCACCTGCTCGCGAATCACCCCCCAAAGCGAAATCAGCAGGCGCAGCCGCACCAAGGGGTCTGTGGGCTGGGGCAGGTCGGGCGCCACTGCCTCGCACTGGGAGGGCTCAAAGGTAACGTCAGCAAGGTCCCGGGCGAGCGAGCGCTGTCGCTCCTCGACCTTCTCCAGAGCGTCCCGCATCAGGCCCGTCACCATGCGTTCGATGCGGTTGCGCCGCCAGTAGAGCCGCCCCAGGTCGGCGACTTGATGGTCCCAGAGCGCGTCGCCGGGGCCGTAAGTGGTGGCGAGTTCCCGTTGCAAGGCGGCATACCGCTCGGGATCTTCGCCCAGGGCGCGCATGACGGCGGCTTCGTTTTCGGGCGCGGCATCACAGCCGTGCTTGAGGGCGTTCATTTTCATGCGCTCTTTTCCGGCCTCGCTGCGAGGCCCGGTGGAGTGCAGCGAATTGCGCCGTGCGGCGTCGAGCCGCTGGGGAGTAGGACAAGTAGATTTGAGTAAGGACATAGTAACTCCATGAATTGAAAGATTGGGAGCAGGGGCGGCAGGCAAGCCGTCCCCACGCGAGGTGAAGCGAACGTTCACAGCCCTTACAGGTTACAACGCGGGCCAATTATTGTCAATAGCCAACTAGTAAACTTACACCTTTAGGCAATTCGTGCCGGGTTGGTAGGGGCGGTTCGCGAACCGCCCCTGCGAAGCTGGCGCTGTATGGGCGAGGCGGCTCCTCGCCCGTCCCGGCGAAACGCTGGCTGGATTCCTAATCACCCGGGCGCCGCGGGCGTGTGTGCGAGGCACCGCCTCGCTCCGACCATTGTTCCCAGGGGTCATCGTCCCACGAAACGATGTCTGCGATTTCATCCGGGGTGTCAGCTTGACGCGTCGGGTTTTCGCGGTCGGAGGGCCATCTCAAAGGATTGTTGCAGATGTACTCACGAATCCGATTCAATTCCCGTTCGTTGCGAATAATGTGTTCGTGGTAATTCGGCTGCCACACGGGTCTGCCCGGGGTTGCCCGTATCTTGTTGATGGCTTTCTTGCTGAGAGACTTAATCTGTCCCAGGATCGCACCAATGGATCCCGGCGCGGGGCCGCTTGGGCGTCCGGTGGGGCCGAGGGGCCGCGTGGGGGCGAGGCACCGCCTCGCCCCTACGGGGGTGACTTCAATGATTCCGTGAAAATGGTTGGGCATGACGATGAACGCGTCCAACCGTATTTCCGACCGGATTCGCTCCGTCGCAAACCATTGTGCATGAACGATATCTCCCAGCGCGTTCCTGCGCATTTGTCCCTCGATCACTTCGCCAAACAGCAATACCCGCTGATCGGTGCAGACGGTCACGAAATATTGTCCGGGACTGGTATAGTCATATCCTCTCAAACGGACCGAACGCCGATGATGCATTTTCGGGTTGAATTCCATGATGTGCTGCTGTGCCCCTACCCCCCAACCGCGATGACCGTAGGGGCGAGGCGGCGCCTCGTCCCTACCATTCGTACGTGCGAGGCGCCGGGAGAAAGGGAAAAAAACGGTACCGTTTCTCCCCCCTATCTTTAAGTCCCATGTGGACCTCGTGCTGGAGGATCTTCCAGCCCCAGTTCTGCGAGAACATTTTCAATTGTCAGCAACCGAATTGGCTTTCCGTATGCAAAAGAGGCCGCACCGCCGTAAAATCCAGATGTGGTTATGAGCCACGCCTCATCGGCCTTTTTGTGCATCAACGTGCCGTATAGGTCCCGGACTGGCCCAGGACCAATGTAATCCTTGTGTGCTTTGCGTTGAACGATAATATTCTTTCCGTTTGCCTTGAGAAGTATATCGACGCCCCCATCCCATCCGTAACGGCCCGTCCAGTCAACCTCGAAGCCTCTGTTCTTGAAGAGTCCCACCAGTTCTCTTTCAAAGCTCTTGCCGTCAAGACTCTTCCACCAAGCTACAGTCTGGCGTAGCTGCTGCTGCCGTGCCATCTCTTTCTGCCTCTCCACTCGGGACACCTCTGCAAGACGTTCCGAGTGCGCCCGACAGGCTTCCTGGTAGCGAAGATAATTCGGAAAGCGTGGGTGGTTGCGCGTCAACTGTTGAGGCTGCCGGTGGCGGATTCTTCTGAAGGCGTATTCAAGAGTCATGCCGACAATTGAAAAAGGTGGCGCAAAGAAAAGAAGAGACCCAACAAAAGGACCCGCAATCAAACAACAGACCCAGAACCCAATGTCCCCACTTCTGCCTGCCCAAGATGGGACGAAGAGGCTCAAAAGGAATCCCATCACTGCGCCAATTATCGCCACAGTCCCCCATGTATCTTCTCGGGGTAAGGAAGAGGCGAAACCGCCGAACAATTGAGTGTCCTGCCAGGTCAATCCAAAGTGCTCTGGCTGCGGAGCCTGAACGGGTGGAGTTGGAGGTGCTACGCCGACATCCTGTTGGGGCCGGTGTAAGAGAGCAGCACTCGCGCCAGTTTCATGAGCAGCAGCCCCATCGGCGGGGACGCGGTAAGAACTCTATAGCAGACTCTATAGATCCTTCAGAAGTGGGGCACTCCGAACTGAATCACATACTGCGCGTTCGTGACGAAGGCGAGAAGCGAGAACGCGTTTAGGGTACGTCTACCCCGCAGCGGCCAGCTTCCGGCAGGCCGACTTACCGGGCACCAACCGAGAAATCACAACTTTACTCTCGGACAGTTATCTACCAGAATTGAAAGAGACTACTCTTGACATAGTCGGAGGTGCAGAACACTCGTGCGAATTGACCTCGGTGTATTGCTGAGTTTTCTGGTCCTTGCGCCAGGCTCTCATGGCAGGCAAGAGCCCATTTCTCTTCCCAAAAACTCAGAGATCGCCGACGCTTTTGACGTTGCACAAGCAATGAGAATGTTCTACGGGAACTACGACGTGAGAACCCAAACATCAATCACGCGGCTCCCAAAGAACACGACCAGCCTTCCCGCCCCGGGCGAGGAGCAGATGACTATTAGAGTTCTCTTCAACTCCTTCGTCGGCGAACGAAGTGCTCGAAGTTTTTTTCTTCTGACCTACGCCATTCCCAGCGGTGATGAGACCTACGATTGCCACGCTTGTGCGCCTGTGATTGGCATGTCCGTTTTTACTTACAACGGGGGGACGTGGATGATAAATGCGTCTAATCGAGCAGTCACATTCGCTGGAGAGTGGGGAAAACCACCGAGAGACATTGAATTGGTGGAGATCGGGTCGAACCTGACGGCTGTCAAAATCGTCGAAGTTGGCAAGGGAAACGGCGAAACGACTGCGGTCTTGGATATATTGGTGCCTTGGAATCGCACGGTGAAGTTGGGTCTGCGGCGTGTTATCGCGGATGACGACAAGGGCGTGTGTGACCCAGAGGGACTCCCATGTTACGAGAACCATCGCACAATCAGTTTCGTCCGTCATGACGGAACCGAATACTACGATATTGAATTAAAACTGTCGGGAACTGACCTTCCTCTAAATGATTCAACTCCTCGAAGGAGAAGCAGAAAGGTCAGCGGCTTCGAGACGTTTAGATTGGTGAACGGAATTTTCAGTAGGGTCTCGAAAGAAGGGGACAGAACCTATTTTGACGAAACAGTTGCGAAGCGCAAAAGCAAGAATTGAATTCTACTTCCTGATTAGCTACCCGGAAGTCGGATAGGTACAATCAAGTTGCCGGGCAAACAGCCTTCGCGTCCCAGTGACTCCCTCCAAGCCGGCGAAAATTGGTTCCCTTGCAGGCCGGTGCTAACACAAGTTTAGTGTTGGCTTCGAACAGAATGATTCCATCGCATTCTGAGCCGGAGCCGCCTGATGAGTGATCGCCGCTGTCTTTATTGTCAGCAAGTCTTTCAGCCTGCCCCATATCATCCCCAACAATTCGTTTGCGGCCAGCGGGAGTGCCAGCGGCAGCGCCGGCGCGATTATCACCGGCGCCAGGTCGCTTCCGACTCACTTTACCGGCAGGTCTGCCGGGAGAGTGCGCATAAGTGGCGCGAGGCTCACCCGGGCTATTGGAAGCAATACCGGCAGAATCACCCTCAGCAAGCGGAACGCAATCGCCAGCGACAGCAACGCCGTGACCAAAAGCGCCGCTTGCTGAAGCTTGCCAACAACAACCTGGCTGTGGATCTAAAGCGTTCTGCGGCCGAGGTTTGGCTCTTCGGCCCCACCGCAAGGCATCTTGCAAACAACAACTTGGCTGCCTGCCAACTACTGATTTTTCAATCCCCTGTCCAACCTGTGCCGATGCCGCCGGCGTCTTGCCAACAACACCCCTCTGGTGCAGCTCCTCTCGCCGGTTTATAACCGCATGCATGCTGAACCTTGAGCAGATCAACGAAATTCATCGTCTCGCCGGCGGCGAGCATTGGTCGATACGCCGCAGGAGGAAAGGGTGTCAGGTACCCTTTTCACACGGCCAATTCCCAGGCGAACTCACCAGCCCGCGCCTGACCGGGTTCAGTTTCTCTCGGTGTTTGTTTCCGGTGTAGACGTGGAAGGGGTGAAAACGCGGATTCCAGAGCAGTCGCTCATGTTCGTCAGCCGACGAACGCCCGGAAACCATGAAATGTCATTCCGAGCGAAGCGAGGAATCTCGCTCTGCGTCGAGTGGTTCAGTGAACAGGGACCGGGGCGAGATTCCTCGCGGAGTTTACCGTGAGCGGCAGAGCGAGATTCTTCGCTCCGCTCAGAATGACAGGCGAAGGGCTCGGAATGACAGGCAATTTCAGAGCAGCGCGCCACTCGATGGAGGGAAGTGTGTTCTAGCCCGCGAGTACGACCCTGACGGCTACGTACTCGAAAGCTTTTAGCCCGCACGTCATGAGGCATTCATAATCGAAGGGCTGAGATCCTCCACACAGTCAAATATCTGACGGTCTACCCCCCAACCAACTCTCCAGTCTCCCGTTTATGCCGATCCCGCCCGGCGGCAGCCGACGGGCCAGGCGGGGCTTCTGCCGTCCCGGACGGCGTTTCGCTCAGCTCGTCGCCATTCTTGCCCGCCCCCGAAACGAGTTCCGGATTTCGAGACCACCAATCCATTCCCATCTCCACGGCTTTGTCCACTGAGCAGACCACGAGGCGAATCTGGATGGTCAACAATTCGATGTCCACGAGCTTCACCTTAATGTCGCCGGCGATAACGATTCCTTTGTCCAGCACACGCTCCAGGATGTCCGCCAACGTGGACGTCTCCACCGCATGTGTAACTGCGCGTTGGACTGCCATCGCGTCAACCTCCGTCAAAATAGCTTGCCAACAGGTCCCAGGTCGAGATTGAGGTCCCCTTCCTCGAGCCCGAATTCCTTCCGTAGCCTGTCGATTTCCCGGGCCTGTCTCATCAAGGTAATGCCGAGACGTTCGATCTGCTCGTCCGTAAGCGACCCGGACTCGATGCGTCGGATGGCCTGCCGCTCCAACAGTTCGTGGAGCAGTTTCACGAGGGTGAGAACAAGTTGTCCCAACCCGTTCTTCACGTCCTCGGGTTTAAGGTTCAGGCGGCTCCCGCCGGGTGCAAGTCCGGGGGGCTCCCCTGTCCGCATGATACTGGCAAAGTCATGCATCTCCGGGGACTCCACATTTCTGGATTCGACTTCATTCATCCGTCAACTCCCGTGGCGGGCTTCCGCTGGTGGCGAGGCCACGCCCGTTCGCATGGCGGTCTCGATGGAGGTCAGGACCACGCGGAGCCCCAGGTAGAGCAAGTCCACATTGGCAACAGAGATCATTAGATCCCCTTGAACCACCGCGCCCTTGTTCAGAATTCGATCCAGCGCTTCGCACAGGCTGACGTGCTCGTCCTCGTCAAAGGCGTCCGGATCCAGTTCCCCGCCTTGCTTGCCGACGCTGTCAAAATGCGGCGTGGCCATAGACTCAGGCATTCCTCGCCATCAACGGTCTGCCTTTGGGCAGAGCGCTCGCACTTGGCACATGCAGAGGCCGATACAGGGCGTGGCCTAACGGGGAGAGCTGCTCGACTCCCAGCGGTTCTCCCTGGCGGTAACTCACCGTGTGGTGCAGCGCGGGGAACGCCTCGAAGAACTTCCGGCGCACGCCCTGTTCTAAATGGTGGAGGGAGGTACACAGGGCGCAGTCCACCGACGGAGTGGCTAGATTGAGGAATATCTGCGGCACAGCCATTCTCATTCGCCCACAGGCGGCAAGCAGGTCACGTGTCTCCTCCAACGCCATTTCCGTCAGGATGCTCACCGCGTACACAGCGGAGCGGTTCCTGTCACTCAGCAACGCCCGCCACCACTTTATGCTTCGAGACATTTCCACCAAGCGCTCACAAACTCTGGGCAGCCGAAAGATGCGCTTGTATTTCAAGAAAAGGCCGAAAAAGACCTTGAGCCACTGGTCGATCAAGTCGGGGAGTTCCAGCAACCGGATCAGATGTCCGGTGGGGGCGGAGTCGAGGACCAGGAGGTCATAGCTGCCTTCCTGCAAAAAACCTACTATCTTGGTGAGTGCCATGACCTCATCCAAGCCTGGAGGGGAGAGATCCATGATCCTTTCCATCACCCTGCGGTCGAAGGTGAGGTCCAAGTTGGGCAGGGCGGATTCAAAGAACGCATTGAGCTCCTGGCTATAGAGTCGCTTGAGCGCCCTGAATTCGGCCTCGGCATCGATTGCCAACGCCGTCAAGCCAGGCAAGAGACGGGTGGGAATCGCTCCTACGGGCCGCTCCAGGCACTGCGCGAGAGAATGGGCCGGGTCGGCCGAAAAAAGCAGAATCTCCTTGTCGGGAAACTCTTGATTCAAGCGCAAGGCCGTCGCGCAAGACAAGGTGGTCTTGCCCACACCCCCTTTGCCAGCGAAGACCACCAGCCGCATCCGGGGCGACGGCAGCCTGCCCGGCGCTTCGACCTGGCAAGAGAGCTCGGGCGGACTTGCCGAAGCCACTAGGGAGGCTTGGGGAAGCGCCGATACATTCTGCCAGAATACATCCAGGATTTCCCTCCCGCGGGCCTCCGTCGGCAACATGGGCACGCTCCACAACGCACACCTGGAAAACCGCCCGCGGGCTACCTCCAGATCCCCAAGTTGCCGCGCACGCGCAGTCTGGCAGAACCCGCAGCCGCTGGTGGGATAGAGCTTGTTCACGACGAGTTCGGACACGGGTACCCTGGAGCGCTGTAATTCCTCCAGCAGAACTAACGTTTCTTCAATGCTCAGGCTTTCGGCCAACATGACCGGCACAAACCGGCAGCGTGAAGCGTCCTGCAATAATGCTGTCATCTGCTCCACGGAGGAAGTGAGTTCCTCAAGGAACGCGTCCGCCTCATCGCGACGGTATCGGCCCAGAAACTTGGTTTTCATATAGCGGTGCTTAGCCAGTAAGGCATCCAGAGCACCTAGCCACGTGCGCATGAGCTCAGGCATCGCCAGGAGCCTTAAGGTGTGTCCGGCAGGCGCCGTATCCACCACAATACAGCCGTACTTTTCACTTCTTACGAGGCTATCGATTTCCAGAAACGCTATCAGCTCATCCATCCCGGGCAATGACAGGCCCATCAACTGGGTAATATCGTCCTCGTCCAGAAACGTTCCGCGGGATGCAATCTCATGAAGCTTCTGCTGATGCTTAGCCTTGAACCGGGCGAGGTCCCCCTGGGCGTCCAATTCCAGGACTGTCAGATTGGGGGGGATGTTGGTACCGGCTAGACAGTCCAGCAGCGAGTGTGCGGGATCGGTTGAAACCAAAAGCAGGGGCGTCCCGGGGCGGCATCGGCCTAACCGGAAGGCAGTCGCGGTAGCACAAGTGGTCTTCCCCACACCGCCTTTGCCGCCAAAGAGCAGTAGTCGCAGTGCCGGATCGGCGAGGAAAGATGGCAAAGTCATCGGCGTGCCCCAGCTTAAGTATCGTCCTTAAGGTTTTCCTCCTCTTTCCCCTCTTCGTCCTCTAATCCGGTGTCCTGTTCGTGAAGTTGTTCCAACTGGTCGAGCAGGGCCTTTTCGCGGGTTGCGAACTCCTGTTCAGAGACTCTCCCCGTTTCCAGCATCATGTACAGTTCCATCAGCTCCGTCTTGACTGACTCGGCCTCGGCCGCAACTTCCTCCTCGGCCGCATTGCACACTTCCCGGAAGATCCAGAAGATGCCTCGAACCGGGAAAAGCAGTATGTCGTCAACAATCACCACGGTCTATGCTCAAAGGTCCAATCGGATTTGTACGAAGTTATAAGGGGGCCAGGGACCGTTAAAATCAAACGCAAAATTGTTGTCGAACGATTTCGCCGCCTCGAAAACGCCTTCCTCAAAACTAGCTTGGGCCGTGCGCTCGACCAAGCAGGCCAGATTAGCCACCTCCCCTTCGGTGCGAGGCGGGTTCCGTTTGATCTCCACACACCGGGGAGCCAGCACTTCCTCCGTCCTGCTGAGGTGAGCTTCCCGGTCCTCGTTGAGAAGGTGGTCAAACATTCGACCGAGCTCGATCTTGTCATTCTGGGTGGGCTGGCCCTGCGGCCCCAGCAGCCGGTCGCGAGCCGCCCTGAGCTCGGGATGCGTGGTCACGAAGTACTCAAAGATGTTGGGAACGTCCCAGGTGATGCGCAGGCCCATTTCCACCTTGCCGGCAAGTCGGTCGAGTTGTTCGAGCAAAGCCTCCCGGTTCTCAGTCAGGACTCTTCGCAGCGCTTGGGGACCCTCTGCGACCACGCCGAAGGAGACTGGCAGAACTGCGGTCTCCGCCATCAAGCGCTTCAGCACTTCCTGGTGGGCAGCCAGATGCCGACGCTCCGGGCGGATTTTGCCATCGGGACTGTCGCTGACGACCGCTGCCACATGGCCGTCCGAGAGGGCATAAACCCGGCTGTTATTGAGGCCGAAGTCGCCGTAGCTCCGGCTCCCTTTGCCCGGCACGATCGCGTACAGGTATCTTCCTTGCTTTTGGGCTGCTTCCTCGGACACGTTTCTTTCCCCCTCTTCCAGAGGAGAAGCGCCCCTCTCACGCATCCTGCTCCAGACCACTACGACACGAGGATTCCAGAGCGGTCTCGACGAGAGCCCGAATCCAGAACTCAGCCGTTTGCGGCTCTGCTGCGACTATCCTAGCCGCAATTTCCTCCACGGACTGCCCCGAGCGGCAGGCCTCCCTCAGCTTCTCGACGAATGCGCGGGAAGAACCGGAAGCCATGGTCTAGCTCCTCGTGTCCTGCACGGGGGAGATCAGCCTTTCCAGCGACTTTTGGGGAGAAGCCCAGTGGGCGCTGTCGGTGAGGCCTACCTGCTTGATGTAACCCTGCTCTGTCCTGACCTGAAGGATGACACCGCAAACAAAGCATTTGACGGGCCCCTCGTAATCGTCGTAAGCGTCATCGAGATTGACGCCGTGTCCACAAGAAAGGCAGTTAATCTTCATCTCAGCTCTCCGCTGCGACCAAGTCCCATGGGTCGCCAGGACTCTCGCCCAAGCCACACTATTCCCTGCGCGAGACGTCTGATGCACGAACGATCCAGATGTTCCCTCCACCGCTCGGCGAGCCACACCCGACGCCACTCCCTCTGCGCCAAGTGCAGCTCCTCCTGCCGTCTACGCTGGATCTCAGGCAGGCACATCTGCCATCCCGTATTGGCTCGGCAGGATCGGAAACTTCTCATGTGCCGAGCCGTTCGGATGTGAGCGCAACTCCTCAGGGTCAACATACACGTATGGTCCCGTCAATACCTGAACTTCATTCCAGCCGTATTTCCATGAGGCGGGGGCTTCGGCACGGGGCTCTGCGCATCCGGACTCTGGCTGTTTCGCTCGCCCACGACGCGCAGGAGCCGACCTTTCTCCACCTCGATTTCCTTGAACCGTGCGTTGATCTTTTCCACCAAGCGTATGGCGCTCGTCCTCTCCTTGCTCCGCCTGGCCTTTTCCATCTCCAGGCAAGTGATCCGCATGTATGCCATGTGAGGCTGCAAGTTTTCTCGGGCTCTCCCAGAGACCGTCCGGATGTCCCGTAGGCTGCGAGGGGGGATGGCCATCTCTCTACTCCTTTCCTGCGCTTCTGTGCTGCTTTGAAACGTTCCCATCCTTTGATTGCCGGCTTGAGACCTCCCGGATCACCTCTTCCAGCTTCTGGGACATCATAGATTGACCGTCGCGGGTGACTTTCGCCGTGTCCGTGCTCAGGATGTCCCGGCACACCCAACGGAAGAGCGGATCATCCCAACGAGCATGCCCGTTCCGGCGACTGAGAATGCGGGCGATAGCAATGCAGGCCCGGATGGTGGGCCGATTGTTATTGACACCAATTCCCCGCAATTCCCGGACGATTTCCACGATCCTCTCGACATCCGGTCGCGGAAGGCCAGATTTGGCACTCGTGATCTCGATCTCGGTCTCGCGATCGAAGTGGTCCAGCCGAATGGTGATAAGCCGATCCGTGAGAGCATCCTGGGTCTTGTGAACGCCAGCGTACTCCTCCGGGTTCGATGTGAAGATAGCCCGGAAGGTCGGGTTCACTGTCAAGTAGCCTTCGCCGGACCAGCGCAGGCTTGGCAGATTAAGGATCCTCTCCTCCAGCACGCTCAACAACGCATTGTTTGCCTCCGGTCGCGAGCGGGTGAACTCATCGTAGATCAAGGTGAACCCGTTGCGGCACGCGGTGGTAAGCCGGTTATCCACCCAAAGGGCGTTCATATTCTCTTCCGTCTTCAGGACGGAATGGATGTAGTTATCGATCAGCTTGGACTTTCGGTATCCGGCATCTTTTCCAATCAAATCGGAACTGCCGAACTCGTCATCCCCATGAATAAGCGTGACCGGACGGCCCAGTTTGGCGGCAGTGTGAAACGCCAGGGTGGTCTTGCCCACTCCGGCTGGTCCGGCGAAGTGCACAGCGTATCCCGCCTCCAGATAGGCGAGGGCCCTCTCCGTCACTTCCTCAATGGTGGGGGTAGAGACAAACGCATTGCTGGGTTCCAGCAACATGTGATCGCCATCATTTCCCACACTCACAGACGTGGTTTCTACGACCATGCCGCGTTCACTCCCTCAGTTAATCAGTTCCTTACGCCAAGGCCACATCTCAGAACGAACTCCACGTGACGACAGAACTCGGCCACTGAAAAATCAATGCCTCTTCTTCCTCTTCCGAACCCGCCCCTCCATTTTCGCAGCAACCTCAGGCTCCCCTTCCTCAGTGCCTACCTCCCCGAGTTCTTCCGGTGCTTCCAGTACTTCCTCGACGATTTCGGGCCCGTCCCCTGCTCCCGGTGGTACCGGAGGCTCACCTTGCATTGCCTCTATCCCCTCAGCCGATGGGATCACGCCGGGTGGCGCCGGAATTGGGATGGCTCCGGGCTCTACAGGAACCGTTCCCAGCCACGCTTGGCGGACCCTGACGAGGTCAGCGGAAACTCCCTGTCGCAATCTGTTAACATCGCCCCGAAGGCGGTGCAAGGAGGACGTCAGATTAGTTTTCACTCGGCGACCCGTCTCCGCCTGAGCCTTGGAAAAGCTCGCGAGCATTTCCGACACTTCCACGCTGCGCACCTGGGTCGTGCGTCGCATCTGCGCCAGAAGCGCCTGGCGCGCCTTACGCAGGGTCGCGATTTCGAGGCACAAGCTCGTCATGTGTTCGATAAGGACTCCCACAGTCACCCTCCTCTCCGGCTAATCCGCCGTCTTTCGCACCCGAAGTGGCGCACGGCTGGGAGGCGCAAGCCTCCTCACGCAGAAACTCTTGGCCAAAGACACCCTCCGGCCTGAAACACGGTCTCTGCACATCGATGGACAACCCCTTTCAGCGATTGGCATTCACGCCCTCTTGCCGTGCCAAACCCGGCGAGCTCCGGCCAAGTCGGCGGCCGATTCCCGTCTTTGTGCCGCCACCCCACCCCTCAGGTGCAACAGAAACGCTGAACGTTGTAACTGCGCTGCCTGGGCCTGCTCGGCATGGCTGCGCGAGAACCTCGTCCGCATTTCCGAGACCGCGCCGCGCAGAGCACCCGTCGATTCGCGCAGATCTCCAATGAACCGTTTCCGCGCTTTGCGTAAGGTGCGAATCTCTCTGCATAATCGTTCTACGTCGTCGTTCAAACGCCCCATCTGATGCCTCCTCAACTTTGATTCTCACGTGCAGCACGTCCCCTCGCCACTCCCTCGCCGGACAGGAGCCCTTTTCGGGGCTCCTGATCCGACGCGAGAGGAACCGCAACACCACGCCGCCTTAGGTCTTACGCTGGGGCGGCGGCGGCGGCGGTGAGGCCGATGGCCTCGGCGTACTTCAGGTAGGTCTCGACCGAAGCAATCACCACCCGAGCCTCGACGGACAGCAACTCGATGCCGACCAGGGAAACCTTGAGCCACGCATCGATCACGATCCCCTTGTCCAGAATACGGTCGACAACTTCGGCCAGACTGGACGAGTCTGTTGACTTTTGGACTTTTGCCACTGGATGTCTCCTTTCTCTTCAGTTCATAGAAATAATCAGAGGCTGGCATGTTCACACCCAACCCCTTAACTACCTGGGCACGTGCCGTACCATTATCTGAGGTGGCATACGGCGCAACGCAAGAGAATCCGTTCTGTATTTTCAAAGACTTAAGCTCTAAGGCGAAGCCTTGACGGCAAGAGAGAGGAATCGCTTCCATGGAATCGAATCCCTATCAGGAATCCACTCCTCAGCATGGCAGCAGCTTTCATCTTCCCCACCGGGCAGTCGCCGACCTAGTCATCTCGATGACTTCCTCATGCCGAAACGGCTTGCCGATGAAATGCTGCACGACTCCCCCGGCCTGCGCGTCGCGCACCGCTTGGTCGTCGCCGGAAAAATAGCCCGAGAGCAGCACGATATGCACTTCCGGATCAATCCGTCGTATCTGCTGCGCAAGTTCCAACCCATCAACGTCGGGGAGCTTGGCATCCAGGAAGACCACGGCGAAATGTCCGACGCTGAACAGCAACAGGGCTTCGTGTCCGTTCTGCGCCGTCCTGGCCACGAAGCCGCTCTTGCTTAGCAGGCGCCCAAGTGCCCAGCAAACGTCGGGTTCATCGTCCACAATGAGTATTTCCGAATGGTCTTCAGGCATGGCTCTTTCCACCAATGGAGTTGGAGAAACAGCGGGGCAGAATCACCGTGAACGTGCTGCCTTTGCCCTCGATGCTGTCGACTTCAATCGAGCCCAGGTGCTGCTTGATGATTGAATAGCAGAGCGACAATCCCAGACCGGTCCCCTTGCCGGGAGCCGATGTGGTGTAGAAAGGATCGAAAATGCTGTCAATGTCCGCCGGGGAGATGCCACAGCCATCGTCGGCCACCCACACCAACAATGCCCCTCCCTCTTCTTTCACCGAGATGCTTAGGTGCCCCCCGTTCGGCATGGCGTTGAGGGCGTTGAGGAAAAGGTTCAGAAAGGCTTGTTGGAGCAGATTGGCCACGCCATCAATTACCAGGGGGTTGGCGGGAAAACTGCAGTCCATTTCGACCTTTTGAACTTTAGCCTGATTGACGACTAGCGCCACAGTATCCCGCAGCACCGACACGAGATCCGTGTGCTTCATTTCGACCTGGCCTGCAGGGCGTGCGAACCTGAGCAAGTTCTCAATGATCACCGAGGCCCTATGAATGGCAGCGTAAATTCTGGTTGCGCACTCTCGGCGAGACTCTGCCGTCACCACGTCGTCCAGGAGAAACTGGGCTGCGGATGCACAGACCGCCAGAGGATTGCGAATCTCATGCGCGATCCCTCCCGCCATCACCCCCAGGGCGGCAAGTTTCTGGGACTGAAGTAGCTGCCTCTCTAACTTGCGGTGTTCGGTCAAGTCTCTTCCCACCGCGACCACTCCAGTCGTTCGGCCCATATCGTCTTTCATCGAAGAAAGGACCCAAGAGACGGGAACGACCGAGCCATCCTCTGAGAGCAATGTCCACTCTGCAGCCATTGGATTCAGCTCGAACTGCATGCGGCGAAACAGGCTCTTCACCTCTTCTTGATGCTCCGGGCCGCAGTAGGCGAAAAAGTACTGGCCTCTCATATGATCGGAAGGGTAGCCCGAGAGCTTCTCGGCAGCCGTATTCCAAGTCAGAATCCTGCCCTCGACGTCGGTCGACAGCATGATGTCGCTCGCACTTTGCACAACACTCGCCAAGTGTCGTTCCACCCGACGGATCTGCTCGCTCAAGTGGACCTGCTCCGTTACGTCGTCCATCAAGAGCACGATGCTCTCGATGGACCCCTTCCAGCGGAAGGGAAGCACACGGTAGTAGTAGATCCGCATCGGAACTCCAGGCGCCTGATACACCATCCGCTCTCCCAGAGTCGCCTCGCCTTTCTCAAAGACCTGGTGAACGCGCCGCCCGATGTCCACGTGATCCAGCATCGCCGATGGCAGCACATCCTCCAGACGTGCGCCGATGGCGGTGGATGCCGAGTGCCTCGCCTTTTCCAGGAAATTTCGGTTCGCCGAGATTACCCGCAGGCCCCGGTCAATCAATAGAACTGAGGAAGGAATGGCTTCCAGCAGGGTATTGTAGAGTACCTCATAGCGCCCCTGAGAATCCTTGGACACTCCACCCGTTTCGATTTCCCGAACGCTTGGTTTCAGTTCATTGCGTTGCATCCGTCACCCTTCGGAGCCGTACCCGCCCTCTTCCTTCTGGTTCCCATTCGCCAAGACAAAGTTGTAAGGCGGCCAGGGACCAGTCAACAACAGCTTGGCCGAGTCGCTCAGGCTAAGATCCCGAAAGGCCCGCCGAAAGGGTTCAACCCGATTCCTCGGCAATAGGAAGTACAGCGAGACCAAACGGCCGCCGGAACATGAAGAACTTTCACTCCGGCTGTGCACAAAAAAACCACCAAGGCTGGTGCGGATCGACTCCACGAGTCTTTCCTGCTCGGCGGCAAATTGCCTCTCGGTCGCATACCGCTCCCGCCGGGCCGCTAAGTACGCCCGGCCACTCGGACTCACGCCCACCACGACAGCGTCGCCAGGCGATCCCGTGCGGGCGGGAGGCAGCGGCAACAAGACGCGAATCCCCATTTCGGTACAGTCGCCTAATCTGTCAAGGAGCGCCCGGTACTCCTCACCGCGATCCTTCAAGAGCTGCAGGGCCTGGCCTCGTGTCTCACAGGTAGACCCATAACGCATCGGGATTACAGTGTCGTGGCGGTGGAATGCTTCGACGACCCGCTCATAGGCCCCAAGCATTCGAATTGTAGGGGATAAGACCGAGGGGGTTATCTCTGAGACGGCAGCGCCCAAGCCGTTGCTGCAAACCACCCTTACGGGGCTGCCTTCGACGCCCAGCGGCACATCGAGTTCGGTAATCTCGGCTTGAAACACGCAGTATAGCAGCAACATCGATGCACGAGACCCTCGCCGCTGGACAAGCGGAGCAGGGAACACTCCTTCCTTTCTCTCACGTATTTTCCTCAAACGAAGGGCAGAAGCTATAAGGCGGCCACGGCCCGGAGGCCTCCAGAACCAACCCATAGGGCTCGTAATCGGCATTGGCCCGGTCCACCTCCGACTGAAAGGCTGCCAGTTGCCCTTCCGCCACCAGAAATGCCCAATTAAGAACCGGATCTCCGCCGCGCACCTCCGAACCCCTAGGAACCACCTTCCGCTGATGGGCACGGGAGGCCGGGCGACTCAGTCCCTCGACAACCCGGCCGCAAACCGTCTTCAGCCAGCGGTTCACCTCTTTCTCAGCCTGGGCGCGGGCCCGCTGCTCCTGAAAGTAACGGATTCCCGGAGTTCCGGCGCACTTTCCATCTTCAGGCGGAAGAACCTCAGAAAGAATGTGTTCCCGAGCCCGGGCTCGGTCCAGCGTGGCCTTGACTGCCCATTCCTCCAAGCCCATGACGGAATCCAGGAACTTCGAGATTCCGGCACGATGCCGGGACACAAACTCAGCTAATCGCTCTGGCGAAGAGAAAAGCACCCCGAAGCGCACGGGCAACACGGGCGAAAGGCGCATCATTCGCTCGATCACCGCCTCATGACGGCAGGCGCGGGGTCCGAGCCACTGCAGATCCTGCATTCTCACTTCGGCTTCCGCCCCACAGAAATCCTCGATCAGCACCCAACTGGATACGGCGGCCAAATTCCCTTCAAACTTCCTCACTTCTAATGGGAAGCGCTCGTCGATGCCCGCCCCTTCAAGCCCCTCTGCGACAACAGGGCGAGCGAAACAGAACAAATAAATGCCCGGCGTACCGACTGCAGAGTTCGATGGCGGGCCTACCTGAGCGTGCTCCTGCGGTTGCGGCATGCCTACGCCTCCTGTGTGGTCAAGTTCCTTCGCCGCACTTCTTCCACCGCCACCCGAAGGTCGGAGCATTTGATGAGTAATACGGGCTCGGCTGAGGAGTTGCTCGACAGGGCCTCGACGGCTCGCCGAATGGCCTTGAGCGCAGCTTCGCGGCACACGGCGGCTATTTCCGCCCCGGTGAATCGGTCCGCGTCCACTGCCAACTCTTCCACATTGATACCAACTTCCAGCGGTTTGCCCCGCAGATGGATCCCGAAGATTTCTTTGCGACCCTCCTGGCCCGGCAGAGGGATTGTGATGAGCGCATCAAACCTGCCGGGCCGAAGCGCCGCGGGATCGATCAGATCGGGGCGATTGGTCGCCCCAAGCACCAGTACCCCTTTGAGCTCTTCCACGCCGTCCAACTCCACCAGGAACTGACTGAGGACGCGTTCGGAGACGTGCGAGTCCGACACCCCGGCGCTCCGCGTCGGCAGCAGCGCTTCGATTTCGTCAAAAAAAGCGATACAGGGCGCTGCTTGGCGCGCTTTGCGAAATACTTCCCGCACCCCTCGTTCCGATTCGCCCACGTACTTGGATAAGAGAACAGGCCCTTTCACCGAAATAAAATTGACTCCACTTTCGTGGGCTAACGCTTTGGCAAGCAGCGTCTTGCCACATCCGGGCGGCCCGGACAAAAGAATGCCCTTCGAGGGTGCAACCTTGGCCTGTTCGTAAAACGCGGCATAGTTGAGGGGCCACTCGACCGCCTCTTTGAGGTGAGCTTTAAGCTCACCGGTTCCTCCCACATCGTCCCAAGTCACATCCGGAACTTCCACAAACACTTCCCGGATGGCGGAAGGCTCAACCTCCCGCAGGGCCAGAAGGAAATCCCCCATGCCCACTTCCAGCTTGGATAACTGCTCGTACGGGATTCGGGTCAAGGCAAAGTCGATATCCGGAAGGATGCGCCGCAGGCAGATCATCGCTCCTTCCCGGCACAGCGCCTCCAGGTCTGCCCCCACGAAACCGTGCGTAATCGCCGCCAAATGTGACAGATCCACGTCCGCAGCCAGCGGCATGCCACGGCTGTAAATCTCCAGGATCTCCAGTCGCCCATTTCTGTCGGGAATGGGAATGGAAATCTCTCGGTCGAAACGGCCCGGGCGGCGCAACGCGGGATCAACAGCGTTGGGGATGTTGGTGGCGGCAATCACGATCACGTTCTGGCGCTTGTTGAGCCCGTCCATCAACGCCAGCAACTGCGCCACGACCCGCTTCTCGACGTCCCCTGTCACCTGCTCCCGGCGAGGGGCGATCGCGTCAATCTCGTCCAGAAAGATAATACTTGGGCCCTTTCGCGTAGCCTCCTCGAAAATCTTGCGCAGGTGCGCTTCGCTCTCCCCGTAGAACTTGTGAATGATCTCCGGGCCATTGACCGCGAAGAACTGGGCCTCTGTCTCGTGGGCGATGGCGCGGGCAATCAACGTCTTGCCGCACCCGGGAGGACCGTGGAGCAACACCCCCTTGGGAGCGTCTATGCCCAGTCGCTGGAAGACCTCGGGATAACGTAGCGGAAGCTCTATCATCTCCCGGACTCGCATGAGTTCCCGTTTCAGCCCCCCGATGTCTTCATACGAGGGAGCCCGGGCTTCCTCTGCCTGCCTGCTTTCCCCGATCACCAGCTTCGTCTCGGAGTGGATGACGACGGGGCCTTTCGGGGTCGTGGCGTCCACCTGGAAATCCGCCCAACGGCTGCCAAACAAGGTTGCCCTCACGCGGTCGCCTTCGACTAGAGCCAAATTGTCCAACAGCCGTGCGATGTAACCCAGATCACGGTCCGAGGGCATGATGGTAAAGCAAGCAAGAACCACCCGCTCGGCGGGGCGACTTCGAACTCTGCGCACCTGGACAAACTCATCCAGCCCGGTTTTGGCATTTTCACGAGTGATTCCATCCATCAGGATACGGGACTGACCTCGCTGTTCCTTGTACGCTGGCATCGCTCTTGACACCGTGGGCCGCTTCCCAGCCAACTCCATAACGTCGCCGATTTCGACTCCTAACTTTCGCAGATCCTCGGGGTCCATCCGAACCAATCCGCGCCCCACATCCTTGGTGAGGGCCTCGGTCACACGAAGCTTGAGAGTCGCCTCCGGAACTTCAACCATGGCACACTTCCGCTCAGCGCGGGCTCAGCCCACGCACTTGATCTTGAGGATTCCGTTGCCGCAAGTGATCTGCATCTTCTCGCGAGGGTAAGCCCGCGGGAGCAGGACTTCCCGTCGGTACTTTCGGTCTTCGGCCTCCGCCGAGATGGTCAGAACGTCGTCCTGCACCTCGACATGAACGTCCGCCAGCTTGATCCCTGGTATTTCTGCCACCACCAGCGTATGGTCGGCCTCCTCGAAGACGTCTACCATCGGCTCCCGCACTTCCTGGACCACACTCTTTCCTGTAGCCTTATCCTTGGCGATGTTTCCAAAAGGCTCTACTTTGAGGCCCTGGCCGCCCATGCCCACCTTGACCGAAAAACCATAGACCCCGCTGACCCCCTTCTGCTCACCGAACTGGCCGGTCTTGGAAAGATCAGTTCCTTTGTCGGCCAGTTCTCCCAGCTTCTCAATCAGGTCAGCGAGTCCGTGGAGCACGCCTCCAAAACCTGCCTCCGACCCACCGCTTGAACGGCGACTGGCGCCGCCTTTGTCTTTTGATTCACTCATGCGCATTCACCTCTGTTTCTCCCTGCTTCGCTCCGGCATCTCCTTTTCGCTCCCGCCGGCTAGGGAAGCCGGCTCAACCCCTTCAGGGATTGAGCGATTCCCCCGCGTTTTCCCGTCTCCGAGGAAAGTGAGGATTCTCCCGGGCGCGCGACGCCTTGCGGTCCGATCTCGTATTGCCGGATTTTGGTGAGCATTGTCTTGTAATCAATCCCCAGCAGACGTGCTGCCTGGGCCTTGTTTCCCAGGGTTTGCCGCAGCACTTCGCACAGGACCTGTCGCTCCAAGTACACTGTTTGGCGATGCACGATTTCCTTCAAAGGCAGCGGCCAGCCCGCTTGTGGCAGGAAGCGGTTGGGCGACTCTGACTCCCAGCTCTTTCCCTCTGGCAAGCCAAGATGCTCGGCATCAATCAAATCGACGGCCCGAAGCACCGCCCGGGTAAGGACGTTGCGAAGCTCGCGCACGTTCCCTGGCCAACCGTAGCCTAGCATTCGCTCGATAGCCGGCGGTGTGAAACCGCGCAGGTTGCCCCGGAATTCCTTGTTGGCGCTGTCGAGGAAACGCTGGGCCAGAAAAACGACGTCTTCCCGCCGCTCCCTCAGCGGGGGAACGACAATGGAGTATTCGTTCAGGCGATAGAAAAGATCCTCGCGAAAATTCCCTGCCGCTACCAGGGACATCAAATCGCGATTGGAGGCTGCGACCACCCGCACATCCACTTTCCGCATCGTAGTGCTTCCGATGCGGAAGATTTCTTTGGTCTCCAGCCCGCGCAGCAACTTGCTTTGCAGGCCAAGCGGAAGGTTGGAGATCTCGTCTAAGAAAAGCGTGCCTCCCTCTGCTGCCTCGAACTTTCCGATCGTGGTCCGATCGGCTCCGGTGAACGCGCCCCTTTCGTGTCCGAACAGCTCATTCTCCATTAAGGATTCCGGGATCCCCCCGCAGTCCACGACGATGAACGGTTTCGAAGCGTGGTGGCTCAGCCTGTGGATGGCCCTGGCCGCCAACTCCTTGCCCGAGCCGCTTTCGCCGCTGATGAGCACGGTGATATCGGTGGGGGCCACACGGGCGATTTCGGTGCTTAGCTGGCGCACCTTGTCGCTCGGTCCCATCTGCTGGACCAGAAGAGGTGCGCGCAGCGTCCCGGGTTCTTGCAGGCCGTCTTGGAGACGGCAGCTTAGCAAAGCGGCTTGGATGGAACTAACAATCTCTTGGTGGTCAAACGGCCGCACTCGGTAATCGAAGGCGCCGGCTTTGATGGCCTCAACGGCCTCCTGGACTCCGGCGTGAGCACTGAACAGGATGACCGGCAGATTTGCATATAGCCTTTTGACCTGCCGCAAGGCATCGATTCCGTTCACGCCTGGCATCCGCACGTCAAATACCGCGACGTGAGGACGGTGTACCCCCATCATCAGTAAAGCGCTAGCTCCGTCTTCTGCTTCATAGACTTCCATGCCTTCACGGCGCAGCAATTCTGCCAGGGCCCAGCGCACATCTTCGAGATCATCCGCGATGATGACGCGTCCCACTAGGGGCATTTGACCTCCGCCCTAATTACGTCGTTCAGCAGTGTGTCCTCGCTTCGCAGGAGCTCAACCGCTCGCGCGAAGGGCCTCTTGCGTCACGAAACTTTACGATGCCCCCACCTTCCCGAAGGGCGCGGGCCGGCCAAGGGGGTAGTGCAACCGAATGTCCGGCGCCACTAATCTTTCCAATGAGTGCAACAGGCCGAGGAAAATAATCCCTGTTTCTCCCCTGCCAAGGGTTTCCGAGATGCGGGCGGCGATGTATCGATCCCGCTTCTCCAGTAAAGAGCGACCAAGCCTCGCTAAGCCACCTTCGACTCCGCTGGCTCGGCCGCCGTCCCGCGCCAACGTCTGCTGAATCAATTGATACTCTTGCAACAGAAGGTCGGGGGATTCCGTCCCCATGAGAGTGGCACCCTTCTGGATCAACTCGACAAGAAGCGTGTGATTCGGGCTGCCTGCCTGCGCCAACTCAGTCACAATCTCCACTTCGCGCCCGCAATTCGGCAGCCCGTCTTGGTACAGCCGAACCTGCTCGTACGGCAACTCCCATTTTTCGATCACTTGGCGGATCACTTCCCACATCTGGTCAGCACTCTTGACATTGCGCTCCCAGCCTTCCTTGCCAAGTTTTTCAATTCTCAACAGACGTATCCGCTCCTTCAAAGCTCCCATGTCAGCCTGGGTGTGAATGATGGGAATGTGAAGCAGCGTCCTCACGGTGGAGATTTCCTTCACCACACTATGATTGGATCGGCATAAAACGGATCAAACTTGAGTGCATTCTGAAGCTGGATCGCCGCCTCAACCATACCCGACGCGTGCAAGCGACGAATGACCCAAGCCTATGCCGGGGCTGTAGCCGAAGCTCTTTTTTTCAGCGAAGACCCATTTGCGGTTTGGGATAGGCAGCGGTGCGACCAAAACCGGGTGAGCAAAACCGTCGCTCTCCTCAGAAGTAAAGACTATGGTGAGCCGATTGTGATGAAATGCAGGTAAGAAGCTTGGATCGAAGCCAATCGGCTTGTGGAGAACAGGAAACCAAGCGTCGAGGCTATAGCCAACCCGCGGTGTCAAAGCAGAAGACTCACAGGAATCGAAGCTGAAAAATCAGCACGCCAAGTTGATCAAAGCCTCTTCCAGCACGGCTGATCAGGGCTTCGCTTGGCCGCGCTGCATTAGAATCACGCGAAACGAAGTTGGACGTGAGCAAGAATGCATCTTGCCTACAAGTGTCTGATTTCGGGCACCGGAATCCGCCCAAACCGGCACTTGAGAATCAATCGCTTGCGGTCACCCGAAGAGTAGGGTTTTTGGGCAAGTGGTTCGCGGCAGGCATAAGGGCGCCCAATCGGACGCGAACGGGGATCGCAACCTAATCTAACAAGGATGTACCTGCAGGGTCCGCCCCCGAACATAGTCCGACGATGGGCGGGCCGCACCGGCTTGCATCCGCAACCACACTCGACCGCGTCTCTCACTTCACCGATAAGCCGACAAACCGTCGAATTGAATTGCGATAGGTCTACACTACGCCGTTACCCAGGACCTATGCTGGGGGGCAGCCGTTTTCCAGATGGGGGGACTCCGCACGCCGAATCCCAAAGCCCGCGACCCGCGAATGGAATGTGTGCTGACCTGCTGGCTAGTCGTCCTCTTTGAGTTCGAGCGAGAGGAAGTGAATCCGGCCCGAAATATCGCCGGCAACGATGACGCGGCCATCCGGCCCGACCGCGCAGGAGAGAAGCTGGGCATCAGCAATAAAGGCGGCGACTACTTTCCCTGTCCCCAGGTCCCACACCCTCAAGGTCGAATCAGCGGAGGCCGAGACCGCGCGCTTGCCGTCCGGCGTCACCGCCACCGCATTCACCCCGTCGCTGTGGCCCGCGAGCGTCTGTAACTCTTTCCCGCTCTTAAGGTCCCACACCTTCAGGGTTTGATCATCCGAAGCCGAGACCGCACGCTTTCCGTCGGGCATCATCGCCACCGCATTAATCTCCTCGCCGTGCTCCGCCAGCGTCTGCAACTCCTTCCCGCTCTTGAGGTGCCTCACCTCCAGGGTCCAATCATTCAGGGCCAAGACCGCGTGCTTGCCGTCCGGCGTCACCGCCACCGCCACGACTCCGCGGCTGTGGCCCAGCGGCGTCTGCAGCTCCTTTCCGCTATCGAGGTCCCATACCTTCAGTGACTGATCCAAAGAGATCGAGATTGCGCGGTTCCCGTCGGGCGTCACCGCGACCGCATCGACTCCGCCCCCCTGGGCCACCAGCGTCCGCAACTCCCTCCCGCTCTCGATGTCCCACACCTTCAGGGTCCCATCCCAAGAGGCCGAGACCACGCGTTTCCCGTCTGGCGTCACCGCCACCCCATAGACCTGATTGCTGTGGCCCTCGAGCGTGTGCAACTCCTTCCCGCTCTCGATGTCCCATACCATCAAGGTCTGATCCGAGGACGCCGAGACCGCACGCCTTCCGTCGGGCGTGACCGCCACCGCAGTGACCCCGTCCCTGTGGCCTGCTAGCGTCTGCAACTCTTTCTCGCTCTCGAGTTCCCACACCTTGAGGGTCAGATCCCAGGAGGCCGAGACCGCGCGCTTCCCGTCCGGCGTTAGGGCCACCGCGTTGACATGGCGGCCGTGGCCGGCTAGCGTTTGCAACTCCTTTCCGGTCTCGATGTCCCACACCTTCAGGGTTTCATCCGCCGAAGCCGAGACCGCACGCTTCCCGTCCGGTGTCACCGCCACCGCCTCGACCGCGTCGCTGTGGCCCGCAAGCGTCTGCAACTCCTCCCCGCCCTCGATGTCCCACACCTTGAGGCTGTTATCCCAAGAGGCCGAGACCGCTCGCTTCCCGTCCGGCGTCACCGCCACCGCCATGACCGCCTCGCTGTGGCCCTCCAGCGTCTGCAATTCCTTCCCGCTCTCTAGGTCCCACACCTTCAGGGTCCGATCCCACGATGCCGAGACCGCACGCCTGCCGCCTGCCGTCACCGACACCCCACAGACCTCACCTCTGTGGCCCGCGAGTGTTTGCAACTTCTTCCCACTCGCTAGGTCCCACACTTTCAGGGTCCGATCCTTCGAGGCCGAGACCACGCGCTTCCCATCCGGCGTCACCGCCACCCCATAGACCTCAGCTCTGTGGCCCGCCAGCGTCCGCAATTCCTTTCCGCTCGCGAGGTCCCACACCTTCAGGGTCTGATCGCGGGAGGCCGAGACCGCCCGCTTCCCGTCCGGCGTCACCGCCACCGCATTGACCCAGTGGCTGTGGCCCGCCAGTGTCTGCAACTCCTTCCCGCTGGCGAGGTCCCACACCTTTAAGGTGTTATCGTAAGAGGCCGAGACCGCGCGCTTCCCGTCCGGTGTCACCGCCACGGCGTCAACTGACTCGCTGTGGCCCGCCAGCACACGCACCAGGGGGCCGCCGGGCGCCGTCAGGCTCGCCGTCTTCGGTCTCAGCCAGGGTGTGGCCCTATATTCGGCGACCGACCGCATGAGTTTTTGGACGTGAGGCGAGTGGTGGGAGAGAAGACGTCCGAGCGTCTGTGACGCAAACTGCCGCGGATCGCGGTAGATGACGTGAGTGGAGAGCCGCAGGGCGGCGCGAATCGTATCCAGCGCCTCCCGGTCCGGGTACTGGGCGCGCACGTAGTCGAGTTGCAGGTCGTGCACGCGGATGCTGCCGGTATCTCCGTCCCGCTGCGCCAGGGAGAGGCTCAAAAACTGCTCGGCGGTTTCGAGCGCCTCCCCTTCGTCCACGCCCCAAAGCGTTTGTTGGATGGCAGGATGAATCGCCATGTCTTCCAGAAGAACGGCGAGCGCCAGATATCGTTCGCGCACCTTCGCATCGAGCGCCTCCACGCTTACCTGGATGGCGCGCAGCAGATCGGTGTGGGGGTAGTCCGGGAACTCCGCTCTGATTCTCGCGAGGTCCGCATGGCGGAGGAGGCCTCCGACGTGTTTCCAATACGCCGGAGGTCTGCCGCGCAACATGGCCCCGATCATGCTTAGGGCCAGGGGCAGGTGACCACACTCCTGGATGAGGTCCCCGGCTTTGGGCGGCAGGTCCTCCGGCTTCGAGCCGCACCAGCGGGCCAGCAGGTCCCGCGACTGCTGCTCGGTCAGGAGATCGGCGATATGCTCCTCCGCGCCCACGGCCGCTGCGATGGAGGCATCGCGAGTGGTGAACAGCAAGCGCGAGCGGAGCGACTCAGCACGAAACGGCTCGACGTCCCCCGAGCGCCAAACGTCATCCACCACAATCAGCGCGGCTTTGTCCCGCATGGCGGTGCGGTAGCGGTTGATGCACTGGAGCTCGGATTCCCTGTCTCCCGGCTCGTCTCCGAGGGCGCGCCGAACCTCCTGCAGCCGCGTCGCCAGGTCGTAGGTAGGCTCCTTGCCTGTGGTGCTCCAGATAACGCCATCGGGAAACGCCTGCTGTACGACCTCGTCATGACTTAACGCCTGTGCCAGAATCGTTTTGCCGATGCCGCCCATGCCTTCGAGCGCGGTGAGGGCAATGCTGGGGCCGGGGCTGTCGGTGACGACGGCGTTGCGCAGGCGGGCGAGCGCGTCAGGCCGCTCCACGTAATTGCGCGGCAGCGGTGGGGCGGTGACGTAGGTGGTGCGGAACTCGGGGCGGAGTGCGACGGCGTTCCTGCCCAGGCGAATATCTTCGAGCAGAAGCTTGAACTGTGCCGCGTAAGGCTTGGCGCCGGTAAAGTCCCGGTACTGCTTCGCCTCGAGATGCAACGGAACGTCGCTGCCACGCTGGGCGAGCAGGGGAATGACGCGCTTGCCCCTGCGCAGGGAACGGAGCTGCTCCGCGCGGCAAATCTCCGAGACGTAGGAGCCCGGCGTGAGCAGTGCCAGAAGCACGTCAGATATGTCAATTGCTCGTTCGATCTCGGTGGTCCAGGTAGCCCCGCCGGCGAGCCGCTGCGTATCGAGCCAAGCATTGAAGCCTCTCGCAGATAGGTCCGCTTGCAGACGCTTGGCCAGTTGCACGCCGTCTTTTCGGGCGTAGGAGACGAAAACCCCCGTATTGCTTGGCCTGCGCATATGTGGGAGTAGTCTATCACTCCTGTTTGGCGGTTGGGGCGAGAAGTGTCCGGGCAGGTCGAGCCCACTGCGCCGCTGGATTGGGAAACATCTGTCCTGGAGAATTGGACTGTACTTTGAAGGCGGGCCAGACTCCCATCGGCTAGACATCAGTAATGAGTAGTCGCTAGCCTTGATCGGGAGTGACTTGGCCCAAAGGTGTAGGCGTAGGGGAATGCAGAATCGTGACGGGCCAAGTCACTCCCGATCAAGGCTAGCGACTCGTGCTTATCAGGTTGGTTCAGCAAGCCACTACAACTTGTAGTTGGGCGCAAGCCGTGCCCCAGCCGCACACTCGGCGAAGTGCGAGCACTAGGAAGCAGCTCAGCATCGGGAAACGCGCCCGATGCGATCGTGGTGGAACGGAACCGCGGCTGCCTTCCAGAGCACCACAGGCCTTCGTAGTGTACACCGGATGTCGCAGTTCGCACGCTCGCGAATCGCACGACGCTCCTTTCGGGCCGCCTTTCCAGGCTCGACCACAACATAGCGCGGTTGGCTGAGACAACCGGATAAGCACGAGTCGGATTATCGGTAAAGTCCGTAATATAACCCACTTTACCGACCAGCAAGCCAACGGAACAATCCTGCCGCCAGCTGCGTATCTAAACCCAAGGATGGGAATCCTCGTGCAAGAACTTTTTCAAGATTGGCTCTGTGTCTGGAAACAAAATTCGCAGCCGCTTCCGGCTCTCGGCAGCACCTTCACCCCCGACGAGCAAGCCACCCGCGAAGCTCACCTCGGCCGCTTTTTGCAGTCGGTAGAAAGGGAGTTGCGTGATAGGCCCAGTACCAGATCAGAGCGCCGCGCCGCGCAACACCGCATCACTTTTGCTTTCACCTGTTTTGCGAAAACTTGTCTGGACCTTGGTGATTCCCATCTCGAACTCCTGCTGGACCATGGATTCTCCGGTGTTGCAACGCAACTTGCTCGGGAAGCACGCCATCTGGATCGCGCCATAAGCGCCGCGGGCATTTTTCAGGCCTGCCGAAACGCGTGGACCGCGTGTGCTCTGCAAGCTCTCATGGGACAACCGATGCGCCTCACGCCGTCGATTTTCGCTTACAGCATGCTTTACCCATACACCGACAATTATCTCGACGACCCGTCGGCCTCTCTGGCGGCCAAGCTCGCGTTTAGTGGCCGCCTTCGCCAGCGCCTCGAAGGACACGCGATCACCGCGCTCAATGAGCAGGAAGCCACCATTTGGCGCCTTGTTGAGATTATTGAGGAGGAGTATCCCCGCAATGCCTGGCCGGAAGTCTATGCAAGCCTGCTGGCGATTCACGAGGCGCAAGAAAACAGCGTTCGCATGCTGCGTTTCGGCTCCTCGCCCGAGAATGTCGACATCCTCAGACTGAGTTTTGAGAAGGGGGGCACCTCCGTGGCGGCGGACGCCTGCTTGGTTGCAGGCTCGCTGTCGCCCGAGGAGGCTCGGGTCGCTTTTGGTTGGGGAGTGCTGTTGCAGTTGGAGGACGACCTACAGGATCTACAGCAGGATCTACGCGAAGGCAACCGCACGATTTTCACGCAGGCAGTTGTGGACGCGCGTTCTTGTGCGTGGAGCAGCGCTTCACTGGACGAACTCACGACACGCATGCTGCATTTTGGCAACCGGGTCATGCGGCAGATTGAGTGCATGCCCACGAATCGCCCGCCTCTCCGCGGCACAGCCCTCAATCACAGACCTTTGAAAGAGATGATCCGCATGAGTTGTTCACTGCTGCCGATCTGGTCCGCGGGTGATTCCGCCAGGCACTTCACCTGCGACTATCTTGCGCACCTGGAATCTCACTCGCCCTTCCGCTTCGCCGCGCTCGCCAAGAGGCGCAAGAAGTTCGCCCATTGGACAACGCCCTTGACGCGGATGTTCGAGTCGTCCCTTGAAGAGGAAGAGGACGTCGCGGCACCTCTTCTTCTCGCGAACTTTCTGATGCCGCGCGCGGCCTTACCGTAAATTCTGGATTGTTCTTATGTGACAGATACGCAGGCACCTATCGGCCTCGTCGACCGGCTCCGCAGTCTTCGAGTCCCACGGCATCGCGCCGGGCGCGTTAAGGCGCGAAGGCGGGGCATTGGGCCAGCAATGCTCGGTCCCAGGCGCTTCACAACTTGCGGCCGTGTCACCTTCTAAGCAGGATAGATCCCCTGTGACAGCGTAAGGTAGAGCGATGTCACTGAACTCCTGAATCGTGCGCCCCTCCGAGAATACTCGCATGTGGCCACGGACGAATCTGTTCGCTCGTCTCGCTGCACACCGCGAGTTGCGGCCGGTGGGATTCGGTCATGGAAGGGCGTTTCCCATTCCCGATCCGAGTTAAGTAGTGGGTTAGGCCGTAATCAAAAGATATCCGTAACCCTTAGGCCCGAGCCCCAGACGCCATTGAGCGAGTGCAGGATTCTGGGATTTCAACCTCAGGTGGCTGTAGCAGGGAGTTCACGCTCGCGTTGGGGCAGGGCGTTTGGGGTAATGTCTTATGGGTAGGGGATCTACCATCAGCCCCGATGCCGGGATGATTTTGTTGTCACCATGGATTATTGTGATATGTAGCCCGAATGAAGTTTTTGACGAGGCTGGGAAGGGGGTAAGTTGCATGGATGGACGGAACCGAAGTGACGTGGCGCGTGGAGCAGACGTTTCAGTTGTCCTCAAAGAGGACCAGCCCACAGGAAAACAGACCCGAGGCATCGTCCAGGACCTTCTCACGAAGTCCCCGTTTCACCCGCACGGGATCAAGGTAAGGCTGCAGGGCGGTAAAGTCGGCAGGGTTCAAGTCATCCATAGCGCCGGGCATGCTAGCCGTGCTTAGTCGCGACGGCCCTGGCGGTCGGAGGCGTGAAGCCGCGTGAGCGGCTGAATTTGGCTGGCGCAATACGCGTCTATGGCGTTCTTGGGATCAACACTCAATTCTAGGGCTGTGTGCTACCCTAGGCGTCAACTGGGGCAGTGCCTTGTGGCCGGCTGGATTCCGGCGTGGGAAGGGCGTTTATCATTCCCAATCGGCCTTTGCAGTTGATTTCGCCTCTCCCCGCATTCGATGGCCTGGCACACCTCCCAGTTGACTGCCAGAGAGGCCAACTGACAAGGTGAACACAAATTCTCATTGGCCGAGGTGCTCTGGTACAATATTCACCGTGCTGGATTCGACGAATAAACTGGGTCAAACGCTGGCGAAAGTTCCCATCTTCTCCGGGCTCACGGAAAGCGAGTTGGGTTTTCTAACCCAGCGTACTGTTCCCCGCCATTACTCCGCGGGCGAGACGATATTTGGCGAAGGCGAACCTTGCTCGGGACTTTATGTGGTCGAGTCCGGAAACGTCCGCATATACAAGAGCTCTCCCACCGGGCGCGAACAAGTGCTTAGCATTGATGGCCCAGGCAGTTCCATCGCCGAACTTCCCGTCTTCGATGAAGGTGCCTACCCGGCGTCGGCATCCGCGGCGGGCGACGCCACCCTGCTTTTTGTGAGCAAGCAGGATTTTCAGGCGCTCTGCCTCGCTCATCCCCAGGTTCCTCTCAAGGTCTTGCGGGTCGTTGGCGCGCGCCTGCGGCGCTTGGTGGGAATCATTGAAGAGCTGTCATTCACCACTGTTCGCCACAGGCTTGCTTCCTATCTTTTCCGACTCGCCCAGAACTCCGCCAAGCGGACCGCTGAGGGTGTGGAAATCGCTCTCCCCATCACCAACCAGGAGTTGGCAGCACAAATTGGCACGGTCCGCGAATTGGTATCCCGTAATCTCTCTCGCTTGCAGGCTGAAGGAATGCTGAAGATCGATGGGCGCAATCTCCTCATCTACAACTTGAAGGCTCTCGAAGAAGAAAGCCTTTCATCAGAGTAGCTCCCACCCCCATGACCTACCCATTTGAACGAACCGTGACAAAAGTCATCGGCAAGACGTCATTACTCTCCTAACATCAACACATCAGCAGGGCCATAAGGTTGGACCTTGGCCCGAGAGGAGGAAGCAATGAATGTGACGACGGAAAAAACGGTAAGGGAATTGGCCCAGGAAAAGCCAGGCGCCGCGAGAGTCTTTGAAAAGTTAGGAATCGACTATTGCTGCGGCGGCAAGCAGACGCTCGAACAAGCCTGCCATTCGGCCGGCATCCCTGTCAACGACGTGTTGGGTGCACTCGAAGTGGCAGACCATTCGGGTCAAGCCCTCGCAAAAGACAGTGATTGGCAAAAGGAGCCACTAAGTGATCTGATGTTCCACATTAGGATCACACACCACAAGTACACCCGCGAAGCGATCGCCCGTCTTGGCCCTCTCTTCGAAAAAGTTTGCTCAGTTCACGGCGAGCGCCATCCTGAACTTTTCGAGCTTCGCGCCATCTTCCAGAGCCTGGCGCAGGAGCTGACCACACACCTGCTGAAGGAGGAGATGGTCCTGTTCCCGTATGTGGAAAGGATGGAAGAGTCAGTTCTCCAAAAGGAGCCCATCCTTCCAGCGCCCTTCGGCACCTTGCGGAATCCGGTGTCGATGATGGAGCACGAGCATGATTCCGCCGGCAACGCCTTGCGCAAGCTGAGGGAAATCAGCCAGGGCTATACCGCTCCCCCCGACGCCTGCGTTAGCTTTCAGACCCTCTATAAGGCTCTGGCGGAGTTTGAGGCTGATCTGCACCAGCACATTCACCTTGAAAACAACATTCTGTTTCCCCGGGCGATTGCGCTGGAGAATGCAAACTGACAGGTGAGGAATGCACTCGGGATTGAAAATGGAAATTCCGGCGAACAATCAAATGGGGGTAAGAAATGGCAGACACGTCCGGTAGTGCTACAGATCTCTCTCCATGGTGGCGACACGCGGCGATTCTCGTCATGATCGGTGGTTTCTCGGTTCTATCTTTCGTAACGGTCTTAACCTACAGGAACGCCCCTCCCATTCCCGACAAGGCCGTGGATGCGGCGGGAAATGCAGTGTTCACAGGCGCCGATGTCGAAAAAGGCCAGGAGGTCTTCTTTAAATATGGCTTGATGGAACACGGGACCCTTTGGGGCCACGGGGCTTATTTGGGTCCTGATTACAGCGCCGAGTATTTGCACCGTCTCAGCGAGGTGACGCGGGATACGATTGCCGCGGAGAAGTACGGCAAGCCCTTCGCGCAGCTCTCTCCGGATGAGCAAATCGTCGCGTCGGCGGAGGTGCGGAGAGTGCTTAAGGAGAACCGGTACGAACCGGCCTCGCGGACGCTGCTTTTTACTCCCGGGGAGGTGGCGGCCTTTCGCAGCCAGACGGCGGAATGGAGCGATTACTTCACCAAGCAGGGTGATTCTCCTGGATTACCTGGTAGCTATATCAAGAGCCCCACGGAGCTCAAAGCGCTCACCGCCTTTTTCGCCTGGGCTGCTTGGGCGGCATCGGCGAACCGGCCAGGCAAGGACTATTCCTACACGAACAACTGGCCTTACGAGCCCCTGGTAGGCAACCGCCCCTCCGTCGAGGCTTATGTGTGGAGCGCCTTGAGTCTCATCACACTCTTGGGGGGGTTGGGCCTCATCCTCTTCGTGGTGGGCAAATTTGACTACCTGGGCTGGAAGGGTGAGGGGGACACTGCCCACATCACGCACTCCGCTCCTACACCTCTCACACTGACTCCGAGCCAGTGGGCCACGGGGTGGTTTTTTGCTGTCGTGGCGATACTCTTCCTGGCGCAATCTTTGTTAGGAGGTGCGATTGCCCACTACCGCGTGGAGCCGGGAGGCTTTTACGGCTTCGACATCGCTCGGTTCCTGCCTTACACTCTGGCCCGCACCTGGCACCTCCAGCTCGCCATCTTCTGGATCGCCACGGCCTGGGTAGGCGGAGGCCTTTTCCTGGCACCCTGGGTGGGTGGCGAAGAGCCCAATGGCCAAAAGGTCGGCGTTTACGCGCTCCTTGGCGCGC